>WNFC01008979.1_pt1 | contig 29256 bp, 17 predicted proteins | sample 5400541 | NCBI WGS metagenome assembly WNFC01 (sample SAMN13153342, study PRJNA577476) | soil metagenome | isolation source: 120 cm saprolite under Douglas fir tree site 2 hole 2 replicate 1 | place: USA:California | collected 2015-04-18
TACCCTTGGCCAGACCGGCTTGCAGCGCGATTGCCTGCAGGCTGTTTTTACTCATGGTGCGCATCTTGATCAGCTTCTGCCGGTAGCGCAGCATGCGCAATACTTCGCGACTCTGCACTGCGGGTCGATGCAAACGGGGAAACTCATCATGGAGCATGAGATCCAAAATGAGTTCGGCGTCGCGCCGATCGTTCTTCTGCCGCCATCGAGCCCGGCGACGGATCTCGGTGGCATGACCGAGCCAGACTTCGCATCCCAGCTCCTCGAGCAGTCGTTCGAACCAGGGGCTGTAACCACTAGCTTCCAGGCCGACGATTACCCGACCGCGGAACTGGGCGTAGAAAGCCCGCACCTTTTGTTTGTCCTGGTGCTTCAGTTCACAGGTGACGAGTTCGCCAGTTTCAGTTTTCAAATAACAGATCGTTTGTTGTCTGGCATGAAAGTCAACGCCGATATATATTGTGTTCATAGCGCCTCCTTTCAGTCTCCATGTCTAGAGCTGCCGTGAGTCTAGCACTCACGGAGGAGGCGCTTGCTTCATAACATCAGTACCACCCGCGTCAGCGGGTGGGTCAAAGATTCAGCGCGAATAAATGCGGGTTGGGTGCTGGCTCCATCCGCTACGCGGGTGGTACTGACTCCCTTGCTCGCATCAAGCGCGCAAAACCATAAAGTACCGCGCCGATCAAAGACCACACCAGCGCGAGTTCCAGGCTCGTCAGCGAATGCTTCATGATTCTGTCGTTCAAACTCTGCGTGGTCAGCGTGTGCACGTCCTGCACGACCTGCACCGCAATCAACACGCCCATCGACAAGACTGAAAGCCACGCTGCGCCGCGTTGCAGCCAGTTCGGCATGGCAATCGTGATCTCGCTGTAAAGCTTCGGGTTTCGCCGCGGCAACAGCAGAAACGTCAGACTGTGAAGAAAGTAGAGGAGCACCAGAGCAAACACGGCGATGTTCAAAGCCAGCGAAAGCTGACGGCTTATCACGAGCAGCAAACACGCAGCCATCGTCAGCGTCAGCGCGCGAATCGGAGTCGCGGTGCGACGATTTACGAACCCAAGCCAGCGCGGCGCCAGACGATCCTCGACAAAAATGAGCGCGAGTCGCGACGGAACGATCAGCGTCGGATTCAGGGAAGTCGTGATCGCCATGATGGCCCCGAGCGTCACAAAAGCAGCCGCGCCCCAGGGCAAATAGACTGCGGCCACTTCGGTCATCGGCGCGCTGCTCGCCCCCAAACGCGCGCCCGGCAACACCCCGAACGCGACCGCCGACATCAAGATAAAGATCAGCGCCGTCGCGCTGATTCCTTTCAAAAAAACCATCGGCAAACGCCGGGTGCTGTCTTTCGTTTCTCCCGCCGTTTGGGCCAAAGACTCAAAGCCGGCGTAAGAAAAGAAAATCGGCGCCAGGCTCAGGGCGAATCCGCTCGCGCCGTGCGTGATGAACGGCGAGTAGTTGGCCGGATGGATCGCAAACAGTCCGGGAATTACCAGTACGCAAATCGAAAGACCCAAAAGCACGCACATGGCCACCTGGATCCGGCCAAACCAGCGCACGCCGACCACGTGCACGACATAGAAAAAAAGCAGGCTGCCGACCGCGAGCGTCTGGTGAGCAAACTCGCCGCTGATACGCTTTCCGGTAAGCTCGATAATGTAGTCGGCCAACGCACTGGCCAGGTACGCGCCGGCGCCGATGTAGGCGATGATCTTCAGCCACGAGCCGATGTAAGCAATCGAAAACCCACCGAGCGTCCGAGAGATGTGCAGATACTCACCGCCTGGTTCGCGTCCCAGAGGCGTTGAGATGAACGCTGCATAAGGAATCGAAGTCGCGAGAATGGCCGGCATCAGCACCGCGTAACCGAGAACCACGCTCGGACCGGTGAGCGACCAGGCGTCGCTGGTGACTTTGAAGATGCCGGCGCCGATCAGAATTCCAATCAGCGCCGCGTACGATTCAATCGTGCCGAGGTCGCGGCGGAGACGGGAGACGATCGGCGTTGCGATTCGATCAGGCTTCGACGCAATGAGGTCAGTACCGCCTGCGTGAGCGGGCGGGTCGATCGGACTTGATCGGATCCACCCGCTCACGCGGGTGGTACTGACTTCATATTCAAGGGCGCGCTACCCTTCGCATCTCTCAGCCTATCTCTTCATCAGTTTGTTAGCTGGCAAGCTCGGATTCAAGACCTTTTCAGCCGTCTCAACACCGACGATTGGAAGCTTTGCTGTCTCAATCAAACCAAGCTGCGCCAACACCGAAGCCTGATCCCAATAGATGTGTTCGTGCGCCAGCTTGCCGTCGCGAAAGTGGACAATGACGACCAGCCGGTCGGCTGAACGCCCGGCAGCATCCAGTCCATCTTGATCGTGTGCGTGAACTCGAAAACCATTTCGTCAACCACGCGATCGACGCCGATCGTGCGCGAGACCGGCGTCATCGAAGTGTCCGGCGGCATTTGCGGAATGAAACGTTTTGAGTAGAACTCGCGAAGCTGGTCGTGTCCCACACCGCCCGTCAACACTGGCACATGATTAACGTAGGCATCGGGCACCATCGTTTTCAAAGTGTCTTCGGTGTCGCGCGTGGCAAATTCGTATTTGACGTGTTCATCCCAACGATCCGAAAGCGACTTCTGCGCGCTCGCGATTCCTTCGCCGCTCAAATTGCGCACAAAGAACTCCAGCGTCCGCAGGTTTGCGAGTTCTGCACTGGCCGCATCGTAGTGTTTGCCGCCGGGACGACCGAAAGCATGATCCTGCTCCGGATAGTCATGAATCGTGACCAGCGGATTTGAGTCCAAAGTTTCGTGGATTTGCTTCTGTGCTTCGGGCGGACAGTACTCATCCTTTCCGGCGACATGCAACATCAACGGCGAGGCGAGGTTTTTTGCTTCATTCAAAGTCTTCTCGATACTGACGCCGTAATAACCGACCGCGCAATCTGGTTTGAAGCGCACTGACAGCAAGTAGGCGAGATTTCCACCCAGACAAAAGCCAACCGCGCCGACGCGACCGCTGCACGCCGGATGCCGGCGCAGGAACTTCACCGCCGCGGCTGAGTCTTCGACAGCTTTTGCTTCATCGAGCCCCTGGTATAACTGAATTGCTTTCTGCCACTCGGCGTCTGTCTGATCAGTTAGCTGGATTCCCGGCTCCTGCCGCCAGAAAAGATCGGGAACCATCGCGACAAAGCCATGGGCTGCGTACCAATCGGCAACCTGGCGCATGTATTCGTTGACGCCGAAAATCTCCTGCGACACGACGATAAAATCTCCTGCGACACGACGATTCCCGGGCCATAGCCGCCCGCGGGCAACGCGAGATAAGCATCAAACTCTCCACCATCGAATGATTTCAGGGTAATCATGTGTAGTGCGGTCCTCCGCGCGGAAGTTTATACGCGAAGTGCGGTGATTTGACGAGCCGCAAAGTGAGGCACTAGCCCGACCGTTAGGGAGGGCTCATCATTTCGACTTGAGAAACGGAGCCCTCCCTGACGGTCGGGCTAGTGCCCCGCACGCAACCATTCGAGTCCTGCGGGACACAGATCGCGGAAGTTGCACATGCGACAGTGCATGGCGGGCAATGGTGGAAAAGCTTCGGCATCGAGCGTCCCGTCGAGCAAAGCAATCCGCAGCATCGCCTCGTCAATCGCACGCGCGCAGGTTTCCAGCTCAAGCAAGGTTGATGACACGCTCTTCTCGACATTGGGATCGATGAAGTGAAGCGTCGCGCGCAGGGAATTGAGGTTGAAGGATTTCTGCACGCTCACCTCTGTGATCCCGTCGCTACCGCTCCGGGTTCTGACACGGAGCAGTTCACGCAGTGCCAGCGCGTAAGCCTGCATCTGTAACTGATAGTCACGCGCCGTTCCATCAATTTGTTCTGCGAGCGAAAATGCGGGCGCGGACGGCGCGGCGTCTGGCTGCGGCGATTCGAAATCAAGAAAGCCCTGCGCCGGTTGCGATCCGGATTTGAACGCGTTGGACGCGCCGGTTGAGGTTGAGGCAACGACCGCGGTGCGCGATCGTTGGCCCGTTTGCGCGCGGAACCGATTAGTTTTGAAGTCGATGATTTCGACATCAAAACCATCGCCGCTGGCTGCCGGAGTAATCAGCAGTTTGTCGATCGTGCCCGTCAGAATTCCGGCAGGGCGACGTAAACGAAAGCGCAGCTCACTCCACAAACCGGAGGAAGACAAATTTGAATTTTGAATTTCGAATTTCGAATTGACGGTTTCGTCGCTAGCTCGATGGGCCGCCGTCACGCGCTTGAAGACATCGCTCGCCAGATAGTTTCGCGCCAGGGGCATCAGATCGCGCACGGCTTGTTCGCTGTCGATCTCGAAAACTCTGCCGGCAAGCTCAGCTTGTTTTTGCCGGGTCACGTCTTCAAAACTGGCCCGCAAACGCTCTTCCGGTTCGTCGCCAACCGCGAATGTTTCGCAGAAACGATGAATCACGGCGCCCTTCAACGTGGCGGTGAGATTCGCCGGCGGCTCCGGCGCTTCAGCGTCATTCCAGGCCGCAAGCTCTTCCGCCCCGGGCGCGCGCAACATTCGATCGAGGTAATACTGCCGGGCGCAGCGCTGAAAGTTGATCAACTGCGTCACGCTGAGCCGTCGCAGAATCCGGCCCTTCTCGGGCGCGATCGGTTGCAGCAAAGGAAACAGTTCACTGAACGGCCGGGAAACATCAACGCCCGGCTCAACGACGTCGGCAAAGCGCGCCGGCGCAGCGCGGGGCTCGGACTGCGCAGCGCGAGCAATTCGCACGTCAATCCGAACATCGTCGCCGAACTGCTTTATCTCGCTTTGCGGATATTCGTCCAGCTCGAGCGCCTGCCAGATCCACGCCAGCCATTGTTCGCGCTCTGTCGCGCACAGGTTCTTAAGACTCTTGCGCGCGATCGCGCCCGAAAAGATCAGACGATCCTCGGCACGCGTGGCGGCCACGTAAAGCACGCGCATGCTTTCAAACTCTTCGCGCCAGCCGGCCCGCTTTTGCAACTCGTCAAGAAGAGCGCCGCGCACCATCTGGCCGCGTCCATCGGGCACGCGTAAGCTCAGACCCTTGCGTCGATCGAGGATGAATGGGGCATCGCGCCGGATCGGTTCGCGATGCAAATCGGGAATGATCACCACGGGGAACTCAAGTCCCTTCGCCTGATGAATCGTCATCAGCCGGACGACGTCCGCTGATTTGTCCATCTGGCCTTCGCTTTCGCGGCCGCCGACGGCTTCGAACTCTTCAACATAGTTGACGAAGTCGCGGATCAAGTTAGCCCCGGTTTTTTCGAACTGTTCAGCCAGGCGGAAAAGTTTTTCCACGTTTGCGATGCGATGCGCGCCGTCAAAGTTAGCTGCGATCACGGTCATGAATTCTGTCTCGGCAACCGCCTGCCGCAAAAGCTCGGCGATGCCGCATCGATTTCGCCGCCGGACCATCGCGTCAAGAAACGCTGACGCCCGATCAAGCTCCGTGCGCTCTTCATCGTCGATGAATTGAACCTCGCTTTGACTGCGCAGCGCTGGCCATAGGTGGCGCCGGCGCAGTCTTTCCGGCTCTTGATCGCCACCAGTCTCCGGCCCGCAACGCAGCGCCAGCAGTGCGTTATCCGAAATGCCGCAAAGCGGCGAGCGCAACACCGCGGCCAGCGCCAACTCGTCAGTCGTGTTGTCGAGAAAACGCAGCAGTTGAATCAGATCAGTGATCTCTTCGCGCTGGTAGAACCCTTTTCCCTGAACGGTGAGATAAGGAATGCCCGCGCGGCGTAACGCGCTCTCGTAAACCCACACGCCCGTCAGCGCGCGGAAGAGGATGGCGATGTCGCCGTAACTGCGGCCCGAGTCCACGAGCGATCCAATCCGCTCGACCACCTGATCGGCATCGCGCTCACGCACGTTCGGCTGATTCTGATCGTCAGCCGAATCAACATCTGATTCGTCCGGCTCATTCCTGGCCGCGTCGGGCAAGACACTGACCAGCAACTCGACCAGCGGCGACTGGTCTTGCCCGTCACGCTCGGGGATGCCTGGTTCGTGTTCGACGTAACCCAGTTGCCCCAAATGTTCCGCAGGAATTTCTGCGCGGGCGTGAAAGATTCGCTCGAACAGAAAGTTCAGCGAATCGATCAGCGGTTTCTGACTGCGAAAGTTGAGATGCAGCGGCACTTGCATACCGCCGGCGGCTTCGATCTCCGCACTCATTTCGCGAAAGACGTCCACGTCCGCCCCGCGAAAACCGTAAATCGATTGCTTGCGATCGCCGACAATGAACAGATTCGCTCCCGGCATCATGCCCAGCCTGGTCATCAGATCCCGCTGCAAGCCATTCGTGTCCTGAAACTCGTCGACTAAGAAGAAACGATAACGCTCGGCGACCCGGTTCATTACTTCCGGATGATCGCTGAGAAGTTTCAGAGTCCGCAGTTGCAAATCGTCGAAATCAACCACCGAGAGGCGCTGCTTCTCTGCGTCCAGACGATCGTCGATTTCGCAGAGCAGTTTCAAGATGGCCAGCGCGTAATCCCGGGCCAGCAAATCGAAGCCCAGGGTCGGCACTTTGCCGCGAACTCGATCGCCGGATTTTGAACCCCAAAGCAACTCATCCACGCGCTCGACCGCGGAGGTGGTGCCTTTGCCCTTGCTTGGCCGCCATTCCCGGAGATCTTCGATCGCCTGGCAATAGGACCCGATCGTCTGTTCGTTTGGCGGAGCGGCCAGGATTGCGCGTAGCGCGGGCCAGGCTTGCGCGATCCTGAATCGCTTTTCCTCGGCCCCGCGCGACAGGCGGCGCACCGAAATCAGCTCCGCCATTGCGGCATCGAGCTCTTTGAGCGCCGTCTTGTAATCCGCTTCAGTGGCGTGGTTCGCCGCCGAAAGTTTCTGGATCGTGCCGAGCGACAATCCTTCGCCACGATACTTCCAATAGAGTTCGAGCAAAGCGCGGGCCAGCGCCGACCGGCCGGTTCCCTGTGTCAGTTGCACGATCTTTTCATAGCCATGATGGATCGCGTTCGTAAGCGATTCTTCGACTGCGGCTTCCAACAACATCACCGCCTGATGCTCGTCGAGCAGGACGAATTGCGGATCGATGTTCGCTTCAACCGGAAACTCATGCAGCAGCCGCGAGCAGAGTCCGTGAATTGTGGTGATCACGGCGCCTTCAAGCGCGCGCTTATGTCGCAACCAGCGTTTACGCTCGTCGCCTTCAGTTACGCGGAGCAGGTTGTCAATTGTTTCGCGCACGCGCTCTCGCATCTCGTTCGCGGCGCGGTTCGTGAAGGTGATGGCTACGATGTTGTCAACGGAGACTTTTTGGGTGCGGAGAATTTCGAGATAGCGCTCAACCAGCACGAACGTTTTGCCAGCGCCCGGCCCGGCGGTGACGGACAAATGCCGGTCGAGGGTGTGTGCGGCTGCCGCTTGCTCGGGTTTAAGGACGCGCGGCTGAGAATCTGTGAGTTCGGCTTTCATTCCGTAGGAACTATTCAGAGCCCGCTTTAAGCGGGCTTCCCGCAGGGTTAATTAGGCCAGCGCTTCCGCGCTGTTTCAAAAATAAGGGCTCTAGATTAGCGCGCTTTAGCGTGCTTCCGAAGTCTGGCTTTGGCCCCTAGTGAAAAAGCCCGCTAAAGCGGGCTCATCATTCTCATGTGGCAGTCAGCCCAGCCGAAAAAAGGGCTGGGCTGACCCTGCGGGAAAGCCGCGTGAACGCGGCTACGTCGATCCGTCCAATAACTGATTAATGAACACTAAAACTCACCCGGCGTGTTCTGCGCTTGCTCTGCGGGAGCTTTCGGATCGTAGGGTGTGCCGATGAACCTTTTCGCTACCGCCTGCGCGTTGTCGTAATCGCTGCCGGTTTGCATGGCTTTCTGGTATTCGGCGACTGCGCGCGGCCGATTCCCCTGCGCGTCGTAGGCGTTGCCGCGTTTGATGCGCGCCCAGGCGTCGATCCACGCGGGCTTGCTGCTGACGGCGTCCAGCGCCGCCTGAAAATTGTCGAGCGCCAACTGCCAATTCTTTTGTTCGAAGTAAACCAAACCCAGATTGTAGTAAACCCACGCGTTGTTGCGATCGAGCTTCAGCGCAGATTCCAGTTGCTGTTGCGCTTCGGCGTACTGCCCTTCGTGAAACAGCTCAATGCCGCGGCGCGCGACGATCGAAACTTTCAGCTCGTCGGACATGCGCAGGATTTTGTCGTTCGGATCGACTTCCGCAGCGATGGGCTGCCCGTTCGACTCGAAATCAAAATCTTCGCTCCGGCCATCGAGATACAGCGTCTTGGTTTGCGAGTCGCCTTCGGAGCGCAGCGTCAACTCGACCGGCATGTGCAGGTTCTCGAAATTCTGCCGCACGGTGCCGCGCGTGCGAAACTTGCCGGCGCGCGTGCGAATGATCTGATAGTCAACGTTGAATTCGGGCACGCCCGTGCCTTCGACCCATTGCGCGAAAAAGTAGCGCATGTTTTTGCCGGCCACCTTTGACGTCAGCCGCTCGAAATCGTCGATCGAAGCGCTCTTGTTCCGATACTGATCGAGGAACTGGCGCAACAGATCATTAAACTGATCCTTGCCCAGCGTTTCCCGCAGCATGCGAAAAACCATCGCGCCTTTGTAGAGGACGATCGACTGGTAAGCGGCCGACTGATCGTCCAGCGCCGCCGGCGCGCGCACGATCGACGAAGTCTGCTCGAATGTCAACGCGCGCTCCTGCTCTTCGCGCTGGGCCGCGTCAAGTTGCGCGCCGTTCAGCGTCGACTCTCGCAAAGCGAACGCGCTCCACTCCGCCAGTCCCTGCGAAATCCAGGCATCGTCAAAGGACTTCAGGCCAATCGACTGTCCCCACCATTGATATGCAACTTCGCGCTGCAAGCGTTCGTCAGACGCCGGCCGCGCCGCATCGAAAAATCTGGAAGCGAGAAACAGAATTCCCGGACCCGAATAAGCCTCGATGGCTTCATCGTCGGTTTGCGCCACGACGAAGCGAGATCCAAATGTCGGCGCACCATACTGGTTCGTATAAAACTCCAGCGCGCGGCCCATCGACTCGCCGTAGTTGCTGATGCGATTTTCGCTGCCCGGCTTGACGAAAAACTGCAACTCGTACTTTCCGTATCTGAGCGACTTGACGACGTACTGGCCGGCGATGAAATTACCGATCAGCACCGGCTGCTTGTTCACGAAACGAAAACGCGTCGTCCCGGTCTTATCAACCTGCGGAGTCACCGGCTCGTCACTGATTCCGCCCACCTGGACTCCGGTTGGCACGATCACCGTAATTTCCGAGGTCGCGCGGTCGGCGGCATAGTCGTGGAACGGAAACCAGCGCGACGCATACATCAGATAAGATCCTTCCGGCCCGACGTATGCCAGACGCTTGTTCGCGAGCGGTCCGCCCTCCGGAGAAGTTAGCGCGCCGCTCCAGCGTATGCGCAGCGTGGCCGGCTGGCCTGCGGGCACGACCTGGCCCAGGTCGATGCGCACGTTCGGTCCCAGCGCTCCCGCACCGACCGCGTCCTGCACCACGCCGGTGAGCGCGTGTCCATCCTTCTCAACCCCGTCAACATGCAGCGATCCGTTCAACTCGAAAACGATCGAGCGGGTCGCGTCCTGCGGCACGAAAGTAATATCCGCGCCGGCGCGCAAGACGTGCTCGTCAGGATTCAACTGAACTTCGATGCGATAGTTGGTGACGTCGTAGCGCGAACCGGCTACGGGTGGTTGCTGGGCCGGCGCGGCCGATCCGAAAAAGCAAAGCGCCAGCGCGACGCTGCCACCGGAGAGAAGAATTGGTCTAAGCATAACGGCGATCGGTTTGAGAACCAGCATTATAGTTCGACGTATCACTCGCCCGCCAGCAACGGGCGGTATTTCTGTTTCGAGTTCAAGCTTTACCTTGCGCCTTGTGACCCGGCAACCTAAAGGTTGAACTCCGCAACGCGTCGGCTTGGATGGTATCGGGGGCAGGCACGGTTGGCTGACGACGGAGGAAAACTCGGCCGTTCGATGCGGCCCTTTGCGCTGCTTGACAGGCGGCGGACGGACGCATAGATTCAGTCTCGCTTCGTTTCCAATAGACCTGCGAATGGCCGCGGTTTGTGGCTAGTCTTCGCTGCTCGGCAAGGAATCCAACGAGGAATCCAACGCTACTGTCTTGATTCCAAAACCAGGAGTTTCGATCTTATGAGACTGCACAAAACATTTTTCATTGCGACGCTGCTCGTCGCTTTGACGGGCACGGCTCTGGCCCAGGCGGGCCGCAGCCTCCACGTTGATTTAAAAGAAACGCGTCTGGCAAACGGCCTGCACGTCATCACCGTCGAAGATCACAGCGCGCCGGTCATCGCGGTCAACGTTACTTACAACGTCGGCTCGCGCGACGAAAAGCAGGGCCGCACCGGCTTTGCTCACCTCTTCGAGCACATGATGTTTCAGGGCTCAGAGAACGTCGGCAAGTCGGAACACTTCATCCTCGTCTATAACAATGGCGGCACGATGAATGGCACGACCAATGAAGACCGAACCAATTATTTCGAGGCCCTGCCGGCGAATCAGCTTGCGCTGGCGCTGTTCCTGGAAGCCGACCGCATGCGCAGTCTCGCCGTGACGCAGGAGAACCTCGACAACCAGCGCAACGCCGTGCAGGAAGAGCGTCGCATCGGCCTGGACAATGCCGCCTATGGCAAGAGCGGAGAGATCCAGCAGGAGCTGATGTACGACAACTTTGCTTATAAACACGACACGATCGGTTCGATGAGCGATTTGAACGCGGCCTCGGTAGCCGACGTCCAGGCGTTCTTCAAAATGTACTATGCGCCGAACAACGCGGTCCTGACGTTGGTGGGAGATTTCAAGACCCCCGACGCGCTGGCGACGATCAAAAAATATTTCGAGCCCATTGACCGCCAGCCTGATCCGACTCCTCCTGATATGACCGAGCCGGAACAGAAAGCCGAGCGCCGCACTTCCGTCGACGATGTGCTGGCGCGTTTGCCGCGCGTGGCTATTGCTTATAAAACGGTTCCTGGCAACACACCTGACTTTTATGCCCTGCAGGTATTGGCCAACATTCTGGGCGGCGGCGCCAGCTCGCGTCTAAATCAAAGGTTGGTGCGCGAAAAGGAAATGGTCACCGGCGCTAATAGCTTTGCGCAGGAGACTCGCGGTGTAGGTGGCTTCTACATTACTGCCACTCCGCGGCCGACCTTTAAGAACGACGACGTCGAAGCGGCGATTTATGACGAGATCGCGCGGTTACAGAAAGAGCCCATCGCTGATTGGGAATTGCAGAAGGCCAGGAACGGCGCGCGCCGGAACTACATCAGTGGACTGCAGAGTTCTCTGGGTCGTGCCAATACGATCGGCCAGTACGCTGTTTACTACGGCGATCCGAATCTCATCAACACCCGCATCGACAAGGTCAGCGCGGTCACCAAGGAAGACGTGCAGCGCGTCGCCAATAAATATCTGGTGCAGACCAATCGCACCGTGGTCATCACTGTTCCCAGGGCCGGTGGCGGCCGCGGAATGAATCCCGGAACACCGCAGTAGGGAGGAAGGACCAATGAAAGGAACCATGAATATAAAGTCAAGACTCTTAACGGCGCTGGTTTGCCTCAGCGCCTTCGCTTCCGGGGTTAGTGCCCAGCAGGGCGGGATGAGTTCGCAGATCCCGAGTAGCACCAAAGGGGCCGTTATCAAGGGCAAGGCGCCGGTCAACAAGGACTTACTGAAGGTAAAGTTGCCCAAAGCGCAGGAGGCTGATCTGAAGAACGGCCTGCGTGTGGTCGTGCTCGAAAGCAATCACCGGCTGCCGATCTTCTCGATGGAGATGATCGTAATGAGCGGCGGACTATCGGATCCGGCAGACCTGCACGGGCTGGCTAACGCTACGGCAATCCTGTTGCGCGAAGGCACGGCCAAACACAAGAGCCGCGAACTCTCTGAGCAATTGGACACGATCGGCGCCACTCTGAACGCAAACTCGGGCTTGCCAAACGTAACTTCAAGCATTACTACATCGGGTCTGGTTGAAAATCTCGATCAGATACTGGACTTGTTTACCGAAGTGATTCGCACGCCGACATTCCCAACCGAGGAAGTCGAGCGTTACAAGTCGCGCACCTTGTCTCAACAACCTTTACTGCGCAGTCAGCCGGCATTTCTGGCGCAAGAGAGATTGAATCAGGCGATCTATGGAACGCACCCGGCTTCCCTGGTGATTGCCCCGCCGGAGTCGTTGAAGAAAATCACGGCCGCGGATCTAAAGCAGTTTCACGATCAGAATTATGTCCCGAATAATGCGACGCTGTTCATCGCCGGCGACGTCACGCTCAAGCAGATGCTGCCAAAACTCGAGCACGCTTTTGGCGACTGGCAACGCGGCAACGTCGCGTCGCCGGCCATGCCACCGGTGCCTGCCCAAGCCGGCACGAAAATCCATCTGATCAATCGGCCCGGCTCTGTGCAGACAGTTTTCCAAATCGGGAGTCTGGGCATCGAGCGCACCGACCCTGATTACATCGCGATGTCCGTCATGAATAGAATCCTGGGCACGGGCCCGTCGTCGCGTTTGTTCCTGAACATCCGCGAAGACAAAGGCTACACTTATTCAGTCGGCAGCGGTTTCAATGCTTTCAAATATCGGGGCACGTTCTCGGCCGGCTCGCCCGTGCGCACCGAAGTGACCGAAGGCACGATTCGTGAGTTCATGATCGAGTTCAAGCGGATTCGCGATGAAAAGGTTTCGCCCGTCGAACTCGAGAATGCCAAGCGCGCGATCGTCGGCAACTTCGCGCTCTCTCTGGAAAATCCGCAGGCACGTTTGCAGAACATCATTACGCAGAAGCTCTACAATCTGCCGGCGAATTACTGGGACATTTACCCGCAGCAGGTCGAAGCGATTACTGCCGACGACGTGCAGCGCGTGGCGGAGAAGTACATCGACCTCAACCACCTGCAAATCGTGGCCGTCGGCGACGCTTCAAAGACGCGCGAAGTGCTGGCCAAGTTTGGGACTGTCGAAGAATTCGACGGCGACGGCAAGCCAGTGCGAACCGCGTCGAAGCAATGAACGGGCACTAGCCCGACCGTCAGGGAGGGCTCAATTCTTTCTAACTAGAAACACCCGCAAGCTTCGCAAGCCTGCGGGTGTTGTTTGCTTTAGTCCGTCGTCCGCCGACAACTTTCTCAAAGCAATGCCTAACGCTTCCTGGCGTTCGACACCCTTGGTTGGTTTGAGCTAGCCGATTGCTTCGGATTTACGGACAGGTAATCCTCGATAAATCGGTCAATTAAGTCGGCGATTAGGCGTCGCATCATCGGCATTTCATCCGTATTTCCCACGCCTCCGAGACTCCAACTCACAGCATCAAATTCAATAGACGGGTCGCGCGCGAGACGAACGCTTTGCAGTAGCGTCACCTCAGGCTCAAGCGGGTAAACAAAACCGTTGGGAACGTTCAGCCTGACTCGCACGATGAGTCGAGCATAATCCTTTGTAATTTTGTCGGCGAATAGACCCCGAGCAAACGGTATGCCGGCTTTTTCAAGTTTGGCCGCCGTGTCATCTTCGAGCATCTTTAATACTCCCGGTCGTTTTACTTCATCCAACGCTTCTTCGCGAGTGCGGCCATGGAACATGACTACAAGTCGGACACCTGTTAGTCCACGCAAGTTTTCCTTGCTCGGGGTGAATTGCGCCGAGGCCGCGCTGCTGCTAACTAACAAGAAGACCAGTATCAGTATTGTCCTTGCGAGTGCTTTCATACGGCCCTCCTCAAGTGTTAGGACCTTCAGGGTCTCGGTTGGCTACCGAGACATCCGGTGATGTGGGGGGTAGGAAGCCAGTTAACGCCGCAAGTATACTCCCGAGTTCCGAATCGTCAATCTCATTCTCTAGTTTGCGTAAGTGAGGTGAATGCAGGGAAACGTCGGACGAGCAAGAATGATTACCAACCAAATCCATCGCGTGAAACGCGGTCACTTCGGCGTCGGAGCTGGGCTCGCCGCGGGCGTTGCGGTTGTCGTCACAGCTACGGGACCAATCTTGTCATCCAACCCGTCGAGCGTGCCGTTCACTTTCTTGTAAACATTTTCGATTACTGAGCGACGCGCGGCATCCGGAGCGCCGGCCACGTAACTCTTGATGTAATAGAGCAGCGCCTGATCGCTCTTGCCGTTGGCTTCGAGGGCCGAAGAGACGCTGACTGCGCGGCGCAAACGCGCGACCGCTTCACCGGATTGATCCAGATTGAAGAGCGCCACTCCCGCCGTGTCTTCGATTCTTCCGCGCAACAAACCCGAGAGTACCGCGCGCGGCACGTCGGGAATGTCGGGAGTGCCGCCCTGGGCCAACGCGCGCGCGCGAATGTCGCCCATCTCTTCGGCCTGCGCGGCGACCGTGGCCGCCGGAACCCCCAGGGCGGCTTCGACGCCGGTCGACGCTTTATCCATCAACTCGACGACGCTCTGTAGCGCGATGCCTTTCTTCAAGAGCTTGCCGGCCACGTAGAGTTGACGATAAGTCCGCGTGCCGTCGTCGCCGGCGATGAAGTCCTGGGCGAAGGCCAACACGTCGTCTTCTTTCGGCGAACGGCCTTCGGGCGGATCCATCGCCAAAGTGAACGCCAGCAGGCCTTTCAACATTTTCGCATTGGCGTCGGTGTCCGCGGGCGCGGACTGAAAGATTGCGGCCCGGCGCTCAGGCGCGAGCAATTCCGTAAAGCTCGCGGCGCGCGCTGCGTTGCGGCCGGCGAGTTTCGTTTCAATCTGTCCATCCTTCAAAGAAAAGGAGCGCGCGAGTTCCGCAACTGCTTCGTCGTACAAACCAAACGACGCGAGCACCGTCGCCAACTCGTAATCAAGCGTGGGAAACCGCGCGAATTGCCGCACAAAACGCAGGCTGCGTTCCGCGTCCAATGGTTTTCGGTTTGCCACCATCGCGCGAGCCCGCGCAATCTGCGCCCAGGTGTAACGCGGCTCGATCGCCACGGCCTGCTGCGCCAGTTCCAGTCCGCGCTCGTTATTGTTGTGCGCCAGAAACCAATACGCGACGCCCACCAGCAAGGGAAGATGGCGCGCCTGATCCTTATCTTGGAGCGCGCTGTTAAGTGCAGTTTCGGCTTCGTCTTTCTTGCCGGCTTCAAGCAGAGACAGAACCAGGCCCGCGCGCGCGGAGTTGTTCTTTGGATCGGTTTGCAGGAGTTCGCGGTACAGCGCCAGCGCTTCCTCGAACTTGCCGGCGGCGCGTTTCAAATCGGCCAGCCCTCCTTTGGCGGCCGCTAATTTTGGATCAAGCGCCAGCGCGCGCGCGTATTCGCTTTCGGCATCGTCAAGCCGGAGCGCGATGTGTCGCGCCGCGCCCAAAGCATAGTGAGCGGCCGCCGAATCAGGCGCGGTTTGGGTGGCCAGCTCGCCGAGGCGATTGGCTTCAACGGCATCTTCGACGGCCAGATAAAACTGGAGCACCGCGACCAGTCGTTTCGGATTCAACTTGGCGAGCGCTTCGGCCTGATGCGCGGCATCTACCGCGGCGTCGCGCTGGCCGCGGACGAACAGGTTCAGCGGAATCCGCGCGAGCACTTCGGTGAACAATCGATCCGGCAGGTCGGGCGGCGCTTCGGAAAACGCCAGGTGAAACTGGTCCAGTCCGCCGCTCACGTCGCTGGCTTGCAGCTTCTGATCGCCGAGCGCGGCATGGGCCGCCACCAGCAATTCAGTCGCGTGTTGCAGGGCCTTTGATTGAGGATTCGCGGCGATGAACCCTTTGAGAAATTCGATTCTCTTGTCCGCCGGCAAAACTAGTGCTTGCCGATCAACTTTTTCCAACTCGTCATCCTCGGGCGCAAACGCGACGTCAGACTTTACAGACGATCGACCTGCCGGCACGTCGCTGCCGGTCCGATCGCGCGGTGAAGGCTGCGCGTTGGAACTCTTGACTGGAGACGAAGTCTTTGCTTTGGTCGCTGGACTTTCACCGACCTGCGACGACGCAACGGCTGTTGGAGCAGCAACCGCTGGAGTGTCGGATGGCTGCGCAGTCGGCGAAGGCGTTGGTGTTTTTACAAGCTGAATTGTCGGCGCGGCGCTCGGCGTTGGTTGCGCGACGGGCGACTCCAGCGGCGCGGGCGTCGGCGTCGGCGTGGCCGCAGGCTGCGGCGATGGAGTGTCGCGGGGTGGAGGCGATCCAGTTTCGCTTAACGGCGGCGCGGGACTTCCAACAACGCGCGGCCGCGTTGCCGCCACGAGATTTTCGGGCAGCTTCTGATCGAGCGATTCAAAACTGAAGTTGTTTCGCTCGCCGAGAATGTTCACGAAAGTTTCGATTCCCGCCAGCAGTCCCGGGCCGTACTCGGCGCTCTCGATCTTTGGTCGCATGCGCCGATCCATCCGGCCAATCAAGCCGTCGGGGAGATCAGTCCGAAGGCCGCCGCTGAGTTGCGTGAAAAAATTTGCATCATCAGTCGTAATCACCAACACGACGCCTTTGCGCTGGCTGTTTGGTCCAACGTTCCAATCGTTAGCTACGCGCAGTGAATAGTCAGACAGATATTGTCCGCCGGCGCTTTTCACCGTCGCGACGAAGAACACAATCCCGGTTCGCTCCTTCAGATTCGCCAGCACCGTCTCAAGCCGCTGTTTGGTCGCGGGCTCGACCACTTCGGCAAAGTCATTAACGTATCCGCCCGGCTGCGGCAGTTGGGTGTTCTGGGCCTGGCCGCGCCAGTTCGCGCCCGACCAAACCAGTAGAAAAGCAGCCAGGATGGCCGTGAAAACGATCGCCCGCTGGTTCCCGATAAATCTCATTCGCTAACTCGTTCCTAAGAAGCTTACCTGACTTTGCTCTGGCGCGCCGCAGTCAACGCTTCCGCCAGCACTCGACCGACTGAACAACTCGGGGCTTCCAAACCCAGCACGTGCGCCAAAGTCGGCGCGATGTCCGTGGGCGCTGCTGCCTGCGTGTACCTTCCGGAGGCAAAGTCGCGTCCCATGATAATCAATGGCACGTGCGTGTCATAACTATAAGGCGATCCGTGCGTCGCCGACGAGTGTGGATCCGTCGGGTCGTCCGGAGGATCGAACTGAATTGCATAAGGTTCGTAGACGATAATGACGTCGCCGCTGCGCTGAGAATAGAATCCGTGGAGCACGCGCCGGGCCACCGGATCCGCCGGAGAGATGGAATTGTTCTCAAGCTGCCGGCGCGTGAAATAACGCGCTACGCCGGGCAATTTCAGCACTGCCTCGCCCAAAACACGCTCCGCTTCGTCCAGGTCGATGCCGTCGCGCTGCAAAGCCCTTCGGTTGAGATAGAAATTGGAATTGAGCAAGCCCTGTTCAGTTTCGTCCCGGTTCTGGAAAGTTTGAATGTAATCAGTCGCCGGTCGATCTTTGCGCGCATATCGGGCTTGCAAACCCTCTTCCGCGACTTTGAGCAGGTCGGCTTTCTGATAACGCCGGCCCGCGAGATTCAGCAGCGCCGCTTGCTCAGGAACCGGCGAGGCGCCGTGATCGGCGGTAAAGATCACAATCGTATTCCCTAAAGCCACACGCGAATCCACAAAATCCAGAAGCTTCCCGATTTGCCGGTCAACGCGGAGCGTCATGTCCATCACTTCCTGGCTGTACGGTCCGAAGCGATGACCCACATAGTCGTTCGCTGAAAAGCTCACCGACAAGAGGTCGGTGGCGTCGCCCGCGCCAAGTCTCTCGTTCGCGATCGCCTCTTCAGCAAATGCGACCAGCAGGTCGTTCGAAAACGGCGTGTAGTCCAGCGCCCGGTAGAACGGCTTGTCCGGCGCCGCCGATCCGCCGGTAACCACGTGCGGAAAAAAGTTTGTATCAGCTGAAGACTTGTCCAGATTTTCCCACGGCACGTCGTCACGGCCTGCGCGACGCAGGTACTCGGCTTCGTTGGGCAACAAGCGATCCCAGCGGACGCCGAACAAGGCATCAGCCATGTGCCGATTGTTGAAGCGCACCACCCATTCGGGTAAATGCTCAAAGTAGTAAGTACCGGAGATGATGTTGCCGTTGTCAGTGCTGAACCAATAAGCCGCGTTCGCTCGGCGGCCCGCGGGCAAAATCGCGGAACGATCCTTGGCTGAAATCCCAATTACTTTCGATCGATCTCCATCGGCCAGGCGCAGCTCATCGCCGACCGTGGAACATAACAAACGACGCGGGCTTTTTCCCTTCTCGTTGGGCTTGCCGCCGAGCATCATGGTGCTGTCATCAGTGATCGATTTGACTTTCCTTCCCGTTTCGCGCTCGTACCATTCGTTGGCGACGATTCCGGTTTGCGAGGGCGAAGCGCCGGTCATAAACACGGCGTGGCCGGGCGCGGTGAATGTCGGCACGTGATCGAAGTTTGCCTCAGTCCACGAAGCGCCGGCGCGCATTAGACGACCGATGCCGCGCGATCCAAACAGATCGCCGAAACGGCTCAAGTAGTCATAACGAAATTGATCTACGACGATTAGCAAGACCAACCGCGGGCGTGGGCTTTGGCTGGCTTTGGTGATCGCGCGACGCGCTGGTATTCGCGGGCGCGCTTGTGCAATCGAAACCGGCAGCGCGCCGGCCAACGCCAGAAGCAGGGCAAGAAGCGGCGATAATACGCCTCTGGAACGGAAGCGGTTCACTTCAGAATACTCAGCCGGGAAAATGATCAGTTAACATTCGTCGCAAGGAGAGACCAATTGGCCGGGCATGATAACATCAATCGAAGGGCAAAAGGAAAAAGTGGATCTGTTCAGAGTCAAGCTTTAGCTTGCTCCTGTAATCAGCAGCCTAGAGGTTGAACCTCTAAACCGAACGCGCGATGAGCGAATTAGACGAAGCATGGGAGTTGGCGCTGGCTGAAGCAAAGCGGCGCGCGCACGCGGCCGGTCGCGCCGATATCGCGCAGTATCTGGCGCTGCGCGCGCAAAACGATTTGCTGCGACGCACGGCAATCGACTGGCTGGTCGACACGCTGACGGCCTTTGCCGGCGATGCGAATCGCCGGGGAGCGGCCATTCAAATCGAGCTCTCCGACGCGCATCAGTTTCGGGTTGGGCCGGCGACGATGGTGGGAACAAAGCTCACTCTGCGACACGGTGTGCGCGCTCTGTCGATCGAAAGCGGCTGGCCGCGAACGCCGCGCGATGGAATTGTGCGGGGAAACGGGCTGGCCTGCGCCAACCTCAAACATCTTGGCCGGCCGCGCCAAAACGCGCAGTTGCTGCTGGCGCCTTGAAAAGAACGACTCGCGATCGCTGTTCACCGAAGCCGACGCTCGCGCTCACCTCTCAATTCTGATTGAAGCTTGAGAGGTTGTGATCACTGTCTTGCATGAATGTTAAGACTCTTAAGACTTTGTTGTGATCCGCGCACTTTTGCCGTGTCATGCAAACGATCACAGTGAGCCAATCATCGCACCAACGGCAACCCTTTTCCCGACTACCCGACAAAAGGTGGTTATTGAAAATGAGGAACAAAATACTAATTAGGTTGTTGATGGTGACGACTCTTCTAATTCTGGCAGTTCCAGTCGTGGCTTCGGCCCAGTATTATGATCGCTATCGTTACGGTTACGATCGTACCGACCGGCGCGACGTCCATGACGCGATTGTTCGTCTGGATAACTCGAGCGCTCGATTAGAAAGCGATTTGAGTTACCCGCGAGGACGCCGGGTACTCGGCGTTTTCTGGGTCAGCAACAACGATCCCAACGCCATCGCCGAGGTGCGCGACTTTCGTCGCGCGGTCAGGCAGGTAAGGAATGCCTCGGCTGGAGGGCGCGATCTGAGCGGCAGTTATGACGAGGCGCGGATGGTCCTCGATCAAGGCGTCCAACTCGATCGCTACTTGAGATTGCGCACCGGCCAAACCAGCGTGGATGCTGATCTCGCTGAGATCAGATCGAGTCTGAACGTAATCGCCAACGCGTACGATCTGAGGATGCGTTACTAACCTGAGAGTGGTGACCTAATCCATTGGCGATTACGCGTCTTACACAGCCCCGCCGCTACTTCAAAAGCGCGCGGGGCTTTTGTTTTGCGCCGCTCGCGATGCGACAATGCCACAAACATGCCCGGCACGCTCTTTATTGTCGCCACCCCGATCGGTAACCTCGAAGACATTTCGCCGCGCGCGCTGCGCGTGCTGGGCTTAGTCGATCTGATCGCCTGTGAGGACACGCGCCACACCCGCGGCTTGTTGAATCGCTTCGGCATCAAGGCCAGGACGATCAGTTATCACGAGCATAACGAACGCCAACGCGCCGAAGAGCTCTGCAAACTCCTGGAAGCAGGAAGCAGCATCGCCATCGTTTCCGACGCCGGCACGCCTTTAGTTAGCGATCCGGGTTTCCGCATTGTCGACGCGGCTATTAGGCGCGGCATTCAAGTTATTCCCATACCTGGGCCCGCCGCCTTTGTGGCGGCGTTAACCGCATCCGGACTGCCGGCTGATCAGTTTTTCTTCAACGGCTTTCTTCCGGCTCGCGCTCCTGCGCGGCGCGCGATGCTCGAAGAGTTGCGCGCGATTCCCGCGACGCTGGTCTTTTATGAAGCGCCGCACCGGATCGCCAAGACCTTAGAGGACGCGCTGAGCGTGCTCGGCGATCGACCGGCCGCGGTCGCGCGCGAGTTGACCAAACTTCATGAAGAGATCGCGCGCGGCAGTTTGAGCGAACTGGCCCGGCGCTTCTCTGTCGGCGCCCCGGTGCGCGGCGAGATGGTCTTGATTATCAGCGGCGCAAATGAAACCGAAATCCGCGCGGACGCCAAATCAGAAGAAGACGCGCCGGCGCGTCTGTTGGCGCGCGTAACCGAACTTGGACGCGAAGGATTGGACGCGAAGGTTTCTCTGAAGAAGGCTGCGCGCGAGTTGGGATTGAAGCGCGCCGAGGCTTACCGGTTGATGGTGGCTCAAAAGAAACGGCGCAGCAAATAAAAAAGCAAACTCAGCGCCAGCGACAACAGCAGCATCGAAACGATCGGAACGTAAACCCGCACGTGCTCGCTCTCATAGCGCACGTCGCCAGGCAGGCGTCCGAACCATGAAAGCCAGCCGGTGTAAATCAGCAAGCCTGCGAATACCAGGCAAAGCCCACCGATAATTATCGCTAAACCGATAACGCGCGATTCATTGCGGTTAATTCTCGCCCTGCCCGCCTTTGGATTGCGCCGGCAGAGCGAAGCGGCGACGGCGCTTTTGATTCTTATCTCGCCGAATGCTTCGAAATCCAAAGCGCTGTCGCGCTACGCTTGCCACCGCACTCCAAAGTCACTTTGCAAACGAGCCAACCGGCCCGTCCGGTTTGATTAGATCTTTCAAAGCCGAGTAAGGCACCAGCACGTACTGTGGCCCAGCGGCGTAAGCCGCCACCTGATAAGGATCGAAGGTGATCCATAAACCTTTCTTCGTGATCGCCCAGGCCTTGTAATTATCCGCGCGCGCCGATGCGCCGGATTTCATCATTTCGTCGTCCAGCATCGAGTCTTTATCTTTCTTCGACCGGTCCTTTAATTCCTTGATGCAGTACGTCGAGATGGCGTTGAGATAGTTTGTCCTGGAATTGAACAGATCGGCGAGCGCCAGTTTCTTTCCATTCTTGACGTCGTAATTCAGTACTGTGGTGGAACTGTTGGGATGCGCCGCGCCGCGCTCGTAGTCGCTTTCGGTAAACGCCACGCTAATCAGATCATCCGTCGCGCAGCGAATCTCGTATCCGACGTTCAGGGTCGAGTCCAGTTTTTCCGCCGGCGTCTCGGTGCCGGGATCGGTCTCGGAAGCGGTCTCGGCGGTTTTGAATGCGGCGACGTCTTTGGTGATCAGACTGCGCGCTTCCCGATTGAACTTGTCAAAGCGCGCGTCGCCTTCGATCTGGGGATACTCGGCGTCGACCGTGTAATGCTTTTCTTTGTTCGCTTCCTTGATCACTTTCGGAGCGAATCGCGCGGCGCCCGTCAATTCAAGCGGCTGCTGCGACACCAGAAACGCAGTTTCTTTCGAGCCATCGGGCCGGGACCACTTGCCATCAATCGCGTTCAAGTTTGGATCCGGCGAATCAGCAGCCGGTTTCCATTTGCCTTTGAACACTCCGGTCTGTTTGCCGCTGTCGTCGGACTCGCTGATCGAGACGTTACCATCCTTGTCGATGGTGCCGCTGAGGGCGATGTTCTTGCCGACTTTTGGATAGAAATAAGTTCCGGTCAGACGCTCGCCGTCGCGCAAGAGCGTCATCTCGATCCTGAGATTGCCGGCGATCGTCCCGCGAAAATAAAACTTCTCGCCGTTGGTGGCCACACCGCTGGCGGGCGAGTCCTGCGCTGACGGAATCGCATTGCTGTTCGCATTTTGCTGACGTTGCGCGGGCTGCTTGCGACAGGCGCCCAAAGCACTGAGGGCAATGACGAGAAAGAAAGATAAGAGTCGTCGGTTTTTCATTCCAGCCTTTCGGTTCGCTGCTTCTCTGTGTCTCTGTGCCTCTGTGGCAAATTCACTTTGCTATGAATCCGCTTTGCGCGATCTCGTTGCGAATATCCTCGAACGTCAGCTCACACAGTCTGCCGCCGGTAAATACTTCAACGTTAGTCACGTCCGCAAGGGCCCACGGCGGCTTCGGAAAACTATCAAGCTCTTCGTCGGTTTCAAAACTGACCTCAGCCAGCAACAGCCCGAACAGATCGCCGAGAAACATGTCTACGGAAAACTTGCGGCCGTCAAACTCGAAAGCGTAGCGATTCTTCCGAATCTCGTTCGCTTCAAATACCGCGAGCATTTCTGCTTCCAACGCGTTGAGATAGGTGTTCGTAATTATCGTCCGCGAAAAGTCTTTCGGATTCTGTGCAAATTTCTGGCTAAACTTCACAATCCATTTGTTAGTCTTCGGATCGCGTACTTTGCGCAGACGCAAACGCGTGCCAGTGAGGTAGTTGTCGGTGATCTGCAAATGATGATCGGCGCGGCTCAATCCTTCCGGCAGATCCTGCAAGAGATAGCGCCGCTCACGCTCGACCCGCGCGTACTTGCTCTCCGGCACGACGGTGTTTTGATCGGTTAGTTTGGCTACTCCCATTTGTCTGGCAGGCGTCGGGCCCGAAGTAGTATAATCCAGTTCGCCCCAGAAAACGGGAGCGCAACCAACGACCTCACAAGATTAACGGGAGGCTTGCATGGTCCGCGAATTCTGCCGGGGCGATTCAACCGGAGCCACAGCCGGAAGAAACTATCGGTTGCTCAGTATTCAGCGATTGGTTTGCGTTGCGATCTGTCTGCTGTTTTCCGGGGTTCTGCTCGCGGCCGTTGCCGCCACTCTGCCGACCGGCTTTGTCGAGACGCAGATTGCGAGCGGATTATCGTCTCCGACGGCGATGGAGTTTGCCCCTGACGGCCGGCTGTTCGTCTGCCTGCAAGGCGGAAATCTACGCGTGGTCAAGAATGGTGCCTTGCTGCCAACTCCGTTTGTGACGCTAACAGTGGATTCGTCCGGCGAGCGCGGTCTGCTCGGTGTCGCGTTCGATCCCAGCTTCGCGACCAATAACTTTGTTTACGTCTATTACACGGTTCCCGGATCGCCCGCGCACAATCGCGTCAGCCGCTTCACGGCCAATGGCGACGTGGCCGTGGCCGGCAGCGAAGTGGTGCTCTTGAACCTCGACAACCTGAGCAGCGCCACGAACCACAACGGCGGCGCGATCCACTTTGGCCCGGACGGCAAGTTGTATGTCGCGGTCGGCGAGAACGCCAACAGCGCCAACTCGCAGACGCTTGTCAATCTCCTGGGAAAGGTTCTGCGCATCAATTCAGACGGCACGATCCCGGCCGACAATCCATTCTTCAACACTGCGGGAGCCCGCAAGGAAATTTGGGCGCTGGGCCTGCGCAACCCTTTCACCTTCGCGTTTCAGCCGGGCACGGGTCGTCTGTTCATCAACGACGTAGGTCAGAGTACGTGGGAAGAAATTAACGACGGCATCGCCGGATCGAATTACGGCTGGAGCATCTGCGAAGGCGCGTGTTCACCGCCTAATGCCAACTTTCGAGATCCATTGTTTCAATACGGCCATGGCTCAAGCTCGACGACCGGCTGCGCGATTGTCGGCGGCAACTTTTACAATCCGTCCGTCGTTCAATTTCCGGCGAGCTATGTCGGCAAATATTTCTTTGCTGATCTTTGCACCGGCTGGATTCGACTCTTTGATTCATCGAATAACACTGCCGCAGACTTTGCCACAGGAATATCCAACCCGGTCGATTTGAAAGTTGCGACAGATGGCAGTCTTTACTACCTGTCAATCGGCTCAGCCGCAGTCTTCAAGGTTCAGTTCTCAGGCGCCGCGCCGAGTATCACGACGCAACCATCGAATCAGACGGTGATGCAGGGACAGCCCACGACATTCACGGTCGCGGCGAGTGGCAGCACGCCACTCAGCTATCAGTGGCAACGCAATCAGGTCAACATTTCCGGCGCGAATGCGTCGAGTTACATGATTGCTGCCACGGCTTTCGCAGACAACGGCGCGAAGTTTCGCTGTGTAGTCTCGAATGCTTTCGGAAATGCGACCAGTAATGAAGCTACGCTGACCGTAAACGCGCCGCCCAATATCAACACGAACCCGGTGGATCAAACGGTGATGCAGGGACAGCCAGCGACGTTCACGGTCGCTGCGAGTGGCAGCACGCCACTCAGCTATCAGTGGCAACGCAATCAGGTCAACATCTCAGGCGCGAATGCGTCGAGTTACATGATTGCCGCCACGGCTTTCGCAGACAATGGCGCGAGGTTTCGTTGCGTGGTCTCGAATGCTTTCGGCAATGCCACCAGCAATGAAGCTACGCTGACCGTAAACGCGCCGCCCAATATCAACACGAACCTGGTGGATCAAACGGTGATGCAGGGACAGCCCGCGACGTTCATGGTGAGCGCGAGTGGCAGCACGCCACTCAGCTATCAGTGGCAACGCAACCAGGTCAACATCTCAGGCGCGAACGCGTCGAGTTACATAATTGCTTCGACGACTCTGTCTGACAACGGCGCAAAGTTTCGTTGTGTAGTCTCGAATGCTTTCGGCAATGCCACCAGCAATGAAGCCATGTTGACTGTGCAGCCGCCGCCGCCAATTCTTCTGACTGAAGAAGGCACGGACAGTGCAATTGCTTTCGACTCGGTAACGATGATGCGAGATCCGTTTCCGCTCGCCAACGTTTTCAATTTCGGCTCTGACAATCGTACTCGGGTAATGCTCTTCAGCACGAATCTGGACTTGCTGCAAGGCGAAAACAGTTCAGCGGTGACCGCGCGGGCGGAAGACGCGCTGCTCAACGTCTATCCGCTGACGGTTGAATTCGTCGGACCGGTTCCAAACCTTGCCGGAGTAACGGAGGTGATCGTCAAGCTGCCTGACAACTTGCCGACCAGCCAGGACGTCCGGGTGAGCGTCACCTTGCACGCGCAAACGAGCAACAAAGTGCGCCTCAGGATCAAATAGCAGCTAACCAATCAACCAGTCTTTTATCGCGACTGATCTTAACCGCAGAGGACGCTGAGGACTTCGCAGAGGAACGCAAGATAGTTCTTCCTCTGCGGCCCTTTGCTAAAACCTCTGCACACTCTGCGGTAAAGCCTAAGGCGATTCTTAGTTTCAATTCTCTAAAGGACTCGGCTTTCAGACTCAAGAAATCTCGATTAGAATGCGTCAGCAATCGCTTTGGTCTAGAACACAATGAGGATGGATTATCAGTGAGAAACTACAAATTGTTTCTATTCGCCTGCGCTCTCGTCTCTTGTCTTTCCATTTCTGTTCTGCCCCAGAACTCTGCGCCGATAGGAATCCGGCCCGAGCCGCCTGTGGGCAAGGGTGTGGTCGCCTTACGGGCCGCGCGTCTGATTGACGGCACGGGGGCGCCGCCGATCACTAACGCCGTCGTCATCGTCACCGACAACAAGATTACTGCCGTTGGTGATGCTAACTCGGTACGCATTCCGCCAGGCGCGAAGGTCATCGATCTTGGCGATGTCACGCTGCTTCCCGGATTCATTGACGCCCACACGCACCTGGTCGGGCGCGTGCTCGGTGATCCCGAAGGCGACACGGCGCCGGTCAAAGACCATGAATCGTTCGCCGCGATCCTGAGTGTGCGCCATGCGCGCGACACTTTGATGGCCGGATTCACCAGCGTGCGGAACGTCGGCGCCTCTGGACGCTTCGACGACATGGCCCTGCGCAAAGCCATCAATGAAGGCTGGACGCCCGGGCCGCGCATGGAAACTGCCGGTCACGCTATCGGAATTACGGGCGGCCACTGTGACGAGAACGGTTTTCGACCGGGACTCCTGCAACTTGGGCCCATTGATGGCGTCGCCGACGGACCTGAGCAAATTCGCCAGGCGGTGCGCCTGCAAATCAAATACGGCGCCGATGTGATCAAGACTTGTGCGACCGGCGGTGTGCTGTCGGAAGGCGACGCGGTCGGCGCGACTCAATACAGTTTTGAAGAGTTGAAAGCGCTCGTCGACGAGGCCAACAAACTTGAGCGAAAGGTGGCCGCGCATGCGCACGGTACCGAAGGCATCAAACTCGCCGTGCGCGCGGGTGTGTCTTCAATTGAGCATGGATCGTTTCTGGACGAAGAAGGCGCGCGCCTGATGGTTGAGCGCGGAACGTTTCTGGTGCCGACCTTATCAGCGGCTGAAGCCGTCGAGCGCGCCGCAAAGACCGGCGTGCTGAAAGGTTTGCGCGCGGAAAAAGCTTTGGCGGCAGCCGCAGCCGTACGCCGATCGATCAAGCTCGCGGTCACCAGTAAGATTCAAATCGCTTTGGGAACCGACGCCGGAGTGATCGTGCACGGCACGAACGCGCGCGAATTTTTCCTGATGGTCGATTGGGGCGGCATGACTCCCATGGAGTCGATCATGGCCGGCACGATCAACGGGGCGAAGCTGCTTGGTTGGGACAAGAACCTTGGTTCGATTACGGCTGGCAAATGGGCCGACATCGTCGCCGTCAGTGGCGATCCACTCAAAGACATTCACAACATGGAGAAGGTAGTGTTTGTGATGAAGAATGGGGTGGTTTATAAACACGCCGGCCAATAAGGTCAGTACCGAGAGCGGACCGGGGTCCCGAGCGGGCAGCCCGTTTTGGGGTGGTGGATGCGACCGGGTCGCAATATGCAAATCAAACAAATAAAGCGCAGCGACTCGCTCGTGCTGATCCTGATTTGCTTCAGCTCGATAGCGCTAGTCACTTCAAGGGCATCGACCGCGTACCAGAATTCTGCAAACTTTCAGCCTCAGCAAAACAACTCTCAACCAAGTGCTCCGGTACCAGCCAAGCCCTTGCCTCCGCCGGTGCGCTGGCTCGGATTAATCGGCGAGTACGGGCCCGACGACGACATCCTGATCATCCTTGAGAAAGACGGAAAACTTTGGGCGTCGTTCAAGCGAGCTGAGCCAGAGCCGCTCGACGAAATCAACAGAAACGTTTTCAAGTTTCGCTCTCCGGGACCTCACAAGCTCCAACAGCTTATCTTCGAGCGCAATCGCAGCGGACGCGCGACGCAGGTCGAACTCGAGCACGTCGTACTCAAGCGCCGGCAGATCGAGCCGGAGAGCGGGAACCAACTTCGCGTAAAGCCTCTGCGCCCGGTGCTGGAGTTAATGAAAGAAGCGCGGGCCGCGCAACCACCGCCAGAGAGAGGAGAGTTTCGCGAGGCGGATCTGGTAGAACTGGCCAAACTAGATCCGACAATCAGACTCGAAATCCGCTATGCGACGACGAACAATTTCCTCGGCACCGTCTTCTATTCCGAAGCCCGCGCGTTTATGCAGCGCCCTGCCGCCGAAGCGGTCGTTCGCGCTAACCGCAAGTTGAAGGCGCTCGGGTACAGCTTGCTCGTTCACGACGCCTACCGGCCCTGGTATGTGACCAACGATTTGAAAACGAAAAAGCCCTTGGAAATGGTGAGCACGTATGACGAGACCACTGACCGAGCTTATCCCGATTATCCGGGCGGCACCTCGTTGCAGCGATGGCACCGGAAATTATTGCGCGAGGCCATGGAAGCGGAAGGCTTCACGGTGTACGAGGCGGAGTGGTGGCATTTTGATTATAAGGACTGGCAAAAGTACCGGATTGGTAATGTGACGTTTGAGCAAATCGGCAAGTGATCTAACAACCAGCCGGAGAGTTTAAACCGCGTCCAGTGTTCGGGGGACTAGCCCGACCGTGAGGGAGGGCTCAGTAGCAGCGCCGCTAGTACCGATGGATTAGGTAATACCAGTGAGCCCTCCCTCACCGCCCCACCAGCCGGGCTGCCCGTCTGGGGACCCCGGAGTCGGGCTAGTACCCTGGCCAGATTCCTGGCGCAATTCTAGAACCCAAGCCGCAGCCGAACCGTCATCAGCCGATTGCCGCCGTTGCCGCCACCGCCCGGTCCGAAGATAAAGTTGGTATTCGTGCCGGTCGACTGGAGGAAAAAAGGCGAAGCCATGTTGCCCACCGGATTTCCTTTGTTCGTATGGTTCAGAATGTTCGAAATGTAAACCGAGAATCGTAATGAATAAGGTCGCTGGATAGGCTGCTTTGGCGGCGGTTTCTGTTCGCCAGTGGCGCTGACTACGTTCCCACCCGGAGAGTTCGGCGCGGCTTTTGGCGGAATAGCGCGGCCAAAGTTGAAAACCTTTTCCAGGCCGATGTTGATGGAGGCGAAGTGCGGCCCGTTTCCAAAGTTCCGCGGAATGATCGTTTGCCCAGGCACAGGATTCGGATCAAATGCGCCCAGCGGAGTTACGATGACGCCCGGTTTGGTCAGGTCGGTAGCAAATGCCGGACGCTCAGAAAAGAACGTGTCGCCATTCGTGTCGCGACCGGTCGTGATGTTGAAGGGTGTGCCTGAGTTGGCAATCATGAACATGTTGATGCTGAAACCATTTTTCGTCTGATAGTAGCCGCCACCATACAAGAAGTGTTTCGCGGCAAAAGGACTGCGCGCAAATTCGTGGCTGAAGTCGTATGGATCGAACGGCGCACCGCTGGTCCCGCCGTCGGTGTTTTTGGCATTGGTAAGATTATAACCACTCCAGAAATTTATCTTTTTGACCGTCCCCTGAATATTTACACTGAACTGATCCACTTTTGATCTTCCTGTCGATTGATATTGCAGGATGTTCCCTTCGCTTTGTCCCAGCGGTCGCACGGCGGTCCCGGCGAGCGGCGCGTTGATATTCACCGTGCGCGTCGTGTGC
>WNFC01000959.1_pt1 | contig 29247 bp, 17 predicted proteins | sample 5400541 | NCBI WGS metagenome assembly WNFC01 (sample SAMN13153342, study PRJNA577476) | soil metagenome | isolation source: 120 cm saprolite under Douglas fir tree site 2 hole 2 replicate 1 | place: USA:California | collected 2015-04-18
GGGATCCGCGCCGGGAACGGCCGCCCAGTGCCGGGCGACTTCGCGGCATCGGGATGCTGTCAGCTGCTGCCACGGCGGAGACCGCTGTCTTCGCCACTGCGGCGCGGAGATCCTCATCAGTGAAACGGACTTTGCCGCGCCACAGCCGGAACGGGATCTCGCGGCGGTGCGCGGCTGCGCGCAGTCCGCCCGGTGTCACATCCCCCGCTCGCGCATTGAACGGCGCCGCGTGCCCGTTGAGCATCTCGGCGACCTCCTCCGGCGTGTAGAGCCGTGGAGCGTCAGCGATCATCGGGCACCACCCGCGCCTTATCACCCGGCTTGGTTAACCTAGCCATCGCCGTTATCGCCGCCTGCGGTAGTACTGGCCGGCGGGGAATTCGCAGCTGATCTCAAAGTGGTCTGCGGGGACCGTTTCGGAGGGTGGGATGCCCTCAGCGGTCCACGGGCCGGCGCTGATCACGACCTGCTCATCGCCCGCGAAATCGCTGCCGGGCTCGTCTGCGGGCACGACGCGCACGGGCGTGTCGTCCGGCACCCCATCGAGGGCACTGCGCAGTTCCCTGGCTGTCCATGCCGTGACCTGATGATCGAACAGATCTTCGTCGTTCACCGGCCCGATCACCCTCCGTCCCATGCGTAGCGGCCCGCGTGCTCGCTGCCCGGATCGCCGGCGAAAACCTCGGCGATCGCCAGCAGCGCGTCCCCGGTGGCGGCTAGCCTGCTCATGCGCATCCTTCGGCGCGCCCCCTGGCCCGCGTCCGGGATTTGGCCCAGCTGCTATTACGAAGGCGGGCAATCGGAGCCCGTCGCTTGGGCCAGTTCATCTGGCGGCCATGCTTTGCGGTGTGGTGCCTCCTGGCGCTGGCTGTCACTGCCCGTCCTCCGTGTCCCAGGAGGCGTTCCAGGCGGTGACCGCCGCTGCCAGGCGCGGGCAGTCGGCGGCGTGACCGTGCTCCTGGTCTTCCGGGTTCCCAGCCTCCGGCCCGAAATCGACGACCGTTCCCTGGCACGCGGGGCACGCCCACAGGAATGATCGCGACCAGGAATTAGGACCAGCCGATGCGTAGTCATACGCGGCCCCGGCGACGGACGAGCCGGACTTAGCTAAGTGCCCGAATCCGAGCGCCACGCCGATGTCATGCCAGGAGTCATTGGCCTCGCGGGCCTGGCGGACGTACTCGAGAGCGAGCCGCCGGGCGGCGTGCTTGAGGCTGGCCGCAGCCTGAAGGCCTGCAAGCGGTTCGACGTCGGTGACCGTGCTGCCGAGGTCAGGCCGGCCTCGGAACATGGGAAGCGTCACCATCCGGCCACCGGACGCCTGGACCATGCCGGTGACTGCCCGCCGGGCCCACTGACGTGCCAGGTCAGCTGCTTGTTCAGATGAGATTGGATCACTTCTATGTTCTGCCACAGGCAACATGCTACTAGGGCTTTGTGACAAATGCCAGACCCGAAAGACCTCCGGCTGGTCGGCGGCCTCGTCACCCGGCTTGGTTAACCCGAAGTTCCCCCTGACATAGACCGGTACGATGCCGACGCCATGCCGGATAGCCGTCGTGCTCGACCGACGATCCGCTGCCTCACGCAGGATCTCGGGCTAAGCCTCCCGCCACTCGATACTGACCTTGGCGAGCTTGATGATCCATGGCTCGCCGAGCTGCGCCGGACTGCGCCGACCTCCCCGCGAGCGCAGAAGCGGATCCTCTCCATCGCTCAGCCGCTCGTCTACCGGCTCCGCGTCTCGTCACAACGCGGTGTCACCTGGGTGGACGAGGAGCACGAGATCGTGTGGCTGTGCGCGGTCCATCGCCGGGAAGAGGACTCCGACGATGACGCCTATGTATGGTTCGCCAGACTTCATGATGACGGAGAGTTGCTGCCCTCCGCCGACGACCGGCTGCGTGATCGCGCGGAAGCTGTCATCCGGTTGCAGCGAGGACTCACAGCCGAGTTGCTGCAGCTTGTCAGTGACGCTCTCGTGCGGCAGGGCAAGGAGCTGATGTCCGACCTTGGCGGATACCTGCCGTGCCGGGTAGTCGTCCTGGGTAGCGGCGGGGTCGAGGAGATCTGGTGTGCGCTCAGTATCCGGGCCACGGACGGCACGCATATCCGCGATGAGCTACGTGACATCCTCTTCGCGTCCTTGGAGGCGCACTTTCCCGACGCGATCTTTGAGGCCCGTAGCGATTGGCCGACGGGCCGCGCCGAATGGTGGGAAGCGGTCAGGCTAGGGCTGCGTTAAGGCTTGCGAGGTTCGCCGGCGATGCGCTGGACGTCATCTACAGGTACATCAAGGAGATGCGAAGCGATTGCGGCATCGCCTCCGCTGAGTACGAACCGAGCACGCTCGATCCCCTCTTTGATGACGTCCGCGTGCCGGGCCGCGTATTCCTCGACGGCGTGGTCTACGACCTCGGCTTGCGTGGCATCCGTGAGGGCGGCGAGGTAGCGGATGCGCTCCTTCGTCTGTTCGCTCACTTTGATAGGCGATTGGCTGGCCATGAGACTCCAACTCTCCAGTACCTAAGGATACTAGTACCTAAGTAGAGGTTAAATGATAGTTCCTCGTCCCGCAAGGCGACTGGCCTCGGCCGGGGAGCTGCGCTGGCGCCGTCTCCGAGGGCGCAGAGCGCGTTGTAGTTGCCTGCGCATGGGCAGGGTGGAGTTGGCGGAAACGTCTGTGTGATGCGTCCGCGACAGCCTGCGTGACCTGGAGGCGGGGCTGCCAGACTCAGTGATCGCGCGGCCGACTAGCGCCAGGGCTTGTTGGCGGTCATCGGGATCGGTCCGGAGACGCCCACCAAGCCCGGCCCGGCGCGGGAACCGTCGTGACCACGTCCCGGCCGCCCGCCGACCGGGCGCGCGGCGGCCCGCTCCTGATCACGCTGGCCTCGCGCAGTCCTGTTCGGCCAGGGGACCAGGCGCCTACACCAAGAGCGCAAAGACCTTCAGCGACCTTGCCGCCACGAGCTACGGATCAGGTGATGGGACGGCAGATGGGTTACCACGCTGGAGGTCATCGGGACGCCGCGCCGGTGCCGAGGTTGAAGGCTCTTGTACCTGATCAACTTCAAGTTCGGTCCGCGCAGCATGCTGGAACTCGTCCCAGATTGCAAGTTGCCTGTCGTCGTCTGGGAAGTCATACATAAATTCGTTGAGCAAATCAGCGAGAGGTTCCGAAGCAAGCACGGTGGCTTCTGAAGCTAGGTTGGCCAGCTCGAGGAGGTCAGCAGCTAACATAGGTTTACCATCGGGGCCGGTTGGCGGCTTCTCGATATAGCGGCGCAAGGCCAGATTGGTACGGGCATAAAGATCTACGCGCCGATGCCATATGCGCTCCTTCTGGAGCTGCGCTGTGAGGTGGGCGCGCTCCTCAGCGAGCTGGGTATCGCTGTGTGTGAAATGTTCAGCGAGCCTCTTGCCAGCAAGGACGCGCTCTTCCGCGATCTCCTTGGCGTGTAGAGCCTGCTCCTCGGCTAGCAGTTTGTCGCTGCGCTTATGCTCTTCCCGCAGCTGCAGACCAGCGCGCCACGCAGTGAAGAGTGCCACGCCTACCGCGACCACGGCGACGGCCACCGTGCCGATGGCAGTGGTGGCGCTTGCCCAGTCCAGGCCTGCTGCGACCGCAACGTCCGTGACCACGGCGGAAGCTTATAGCGGGAAGACAGGTGTGGGCGCAGGTGATGTGTCACCTTCATGCCAGAACCAGCCAACCGAGACGGACATCGCCGAACAGCTACAGGGACCTCGGTAGAGGAGTGGCCCGGGTGGCGTCATCTTCATCATCTGGAGCCGCTTCCGTGAGGCGCATAGTCGCGGTGGCCGAAGTTGGCGTTGTGGATCTGCGCGATGCAGGCCGTCTGCGGGCGGTGGGGGTGAGCCTGTCCGAGTCGGCCAGGCGGCCCAGTCCTCCCATGGAGGCCGCCCAAGAATGAGCTTTCGCAACCCCGTCCGGCTCTAGGCTGACTTCCATGGCAGGTGATCTCCCACCATCGGCAGGGTCAGTTAGCGCTGACATCCTGGCGACGCTCCTTGATCTTCAAGGCGAGCGGGACTGGCTCGACTACAAGCGCCAGTGCGACCTTTCGTCCGCTCGTGGCCTGGTTGAGTTCGCCAAGGACGTTGGGGCGATGATGATCACTGGCGGTTACATCGTTGTCGGCGCCGACGACAACGGTCAGCCAACTGGAGACGTTGACCACCTCGAACTGTTCGATCCAGCAACTCTCCACGCAAAACTTGCGAAATACCTGGGGAGGCCGTTCGAGATCCGCTCGGCGACCCATGACTACCACGGGCAGTCCTACGCCCTCGTCTATGCGGTGCCGCACCTAGACGGCTTCTGTGTATTCGAGCGTGATGGCTCGTATCAGGACGGGAAGGGACAGATCACTGTCTTCAGGGCCGGCGATGTCTTCGCGCGCCACGGGACCAGGAGCGAGCGGTGGAACCAGAGAGACATTCCGATGATCAAGCAGCGGCTTCAAGCTGACGCCGACCGCACCCGTGATCAACATGCTGAGGCCCTTAGCCTGTTGCGCGGCGTCCCCCCGCAACTCGGTGGGTCCGGTCTATGGCTGGCCATGGCCGTGGTGCCGGAGTACCGAGTCGCCGATGCGCCATTCCTGAGCCCAGATGCAGCCCAGCAGTTTCTGCGTGACTGGCAGTTGGCGCAGGTACCCATCGAGGGTTTCTCGCAAGGCACGGCGACGTACCGGCAGCCCGGTGGCGTCGTAATCACCAACCAGTCCGCGCACAGAGACCCGCCGCATTGGTGGCGACTAGGCCTCTACGATGCCGGTGAGGCGGTCGGCGCCCATGTCCTTACTCATGAAATAGCCCGGAATCCGCTGACAGATGACAGACAGTGGTATGGCCTACCAGAGGTTGTGCACGACGGCCTGACGATTCCAGCCCGCCGTGATCAGGTCGAGATTCACCTGCTGACCTTGCTGGACGTCCTCACCGACCACGCTGCGAGGGTTGGCGCGGGTGGCACGACGCTGATCATGGTCAGCTTGCTTGCACCGAGTAGCCGTTCCTGGTCAAGCGTGGCCCTCGTCAACGAACTAGTCGATGACAGTGGACAGAGGCAAGGGTGGCGCCTGGCCAGTGCCAGGTCTCATCAGGTGCTTGACGCCGCAGTCGGTGTGCCGGCTGCCTGTAGGGTCCGACTATCTGACATGCGAAATCCGTCAGCACGCCTGCGTGCTGCCTACCGCCTAACCGCCGAACTGCTGGCGATCTTCGGGATCGACCAGCCCTCCATGCTCACAGCCGAGGGCGCGGTCAATCCCGACGGCGTGGCCATCGATCATGATCAGCTCGTCTTTCAGCACGCCCGTCACCTGGGGCTGCCGATCGATCCGGTATCTCCAGCCGAACGGCGTCAGCGATACGAGAACAAGATCCGCGCTGCGAAAGAGGAGCTGCGGCAACGCTGACCCTGGACGGTGGCGCATGCGGTCCGAGGTATCAGGCATAACGGAAAATAAAGACGGAACGGCTTAGAATTGTGCGTTATTCTAGTCAATTAACTACGTTTCCTTGTGTCACAAGGAGCGTTTCTGGGGGCAGGCGGGTGGGCGTGAAGCCGCTTAAAGCGGGCGATCCGGACAAATTTGGTGGCATCGCGTTGCGTGGCCGACTCGGCGAGGGCGGCATGGGCACCGTTTATTTCGGCGTCACGGGGGACGGCGACCGGGTTGCGGTCAAAACGATCCGCCAGGACCTGACCGCGAACGAGGAAGCAAAAGATCGGTTTGACCGGGAGATCCTCGCCCTCGGCATGGTTGCCGGACCAAGGATCGCGGCCCTGCTCGCTGCATGCCAGCCGGACGAGGTGCCACCGTGGTTCGCCACCGAGTACATCCAGGGCCTCACCCTGTCGCAGTACATCCAGGAACGCGGCCCCCTCACCATCGCGATGGCAGCCGCGCTCGGCGTCATGCTCGCCGAAGGGCTGAACGACATCCACTCGGCGGGCTTGCTGCACCGTGATCTCAAGCCTGGCAACGTGATCCTCGGCCCTGATGGCCCGCGGGTGATCGACTTCGGCCTTGCCGGCCTCAAAGACAGCACAGGTGACATCACGCACACCTCCGGGATGCTGGGGACCCCCGTGTGCATGGCGCCCGAGCAGGCCAAGTCGCCCAAGGACCTCACCGCCGCCGCAGACGTCTACGCGCTGGGCGCCGTGCTCATGTTTGCGATGACCGGCCGCTACCCCTACGAGCGACCCACCGTCCCCGCGCTGCTGCTCGCCGTCACCAACCCCGCCACCGACCCCGACCTGTCCGGCCTCCCGGAAGAGATCAGGCAACTGATCACTGGCATGCTCGCGTACCACCCCGAGTCCCGCTTCACGCTCGCTGACGTCACAACCGAGCTGAAGAAGATACTGAACGACGCGGGTCTCTCCCTCGCCGCAGCCCAGTCTGAGCTCGCGCAGCTGACGTACATGGAACGAGACACTGACCCGCCACCCGCGCCCCCAGCACCCACGACGATCCGGAGGCGGCTGCCCGGCAACCCGCACGTACCCAGCGACCTGGTCCACAAAGTGGCCGAGAACCTGCGCCGGGAGTACGCCCGCGGAGCAGCGCTATGACCCAGGCCAGCACCCCGTACCCGCCTGGTGCCCGGATCGTGGTCCGCGAGGCGGAGTGGATGGTCCGAAGCTGCACCGCGACCGAGTACGACGGGTTCAAGATCCGCGCGACCGGCGTGTCGGAACTGGTCCGGGACGAGGACGCGGTGTTCTTCACCGAACTGGAGAACCCGAAGCCGGTGCTGCTCAAGCCGGAGGAGACGGTCCTAGTTCCCGACCAGACGCCGCGGTTCGCCATGTCCCGGCTGTTTCTGGAAGCCACACTGCGCCGCACTCCGCTGCCGCAGTCCGAACGCGGCCTGGCGCTGCCGGACCGGTTCCTTCTCGACCCGCTGACCTATCAGCAGCGCCCGGCTGAGCTTGCCCTCAAGGGCCTGCGGCCGAGGATCCTGCTCGCGGATGTTGTGGGGCTGGGCAAGACGCTGGAGATCGGGCTGATCCTTGCCGAGCTGATCCGGCGTGGCCGGGGCGACCGGATCCTGGTGGTGACCCCTCAGCAGGTGCTTGAGCAGTTCCAGCAGGAGCTGTGGACCCGGTTTGCGATTCCGCTGATCCGGTTGGACTCGGTCGGCATCCAGCGAATTCAGCGGGAGATCCCGGCGGGCCGGAACCCTTTCACCTTCTATAAGCGGATCATCATCTCGATCGACACACTCAAGGGCGACGCGTACCGGCACCATCTCGACAACATGCACTGGGACGCGGTCGTCATCGACGAGTCACACAACCTCATCGGGGAACGCAGCTTCCGCAACAAGCTGGCGAATCGGCTTGCCCCCAAGACGGACGCCCTGCTGCTGGCCAGCGCCACTCCCCACAACGGGAACGCCGAGTCGTTCGGCGAGCTAATCAGCATGCTCGACCCGGCCGCCCTCGCCGACAAGCGCCGGTACGAGGCGAAGGATATCGAGCACCTCTATATTCGCCGCACCAAGATCAGCCCTGAGGTGACGAACGAGATCGGGGGCAAGTGGCGCGAACGCGGCCCGTCCCAGGCGCTCCGCTGCCCGGCCACCCCGGAAGAGGAGCAGGTTTTCGATGAGCTCACCGCCACCTGGCTCGGCAAGCACGCCCCTGGAGTAACGAATGAGCGGCGCCTGTTTCCGTACACGCTGCTCAAGGCGTTCCTCTCCTCGCACAAGGCTCTCGCGAAGACGGCGGAGAATCGCCTGAAGAACGCTAGAGAGGAGCCTGAGAGACAAGCCCTTACCAGGCTCAAGCAACTTACCGAACAGATCACCGACGAGGACTCCGCCAAACTCGCCACGCTGGTCGCCAAGCTTAAGAAAATCGGCGTCGGGCCCGCCAGCCCGGTCCGCGCAGTCGTTTTCTCGGAGAGCGTCCCCACGCTTAACTGGCTGCATGAGGTACTGCCGAAGCGGCTCGGGCTTACGAAGCCGGGCCAGGTCGACATCCTGCACGGCGGGTTCTCCGATGTCGAGCAGGAGCGGATCGTCGAGCGGTTCTCCCTCTCGGATGAGCCGGTGCGAGTCCTCCTCACCGGCGACGTGGCTTCCGAGGGCGTGAACATGCACCGCCAGTGTCACCACCTCATCCACTACGACCTGCCGTGGTCGCTGATCCGCATCGAGCAGCGCAACGGCCGGATCGACCGCTACGGGCAGGAATACCAGCCCGAGTTCGCCGCGCTGATCCTCACCTCCCAGACCGACGGTGCCAAGGACGACACCACCGTCGCCGAGAAGCTGCTGCACCGCGAGGAACAGGCGCACCACAGCCTCGGCACCGCCGAGGGCATCACCCGCGAGTTCACCGCACGGAAGGAAGAGGACCGCCTGGTCAAGGACCTCCTCGCCGGGAAGACCGTGGATCAGTCGATCGACGCGGCGAACGCGGTCGATGACTTCCTCGCCGACCTGCTCGCCGGGGTCGGCGACCAGCCAGATGCTGCCGGGCCGCCGCGCGCCGAGGTGCCGGAACTGTTCAGTTCGACCGAGGCGTTCGCCCGTGAGGCCCTGGACTTCGCCTGCCCTACGCTGCCCATCGACGACGACGGCGAGATGCTCGCCTTCGAGCCACCGGATGACCTGGTGCAGCGGCTCGCGGTCCTGCCGCCGAACTACCTGAAGAAACACAAGGTCGCCGAGCGGATGAAGGTGACGTTCGACCGGCAACTAGCGAAGCGCAAGCTGGACGAGGCCCGGCAGACCAAGACCCTGTGGCCGGACATCGCCTACCTGAGTGACTTGCATCCGATGATCGAGTGGCTCACCGACAAGGTGCTGCTCCGAATCACCCGCCAGCAGGCCCCCGTGCTCACCGCGGACGTCGAGGAACCGGTGTTCCTCATCCAGGGCGTGTATTCGAACGCGCTTGGGCAGCCCACCGTCGTTCAGTGGATGGCGATCACCGGGCTCCCGGACGAGCCGCGGGTGGCCGGTCTCACCGACACCCTCAAGCAGGCGGGCGTCGGGCCGGACATGGTCAACGAGCTTCGGTTCGGCGACATCACAAAACTTCAGGAGCTAGTACCGGTTGCGGTGAAGGCGGCCCGCAGCCACCTGGAGACGCAGCGGGACGACTACGACCGCAAGGTAGACAAGCCGCTGGATGAGTACCGGGAGCGCGTCAAGGTATGGCGGCAGGACAGCCTGCTCGACGTCCCGGCCCAGTTCCGCACCCGCCGCGAGCAGCAGGTCGACGAGACCGCGGATCGGCTCAACACAATGATCACTGAGCTGCACACGGCCGGCGAGCCGCTGCTGCGCATCCTCGCCGTGCTGGATGGTGCCCGATGAGCTACGACTCGCTGACCAACCGCGGTGACTACCTGTCCCCGCACTACCTCGCCGAGGTCCTGCCCCGCGAGCTGGCTAAGAAGAGTGGTCTGCGCGCCCAGTGGACGGAGCGGGACAAGGAGGGAACCGCCAGCCCCGTCAAGGAACTGCGGGCGCTGCGGCGCGGCTACTTCGCCGCACGCCCCGACCTCGCCGATCTCGCGCAACGCGCCGCCGACGGTGATCTAGTCACCGAGGACGAGCGCCGCACCCACGACAAGGCCGTCAAGAAACAGAACGACGATGTGCTTCGCGCCCTGGGTTTCGAGGCTTCTCGCGGTGTGGCGGACGTCGAGCGATCCGGCGAGACGTTCGCGGTGCCGGTGGCCTGCCACGGGCAGAATGTGGTCGCCATCGACTGCGGCTGGGCCGCCGAAGCTGATGCCGCGCTCGACGCCGACCGGGCCGGACGGCTGCTGGACCCGGTCCAGGTCGGGAGCAACGAGTGGCTCTCGACCGGCGCCAAGCTCGCCCGCTGGCTGTTCGACACCGACGAGCCGCCCCGGTATGTGCTGCTGCTGCACGGCGGCGTGGTCATCCTCGCGGACCGTGTGACCTGGGCCGAGGTTCGCTACCTCGCGGTCAGCCTGGACACCGCGATCGACCGCGCTGACCAGGCCGAGCTGGAGACGATCGCCGCGCTGTTCAGCGCCGACGTCCTGCAGCCGCCCGCCGAGGGTGGCAGCGAGCAGCTCGCCCAGTGGGTGGAGGAGTCCCGCAAGCACGCCGTCGGGGTATCTGGTGAACTCCGCGAAGGCCTGCGCGAATCGGTGCAGATCATTGCCAACGAGGTACTGGATCGAATCCGTTCCCACGGACTCGAGCCGGGGGACATCGCAGAACCCGGCGACCTAGCTAAGGAGCTAGGTCGGGAGACACTGCGGTATCTCTACCGGATCCTGTTCCTGCTGTACGCGGAGGCACGTCCGGAGCTCGGCATCCTGCCAGCCGATGACCAGGATTACGTTGCCGGCTACAGCATGCAGCGCCTCGGCGAGCTGGCCGCCCGCCGGCTGATCGGCGAGGAGGCGCGGACTGGGTTCCACCTGTATGAGTCGCTGGACCTGCTGTTCCGCATGGTCAACGACGGTCACCGGGCGCGCGGGAACGCCAGCACGGAGGGACTGTCCGAGGGCGAGGGACTCCGGTTCGAATCTCTCAAGGCCGACCTGTTCGAGCCGTCGAAGACCCGGCTGATCGGCCGCATCCCTGACCCGCGTTACGACGATGCCGACGGAGGAGAAGTGCCGCGGCTGGATACTCGGCTGCAGGACGAGACTTTGTACAAGGTGCTGCGCCGGCTGATGCTCGCCAAGGGCAGCGGGAGGAAGGGGAAGAACCAGCGCGGCGGGTTCATCTCCTACGCCCAGCTTGGCATCAACCAGCTCGGCGCGGTTTACGAGGGGCTCATGTCCTACACCGGGTTCATCGCCACCGAGGAACTGTACGAGGTCGCCAAGAAAGGCGACCCGTCCGACGGATCGTGGATGATCCCCGCATCGAAGGTCCCCGGCTACACCGACGATGTGTTCGTCATGGAGAAGGACGAGAACGGGTTCCCGACGGGGGAGCGGGTCCGTTACCGCCCCGGGTCGTTCGTCTATCGGCTGGCTGGCCGGGACCGGCAGACCAGCGCTTCCTACTACACGCCGCAGTCGCTCACCAGCGTCACCGTGCAGCTCGCGCTGGAGCAGCGGATCAAGGAGGAAGGCCGTCCCGTGACGGCCGACGAGGTGCTGCGCTGGCGGGTGTGCGAGCCCGCGCTAGGCTCCGGTGCGTTCCTCAATGAGGCCATCGACCAGCTCGCCTCCCTGTACCTGCGGCTGCGCGAGGAAGAAACCAGCGACCGCCTCGAATCGGACCAGCGCGCCCTCGCGCTGCAGAAGATAAAGGCGTACATCGCCTTGCACAACTGCTACGGCGTCGACCTGAACGAGACCGCTGTCGAGCTCGCCGAGGTCTCGATCTGGCTCAACGTTATGCACCGCGGCCTCAAGGCCCCCTGGTTCGGCCTGCACCTGGTCCGCGGCAACTCCCTGATCGGTGCCGGGCGGCGGCTGTACCCGCCGGAGAAGCTGGCCAAGGGGGAGTGGCTGAAATCGGCGCCCGAGGACATGCCGTTCTCCACTGGCCCGATCCAGTCCGGGCACATCCACCACTTCCTGCTTCCCGCCGCGGGCTGGGCTGCGGTCGCGGGGGAGAAGGAGGCGAAAGACCTCGCTTTCGAGGGCACCAAGCGGCTCGCCGACTGGCGCAAGGGCATACGCGCGGCCCCATCGCCGAAGAAGTCTCTCGGGCACAAGCTTTCCCCGGTGCAGCGCTTGCAGGGCCTCGCCGGCCGCGCCGAGTACCTGTGGTCCCTGGTAACCGAGCGCCTGCGTATCTCCGAACGCGAGATCAGCCGCACCATCGACGTCTGGGGCGCGGATGACTTGCAAGTTCCGCAGGAGGCCAAGCCCCGTGACGAGATCCTTCAGGATCTAACCAGCCCAGGCACCCCCTTCTGGCGGCTGAATACAGTCATGGACGCCTGGTGCGCCCTCTGGTTCTGGCCGGTCGACAAGGCTGGGTTGCTCGACGGCTCCGACGACATCTACGCCACGGAGCCTGTGCCTGAGGCCGTCCCGGCCGAACTCGCTCCCGAGCCGGAACCGTTCTTCCCGCCTACCTATGTGAAGGCGTCCCTCTTTGATGACGAACCAGAACAGCTCACCCTCGCCGCAGTAGCCCCCCGCAAGCCCTCCCCGAAGAAACCCAAGGGCGTCCGCCGGACCCAGGTTCCGTTGAAGGACTTCGGGGACTGGCTGGAGTTCGCCGAGTCCGTCCTAGGTCGGGAGGATATCCCCGCCGACTCCCTCGCCGGGCATTTCACCACCCTGAGCGACCTGTCCGGCTACGAGGACCAACTCGAGATCTACATGGGCATGGACCCGTTCTACCGCCTATCCGAACGCTTCCCCTGGCTCGACACGGTGGAAGACATCGCCGCTCAGCAAGGCTTCTTCCACTGGGAACTCCGATTCGCCCAAGTCTTCGCCGACGGCGGTTTCGACCTTCAGCTCGGCAACCCACCGTGGGTACGCCCCGAGTGGGACGAGAACGTCGTCCTAGCTGAGTACGACCCATGGTTCAAGCTCGCAGAAGGTGTCTCGGTCGAAGACAAGCAGGCGCGTAAGCAGGTCGTCCTTGACCGGGCATCGGTCCGGCGGTTCTATCTCGACGAGTTCACCACGACTACGAGCGTCGCGAGCCTCTTGGCAGACTTGGCTGTGTACCCGCTCATCTCGGGTACGCAGCCAGACTTCTACAGAGGCTTCATGTGCCAAACCTGGGCACATATCGGAGCGCATGGCACTGTCGGTCTGCTGCACCCCGACACCCACCTCGAAGGTGTCAGGGAAGGACGGCTCCGTGCAGCGGCGTACCACCGGCTCCGGATGCATGCGAGCTTCGTCAACGGCGGTAACTGGGCGTTCCCTTCGCCGATCAGCCGAACGCTCGAATTCGGTATGCACATCTACGGGCCGGTACGTGATGTGCGCTTCCTGCACGTTAGCTCGCTCTATGGGGCGACGGTGTTCCCCGAGTCGCTATGTCACGACGGGACAGGCGCGCTCCCGCGGATTAAGTACCAGGGGCACTGGGATCTTCGCCCGCATCTGGCCCGCATCATCCAGGTGGACGAGGACCGGCTCACGCTGTGGCGGGAGTTGCTGAGCCGAGGTGAGGAGCCGCTGGATGAGACACCGCTGGTGCATGCGGTTACCACGGCGGAACTGAGCGCAATGGCCAAGCTTGCGGCGTACCGTACGCGGCTCGGTGACCGCCATCCGCGCATCAGTTCCGGATACCATGAGAAGGGCGCCAAGAACAAAGGCCTCATTCGCGAAGACGTCAGCAACCCCGGGGACTGGTCCGAGGTTGTGCTGCAGGGGCCGCACTTCTTTGTCGCGACGCCGCTGGCGAAGCAGCCCCCGCACATGGGGAGCTACGACGACCCGCGAGACCTGACGACGCTGCCTGCTGACGCGGTACCCGCGACAAAGTACCGTCGTGCCTGCGACCTCGACCGCTACCGCCGGGCCCAAGACCAGTGGGTGGACCGCGGCCTCGCTGAGCCCGTTTCGCGCCGATACACCGAATTCTATCGTTTTGCTTGGCGTAAGATGATAGCGGATAACGGTGAGCGCAGTCTGGTATCAGCCCTTCTGCCGCAGGGGCCTGCGCATATAGATTCAGTCATGAGCGCGGCGTTGAACTCGAACCATGAAACGAGTTTGGCGGCAGGGTTTTGGACTTCAATAGTTCTTGACTATCTTTTGCGTGTCACTGGCAAGTCGAATCTGCATGCATCCGATGCCCAGATGATGCCGTCACCGGATCTTGATCATCCATTGGCAGGCGACTTGCTCCTGCGTGCGCTGCGGATGAACTGTCTGACGGATGCCTACGCGGATCTCTGGCGTGAGCTGTACAACCCAGCATGGCACCAGAAGCGCTGGGTTGACGACTGGTCGGGGCTGGACCCGCTCGGACAGGTCGGCGGCGACTGGAAATGGGATACGCCGCTGCGGACCGAATATGCGCGGCGAGCGGCGCTAGTGGAGATCGACGCCTTGGTAGCAGTGTGGCTCGGGTTCGAGATTGATGAGTTCCTCGCGGCCTACGAGTCCCGGTTCGGGGTGCTCGCGGGTTATGAGGAGGAGATGTACTTCGACGCGAACGGCCGCAAGCTCGCCGCGAACCACAACGCGTTCGGCCTTGGGCAGACCAAGGAGCACTGGAAGCAGTTCGAGAAGTACCTGGAGGATCCCGCGACGAACCCGGCGCCGGACGGGTACACCCCGCCCTTCTACAGGGCGGATCGGGTCGCGGAGTACCGGCAGGCGCATGCGGTGTTCAGCGAGCGGTTGCGGAAAGCACGGGGGGAGGGTGGCATGCGGTGAGACCGACGCTGGCCGCGGAAGAACTGAAGACGAACCTTACCCAGTATCTGTCGACGACGTTCGCCCTGGCGGATCCGCCGGTGCGGGAGGCGCTGGAGAAGTTCCTCAACCACCCGGTGAACGGGATCTTCCGGGGGCCATACCTGCGGATCCGGACTCCCTTCCGGCCCGCAGACGAAGGCTGGCGGGACATTCTTGAGTGGGTGCCGGACGAGCCAGTTCCGTACCTGCATCAGGTGCAGACGTGGCGGCGGCTGTCGAGCTTTAACCACGAGCCGCAGCCGACGCTGGTGACGACGGGTACCGGGTCGGGGAAGACCGAGGCGTTCCTCATCCCAGTGCTGGACCACTGCCGGCGGGCCAAGCAGGCGGGCAAGCGAGGCGTGAAAGCCGTCCTGCTCTACCCGATGAACGCGCTGGCCACAGACCAGGCAATGCGGATCAATGATTTCCTCACCCGCCCCGAGCTCAAGGACGTCACCGCCGGGCTGTACATCGGCGAGGCACCCGACATGACGTTCCCCAGGGTGCTGACAGAGCGGTCGGAGATCCGGTCCCAGCGGCCGGACGTCCTGATCACGAACTACAAGATGCTGGACCTGCTGCTACAGCGTGGCGACGACCTCGCGCTGTGGCAGGACGCGGACATCGCCTACGTGGTGGTGGACGAGTTCCACACCTACGACGGCGCGCAGGGCACCGACGTTGCGATGCTGCTGCGGCGCTTGGCCGCAGCCACGAACCACTCACAACCCGGCAAGCCTCTCGGAAACATCTGCCCGGTCGCGACTTCCGCCACGCTGGGGGAGGGTGGGGACGAGGAACGCATCCGGGAGGTCGCCGAGCAGGTCTTCGGCGCCGCGTTTGGCGAGAACTCGGTGATCACCGAGCGGCGGCTGCCTGCCGAGGGGTTCCTCGGTGAGATCGACTACTCGCTTCCGCTCCCGGCGCCGCAGGAACTCGCGGGGCTGGGCGACCCGCGTGTGGACGACCAGGCGATGGCGGAGATCGCCAAACTCGTCACCGGTCAGGAGACCACCGACCCGGCGGAACTCGGGCGGGTGCTGCAGACTCACATCCTTACTCACGCGCTGATGGACGTGCTCGGTGACAGGCCGTCGACATCCAGCGAGGTGCTGGACCTGCTGCCCCGGAAGGGCGCCTATAGCTGGGGTGAGGCGTTCCGGCGCTTCCCGCAGGAAACAGCGGCCGCGCTCGTCCGGTTCGTGGCGCTGCTCTCCGAGGCCCGGAACCCGGACGACGTGACCCGGCCGTTCCTGCATATCGAGACGCACCTATGGATCCGGCCGCTCAGCCGACTGCTCCGGGTCATCAGCGGCAATCCGAGATTCGCCTGGTTCGGGGAGGCCAGTCCGGAGACGGAGACCACTCAAGGCGGGGTCCCCCGCGAGTCGCTGCCCGCCGTGTACTGCCGTCATTGCGGTCGTTCTGGATGGGCGGCGATCTCTCCGGAGAAGGATCCGCACCAGCTGGTGCCGGACCCAGCGAAGATCTACCGCGCGTCGGTGTCCAGCAAGCGCCTTGTCCGGCCGCTGATCGCCGCGACAGGCGAAGAGGTCACCGCTTGCGCGGTCGGCCAGCCCGGCACGGTTACCGTCCTCATGCTCGACCCCGCCGGCGACCGCATCCGCCCGCTGGACCCCGCCAAGGATCTCGGCAGTGATGTCATCGACGTACCGGTGCTAGGGGACATGCGGCACGATAAGGACGGCGTCTACGCCGCCGAGCATGACCGGTGCCCGGCGTGCGGGATGGACGAGGGTACCCGGTTCCTCGGTGCGGGCCTGGCCAGCCTGGCCTCGGTTGCCATCACCGAGCTGTTCACCGGCGGGCAGCTCCAAGACCCGCAGCGCAAGACGCTGCTGTTCAACGACGCGGTACAGGACGCGGCGCACCGCGCCGGGTTTGTCGCCAGCCGTTCCTACTCCTTCTCCCTCCGTACGCTCGTCGCGGCGATCCTGCACGACGGCGGCGGTGCGGCGAACTTGAACGACCTGATCGCGGATGTGATCACGAAGGCGAGCGCGCCCCAGTGGCTGACCACCGTCGTCCCGCCCGATCTGCACGGCCGCCAGGACGTGGACCGGCTGCTCGCAGGTGAGAACTCTGGGACGAAGGACACGTGGGGGTTGATTGCCCAGCGGCTGGCATTCCAGATGATCCTCGAGTTCGGGCTCCGTTCCCGGATGGGCCGCACCCTGGAGCTCACCCGGACGGCCGCCGTCGGGGTCCCGCTGACGGACCCGGAGCGGATCGCCGCGCTCGCGAAGGACCTCCAGCTCAGGGGCCCCGTCACTGCGATGAGCGATCTGCCAGGCCCGGATCGGTATGTGGTCCTGGTCCGGGGCATTCTGGAGCGGCTCCGGATGAGCGGCGGCATCACCCACCACTGGCTGGAGAACTGGCTCGATCTGGCCGGGACGAAGCGGTTCGGCACGATCTGGGGACGCCGTCCGGACGGCATGCCTGCGTTCCCGAGCGGTGTCTCGGCGCCCCGGTTCCTGACTGGTCAGCGCAAGCGGGGCAGTGAGTTCGACGCCGCGGACACCCGCCAGGGCTGGTACGTGAACTGGACCTCCCGCTGCCTGGGGATCGGTGCCCAGGAGGCGGCACTCTACCTGCCCAGGCTGCTGCAACTCCTCGCGGACGAAGACGTGCTCGCGGTGCGGACCGCCAGCGACGGCGGCACCCGTGTCTACGGGCTGCGGCTCGGCCACGTCCGGGTCCGGCTGCTAGAGGCCGCGGAGGTCCCGGGCGCGACGCTCGGCTGCGACACCTGCCACTGGCAGCAGGTCGTCCACCCGGAACGGCGCGCCGAATGGACCAACCAGCCGTGCCCCCGGTACCGGTGTACCGGGACGCTCGCCGCGACAGCCGACCGGGAGTATCAGAAGGACTATTACCGTCAGCTTTACTCCGAAAGGCATCCGTACAAGGTGGTCACCGCCGAGCACATCGGCGCCATGACCCGCGCCCAGCGGGAAAGGGTGGAGCGGGCCTTCCGCGACGGCACCAGGTACAACGACCCGAATGTCCTGTCCTGCACCCCCACCCTGGAACTCGGCATCGACATCGGCGACCTGTCCGCGGTCATCCTCGCGTCGGTGCCACGGCGCCCAGCCAGCTATGTGCAGCGCGCGGGCCGCGCGGGCCGGCGCACCGGGAATGCGTTCCTCGTCACTTTCGCAGGACGCCGGGAACGCGAGCAGTACTTCCTCGCCGAACCCCGCGACATGATCGCGGGCGAGATCGTGCCGCCCGGGTGTTACCTGTCCGCCATTGAGATCCTCCGCCGCCAGTACCTCGCCCACCTGGTCGACCTGACGGCCCGGGGCCGGTTCGCCGGGATACTCCCGATACCGCGCCGGGCGTCAGTGCTGTTCGGCGAGACCGGCTGGCTGAACCTGCTCCGCGACGCTGCCCTCGCCGACGGCGCGGCACTCGTCGAGACGTTCCTCGCGTTGTTCCCCGCGCACCTCGACCCCGCCGCGGCCGACGAGCTGCGCGACTTCGCCGCCGCCGGGCTGAAGGACAAGGTCCGTGACGCCGAGGACACCTGGAACCGGCGGCTGGAGGACCTGCGGGACCGGATCACCGCGATCGCAGAGGCGGTCGCCACGCTGGTGCCGTCCGACCCGGTGCAGGCCGCCCAGATCCGCGAACTCAACGCCGAACGCCGGGGCGTGCAGAAACAGATCGGCGTCATCAGCCGCACCGACGCGCACGGCGCCCTGACCGAACTCGGGCTGCTGCCCAACTACTCCCTGATCGACGTGTCGACGACTTTGGAGGCCACTCTCACCTGGCAGGACGAGGACAGGGACGGGAAGAAGCTCTACCTCAGCGAGCTGCGCGAGTACAGCCGCTCCGCCCGCCAGGCCCTGTTCGAGCTCGCGCCCGGGAATCACTTCTACATCCAGGGCTATCGCCACAAGATCACCGGCCTCGACATCGGCCGGCCGTCCCGCCCGATGTGGGAGCAGTGGCGTATCTGCTCCGACTGCGGCTACGTCCGCGAGGAGCTCGCGTCCCAGGACACCAGCCCCTGCCCACGCTGTCACAACACGCAGCTCGGCGACGCCAGCGCCCTGCACAAGGTCCTTCGTCCCAGCAGAGTCACCGCGTATGACCGGCGGGACGACGCGCGGATCTCCGACGACAGCGACGACCGGGATCGCCAGTTCTACGAGCGGGCGTTCGCCGTGGACGTCGACCCCGAGCACATCGAGCCTGGTTCATGGCGGCATGCGAACCGGACGTTCGGCGTGGACTTCACGCGGCGCGCGGTGGTCCGCACCTTCAACCTGGGGGTCCGGCGACCGGACCTCCAGCCGACCGGCCAGCTCGGCGGGCAGGACACCCGCATCGGGAAGTTCTTCACCTGCGTCTCGTGCGGCGGCACGGCCACCGACAAGCCGGCCGGACCCGGCCACGCCGACCCGCTGGTCAGCTCTGGCTACAGCCAGCCCAGCCACCACCGTCTGTGGTGCCCCCAACGGCGCGGCACCGAGCCCGGCGATCACGCCGAGCTGATCCTCGCCCATGTGCTGCACACCGAGGCGATCCGGGTCCTGCTCCCGGTCGCCACCGCCTTGGTGGACGAACGGGTCGCATCGTTCGCGGCAGCGCTGATGGCTGGCGTAGCGAAGAAGTATGGCGGCGACCCCGACCACCTCGCGGTCATCACCGCAACCATGCCCGACCAGGAAACCGGGCGCCGCCGCCAGTTCCTCGTGCTCCACGACACCCTCCCCGGGGGCACCGGTTACCTGCACCGGCTCGCCGACCAGGAAGAACTCCGCAAGGTCCTGGTCAGTGCCCGCGAGGTCGTCGCAAGGTGCCGGTGCGCGGACGACGGCAAGCGCGCCTGCCACCGCTGCCTGCTCAGCCACATCGACGACGACAAATGGCCCCTCGTATCGCGAGCCGAGGCGCTTTCCATGCTGGACGACCTGCTGCAGGACTGGACGACCACCTCGGTGGCCAGCACCCGGGAAATCTCGCTGGCCGGCCAGGTGGAGAGTGAGCTGGAGGCCAGGTTCTGGATGGTGCTCAAGGACTGGGCGGCAGGTGAACCCGCTGTTTCGCTGACTCCGGCCGCCACCGTCAACGGGCGCTCCACCGCCTCACTCCGGACGGGTAGCGCACACTGGCAGGTCACCATGCACCACCGAGCCAGGCGCACCATCCCGGACGTGGAGTTCGCCCGGACCGACCGGGCCGCTCCCAAGGTCGTCGTGTACCTGGACGGCTACAAGTATCACGCGGCGCCCGACAAGAACCGGATCGCCGAGGACGCGGACCAGCGGGCCGGGCTGCGCGCCGACGGGACCGTGGTGTTCCAGTTCGACTGGGAAGCCGTCAACGACATGGCCGGGGACGCGATCAGCGAGGACATGCCGTGGCCGCCGTATCAGGGCAACGCGCAGGCGCGTGCCCGGACGGCCTATAAGGGGGCGGGTGGCGATCCGGCGGAGCTGCCGGACACGATCTGGTGCAACCCGGTGCGGACCCTGTTCGCGTACCTGACCGACCCCGACCCGACGCGCTGGCTGCGCCGCGCGGAGGCCGCGGTGACTGGGCTTTTCACCGGGCCTACCCGTGTGAACCAGGAAACATTGACAGAACGGATCGTGGCGTCTCTGCTGGGCCAGCCGCTTCCCGCAGGTGGCGACGGCCCCATCGGGCTCGTCCGGGCCACGGATGAAAATGGCTGCACCGTCACCGTCATCTTCGACTCACGGGCCAAGAACGAGGAGAACCCTCTCGGCGGATGGACCGCGCTGACGATTCTAGATGACCGGCTGGCGACGATTTCGGCGGACGAGAAGGCGCATCGCCGCCGATGGGCGGCATGGTTGTACTGGGGGAACATCGTCCAGTTCCTGTCTGACGGGGCCGGTGACGGTGACCAGATCGCGTACACCAACCTGGAACTGTCCGATCCGCACCTGCTGGTGTCCACGCTCAAGGTCGCGGATTCTTCCGGGCTGCGCACGTACTACTCGCTGAACCGGCGTAGCCAGGCGGAGGCCAGCCTGGAGGCCACTTCCCTTCCGCAACCCCATCTGTCTCCAGTTAGCGTGGACGCGTCCTGGCCGCTTGACATACTCGCGCCTGAGGCCGGGGCGCTCGCGCATCAGCTCGCGGGCCTCGGTGTTCCCGCGCCAACAGAAAGCCAGATCGGGTACGAGCTCAACGACCAGGGGTGGCAGGCTGAGATCGCCTGGGAGGAAACCCGGGCCGCGATCATCGCGGACGGAGCCGAGGAGTGCGTTGCCGCGTTCGCGGTGGCGGGGTGGGACGCGCGCGTGGCAGGTGACTGGCCACCGGAGGAGCTGGCCGCGCGGATCATGGGAGGGGGCCGGTAATGGCCCGGTTGCGGCTGACGGAGAAGGCCGACAAGGAGATCGACAAGCTGGCCCGGCCGGTCAAGGGTGCAATGTGGGACTTCATGCGGAAGTTCCGCCAGGACCCGTCCAGTCCCGGCCTGCGGTTCAAGCAGCTCAAGGGCGACTCACGGCTGTACTCGGCGCGGGTCAACGACGACTACCGGGCGCTGATGCTGCACGTGAAGGACGACGAGTACATGCTCGTCACGGTCAAGCACCGAAGCGAGTCCTATGACAATCCGGAGCGGTACGCCTACCAGATCAACCAGGTCACCGGGGGCATTGATTTCTATGACATGGCCTCACTCGCCGTGGCTGTCAAGCCGGCCGCGCCCGCGGGACCCCCGCCGCTGTTCGCTGGCTACCCGGAGTCGCAGCTGATCGAGCTGGGAGTGGGCAGGCCGCTGCTGTCGACGATCGGGAAGATCACGACCGAAGAGCAGCTTCTCGAATTCACCGAATGCGTCCCGCGGCTCACCGCCGACGTCCTGCTCGCCCTGAACGACGGTGCTTCTGTTGAGGAGGTGCTGGAGCGGGTCACCGCCCCAGTCTCGGCCGCGGAGCCCGTCGACCCGACCGACTACGCGGCGGCGGTCGCCCGCCCCGCGTCCCTGGTCACCACCGACGACGAGACGCTGCAGGCCATCCTCCAGGGAGGCTTCGAACGCTGGCAGGTGTACCTGCACCCGGCGCAGCGGCGGGTCGTCGAACGCTCCTACAGCGGGCCAGCGCGGGTCAGCGGGGGGCCGGGCACAGGGAAGACCATCGTCGCGCTGCACCGCGTGAAATGGCTGGTCCAGCGGTTGCCTTCCGGTAGCTCCGGCAAAGACGTGCTGTTCACGACATTCAACAAGAACCTTGCCGCCGACCTGCGGCAGCGGCTCCTGCTGCTCGGCGGGAAGGAGCTCCTCGACCGGGTAGACGTGGTCAATATCGACCGGCTCGCCACCCAGGTCGTCAGCGAGGCACAGCCGGGTATCCGGTTGCACTGGATGGATGACTTCAAGGCCATCGATCTTTGGCGTGAGGTGCTGCTGGAGCTGGGGGAGACCCGCTGGGACGCCGAGTTCCTGCACGACGAGTGGTCCCAGGTCGTGCTCGGGCAGGCGATCGCCTCCCGGCAGGAGTATTTCCGTGCTCGCCGCGCCGGGCGCGGCCGCCAGCTCAACCGGGCGCAGCGCGCAGTGATCTGGGAGCTCGTTGAGCAGTTCACCAAGCGGCTGGATGACCAGAACCTGTGGACGTTCCGTCGTGTCGCCGCGCACGCGTCACGGCTTGAACGGGAGCTCGCGGCTACACGCGAGCCTCGGTACCGGCACATCGTCGTGGATGAGGCCCAGGATCTGAGCTCGGCGCACTGGATGCTGCTGCGAGCCATGGTCGGCCGGGGGCGGAATGACCTGTTCCTCGCGGGTGACACTCACCAGCGGATCTACGACAATTACGTGTCCCTGGGCAGCCTCGGCATCGAGATCCGGGGCCGTTCGTCACGGCTGACCCTCACCTACCGCAGCACTCACGAGATCCTCACGGCCGCGTCGCGGATTCTCGGGACCGAGTCGTGGGACGACATGGATGACGGGACGGACAGCCTGGACGGGTATCGGTCTGTGCTCCGCGGCCCGCAGCCGGAGTTCCGCGCGTACGGAAGCTGGCAGGAGGAACTCGACGGCATCCTCCGCCAGGTGCGGGAGTGGACCGGCGGCGACGCTTCCATCGCGGTGTCTGTGCCCACCAAGAAACAGGTCGAGCAGGTCGAAAGCTACCTGTCCGCCCATGACGTGCCCGCCGGGTCGATCGGCCCGGATGGACCGCGTCTCCACGACGGAGTGCATGTCGGGACCCTGCAGCGGTTCAAGGGCCTCGAATACCAGCGGATGATCCTGGCCGGGATCACCGACGCGGCGGTCCCCGGCCAGCGCGCCAGCGCCGACCCGGCGCGTCAGCAGCGCGAGCTCATGCGGGCACGGTCGCTTCTGTTCGTCGCGGCCACCCGGGCACGTGACGCGCTTGTGATCTCCTGGAACGGGCGGCCCAGCCGTTTCCTCCCCCCAGTGGCATGAGGACCGCTTTCGAGATGCCGTCATCCCCCCGATCGGGTCCGGCGGGATTGGCTCCCTTTGGGAGGTAGGCGCCGCGCGGAACGGTCTCCACGAAGCTTTCGCTGAGCAGGGCATTATCTGCGTCTCGCGGTGGTGCGGGCGTGGCGACCAACTCCGATTCGAGCGAGATGCGCAAGCCCGTGGGGTATTGGCCTGACTAGATCTGCGATCGGATGATCTCCGCCGTTCCAGGATCAGTAGGCGATGCCCGGAATTCGCGAGGTGCCAGGCCTGCCGCTTATCCACTGCAGGCCGCCCGGACGGGGCCTCCCGGCCGGGTCAGCGTGCGCCGCTGTGGCGGTTCCCGCAACCTGCCTCTCGCTGCGCTCGCCCCGGGCCGGGCAGAGATCTTTTCCTCGCCCGCGGGCGGTTTCCCGGGGTGCCGGCTTCGCCGGCGCTGTTCTTGTGCCCGCGGGGAAAACATCTTCCCGTCCCGGGTCCGGCCGGTGGTGCGGGCCCCGTCCTCGTGGCGCCTGCTACCCGGACCGCCGGGAGGCACCCCTGCCTCCCGGACGGCCTGACAGGCCGTGACCGGAAGGACGGCATTCATGACCATTGACTCTCCTGCGGCACCCGCGGGTGCCCGGAACGCGACGCTTGGGGATATCGCGGCGCTGCTGCGGGATCAGCAGGCGCTCAAGTCCGACTTCGTGGTGCCCGCTGCGGCGATCCGTGCCCGGGGCGGGCGGCTGGTGATCGATGACAGCGCTCCCGAACTCGGCCCCGACGGCGTGACCCTCACTGCGGGGATGTACACCCCGACGGGTGTGTGTGATCAGGGGATCGCGGACAAGCTCGGCATCCCCGGCGCGTACCTGCGGCGGATGCGCGAGCAGCGCCCGGACTTGTACGACGCGAACGTCAACGGCTGGCTCGACGGTGACGGCCGCAAGTTCCTGCTGCGCTGCCTGCGCGCCAGCGGCCCGGCCGGTACCGGGATCGCGCGGGCGTTCCTTTCCGATGGATACAAGTTCATCGACAATCTGGACGTCTTGCTGGCCGCCCTCGATGGTGTCCGCCAGTCCGGGGTTCCGGTCCAGGTAGACGGCTGTGACCTGACCGAGCGCCGGATGTACGTCCGCGTCGTCTGCGAGCAGGTCCGCGTCCTGGCCCCGGTCCTGCTGCATGGCTACCGCAGCCCGTTCACTGGCGCCTCCGGCGCCGACAACCCGGTGGTGTTCTCCGGGTTCATGCTGACCAACTCCGAGACCGGCTGCGGCGCGTTCACCCTGGTTCCCCGCCTCGTCGTGCAGGTCTGCCGGAACGGCATGACGATCACCCGCGACGCGATGCGCGCGGTGCACCTCGGTGAGCGGCTCGATGAGGGTGTCGTCACCTGGTCGGGCAACACCCGGGACAAGACCCTGGCGCTGATCACCGCGAAGACCACCGATGCGGTAAGCACCTTCCTTAATCCCTCCTACGTCGAGAACGCCGTGCGCGAGCTGGAGAGGGATGCCGGGCACCCGGTCACCGACCCGCAAGAGACGGTTCGAGTTGTCAGCCAGCGGCTGCGGTTCACAGACGCCCAGCAGGCCGACATCCTCCTGCACTTCATCCGCGGTGCGGACGCCACCGCGGGTGGGGTGATGCAAGCGGTCACCAGCGTCGCCCAGACCCTTCCCGACGCCGACGCCGCCCACGACATGGAGTCAGCCGCGGTCCGCGCCCTCGACATCGCCGCCGCCCTGTAACCCACCAGCCCCGCCAGCAGGCCCCGCCCTTTCCCCGGGGGCGGGGCCTGCTGCATTAACCCGTTCTGGAGGTTTCCATGCCCGACGCGACTGTCACGCCGCTGCGTCCACGAGCCCCGTCCGGTTACACCGACACCGCCGCCCTCAACGACATCCACGCCCTGCTGAACATGGGGGACCCTGGCGACGCCGCACTGACTGACATCGCCCTGGTCCTGGCCCGGACGGGACGGCCGATGGTGGCGGCCCGCGACATCGAGATCACCACGACCGAGACGGCGCTGGGCTGGCCGGTGGCCTGCGCCCAGGCCGGTGACACGTCGGTGTTCATCCGCCAGGCACCCGCTGGGCCGGGCCTGCTCATCGAGATCACCACCAAGACCGCCGCCGAGCACGACGCCCTGAGGGTCACCCTCGACGGCCGCCCCCTGCACCCCGCCGTTCCCGGCGGCAGTGACGCGGCCTGACCGGCTGCGCGCCAACTACCCTTCCGATCGAAAGGAACTACCGTGTCAGCTCTTACCGATGCCATCCCTGACCACCCCTCCGGTGATCAGCTCCCAACCGGCACCAGCGTCAACCCTGCTCCGGCCGCCGGCCAGGAGCCTGACGGTACGCCGACGGAGCCTGGCGGCGCCGCGTCCCGGCTGATGATCGCGGTCACGATGCTGACCGCCCATCCCGCGAACGTGCGCACAGACCTGAACCTTGGCGAGGAGTTCTGCGCCTCAGTCGCGCAGGCCGGCGTGCGGATACCGCTGCAGGTCACCTACGACGAAACCGGCGGTTTCCGGGTCATTGAGGGACATCGCCGCCTGGCAGCGGCGGTCAAGGCCGGGCTGGCCGAGGTCCCCTGTGACGTCGATCCCGGCAGCGCCGGTGACGAGGCGGGCCAGTTCCTGGACATGCTGATCGCCAACGGTGACGCCTATCGCAAGAACTTCACTCCGGCCGAAGAGGCGGATGCCCTTTTCGCGGCTCACCAAGCGGGAGCGACCAGGACCCGGCTGCGCAAAGCCACCGGCCGCAAGGCCGCCGAGATCAAGACCGCGCTGGCCGTCGGCGGCATGTCCGGTGACACCCGGGCCGCCGCCGGCGACCTGGCCAGCCAGCTCACCCTCGAAGACCTGTCCCTACTCGCCGAATTCGACGGCGACCAGATCGCCATAGGCAAGCTGCTGGACGCGTTCCGCCGCGGGTACACCGCGGAGCACGTGGCCGAGCGGATCCGCCAGGACCGCGCCGAGGCCGCCGAACATGACCGCCTCGCCGCCGAACTCCGGGCCGCTGGCGTCGCGGTCACTGACGACTTGCCTGACGGAGCGGCCCGGCTGAGCACTCTGGCCCACGACGGCCAGGACCTGACCGCCGAGACCCACGCCGCGTGCCCGGGCCGGGCGGTGTATTTCCCGCCGTGGAACCCGCTGCACCCGGTGCAGTACTGCGCCAGTCCCGCCGAGCACGGCCACACCCCGCAAGCGCTCCTGCGGCCTGGCGCCAGCGGTACCGCCGGGACGGTGCCCGACTCTCTGCCCGATGACCCGCCCGCGGACACCCCGCCCGATCCAGGCCGCAAGCTCGTCGTCGAGGGCAACCGCGCGTGGCGGGCGGCGTGTGAGGTCCGTAAGCGCTGGATCGCGGCCCAGTTGTTCGCCCGCCGTGCCGCGCCCCGCGAAGCGGCCCGGTTCACCGCCGGGGAGTTGCTGCGGATGCCCAACCCGCTGCGCACTGGCCTGGCTGCCGCACCGGCCGGGGAGCTGTTCAACGCGGTCACCGGCCAGGCGGCTGCCAGCTGGCTGGAGATCTGCGATACCACCACCACGGCCCGCCTCCCGCTGCTGCCCCTCGGGCCGGTCGTGACCGCCTACGAGCATGCTCTCAGCGACGCGAACACCTGGCGCACCGACCGTTACAGCCTATGCTCCCGCCGCGACGCCGCCCGTTATCTCATGTTCCTGGCCAGCGTCGGGTACCCGCTGGCCAGTATCGAGCAGGCAGTCGCTGACGGCCTTCCCTATGCGGGCGAGGACCCAGCAGAACCGGTCCCCGGCGACAGTGACACCACCGCCGAGCCGGTACCGGGCGCCGAGGACGCCGCAGCCCGGGGCGACGGCGGTGGCGCAGATCCCAGCGTCATCGGCGGCGACGGGACTGAGGCAGATCCCGGTACGGCGGACAACGGTCCGCACGGCACCGGGGGCGGCCCGGTCGCCACGCCGGTCCCGGACGGTGCTGGCGCCGCAGGTCCCGGCACCGGTGACGACGTTCCTGACCAGGATCCCGGCGATGACGCGGATCCCGGCGGCCACGGCGTTGACGCCGATCCCTGTGCCGCCGGCAGCGGCCAGCACGACGCCGGCACCACAAGGCAGGCCGCCGCCTGATCCCCGGCCGCAACCAGGGGCTGCCGGCGTTCTCGCCGGCGGCCCCTGCTGTCCCTGCGCCAACGGAAGGAGTGAACCGTTTGATGAGCCTGACCGCTCAGGACCTGCGTGCCATCCGGCACGCGGACCAGCTCGTGTTCCGCCACGGCACGCCCCGGTACGCCGGCGGGCCGCCGGAGGACTGGCTGGAGTGCCGCCTGGACGGCCTGCATTCGCCGACCGGGTACGAGAAGGTCCACGTCGTCACCCTGGAACCGGCCATCATCACCATCTACCACCGCGGCACCGATGGCGATGGTGAGCAGCCCGGTCATCCGCTCAGCGGGGTCGCCCCCGGCGGCACCTGCGGCGCGATCGTCGTCTACCCGCGGTACTGCCGGGAGCACCAGACCTGGATCGCCGCACTGCGCCCCGGTGACCGGCTCACCGCCTGTTTCCTTGTCGGCAACAACAACGCTTACCTCAACGACGCGGGCCTGTCCCAGGACGAGGCATGGCTGGTCATCAGCCGCCCCTGCGCCACGCACGACGCCCGCTACTACCTGGACAGCCGGATCAGCCCGACCTTCTCCTCCTCCCGCATGATCCAGCCCGTCACCCTGCCGCCAGCCGCCGCAGGCTGACCCGGGCGGTGCCAGCTACCTGCCACCCCCTGCAACGTCACCGACCCGCCAGCCGCTCGGCTAGGCGGGTTTCCCATTTGGAAGGAGCACTTCACCATGACCAGCTCACAGCCCTGGGGCCCGGACACCGGGCAGGCCTGCACGGCCGCCGTTATCGGCATCGACGGCCACCTGGTCCAGGCCACCGCTGCCATCAGCAACGGCCTGGCGTCCTGCACCATCGCCGGCCTGCCCGGCAGCGTTCACCGCGAGACCCGCGACCGCATCCGTGCGGCGATCTTGAACAGCGGCCAGTCCTGGCCCGGGTGTGCCGTCACCGTGGACCTGCTGCCCGCCAGCCTGCCCAAACGCGGCAGCAGCCTCGACCTGGCGATCGCGGTCGCCGTGCTCACCGCTGCCGGCGCCGTCCCGGCCGGTGCCGCCGACGGGTGTGTGTTCTACGCCGAGCTTGGCCTGGACGGCAGCCTGCGCCCGGCCCGCGGCGTGGTGCTCGCCCTGCTGGCCGCCGCTGATGCCGGATGCACCCGCGCGGTCGTCGCCACCCAGAATGCAGCCGAGGCGGTGATGGTGCCCGGCCTGGCCGTCGTGGCCTGCCAGTCCCTGCGCACGGTCGTGGCCTGGCTGCGCGGCGAATCGTTCCCTGCAGAACCCGACACGCCCGCTGCGAGCACCCCGGCCCCAGCTGCCGCGCCTGCAGTCGGCCTGGCCGCCCTGAAGGTCCCGCAGCTCCTGCGGCTGGCCCTGGAAGCCAGCGCCGCGGGCGGTCACCACCTCTGCCTGGCCGGCCCGCCCGGCGCCCGCATCCCGGCCCTGGCCGCAGGACTCGCCGCGCTCCTGCCCCCGCTGGACTCCGCGCAGGTGATGGAGGTGACCGCGCTCTACTCCGCCGCCGGGCTGCTGGGATCAGGCCACCCGCTGATCACCCGCCCGCCGTTCCGCGCCCCGCACCACACCGCCACCCGCGCCGCTCTCCTCGGCGGCGGCTCCGGCATCATCCGCCCAGGCGAGGCCGTTCTGGCGCACCGCGGCGTCCTGTTCCTCCACGACGCACCCGAATTCGGCCGCGACGTCCTCGCATCGCTGCACGAGCCGCTCCAGGCCGGTGAGGTCACCGTCGCCCGCGGCGGCAGCACGGTCCGGTTCCCAGCGAAATTCACCCTCGTCGCTGGGACAGCATCATGTCCCTGCCGCGCATGGCCTGGGTGCGGCTGCACCCCGCTGCAGGCCCGCCGTTACCGCTCCCGCCTGGCTGGCGAACTCGGCCACCATCTCGCGATCTGCCTCAACGCCGACGTGTCCACGCCCGCCGGCAGTGGCACGGGGGAGCCGGACACCGGCGCCGACGTGACCTCCGCGGCGCGCGTCGCCGCAGCCCGCGATCGCGCCCGCCACCGGTTCGACGGCATGCCCTGGCAAGTCAACGCCGGCATTCCCGCCGCCGAGCTGCACCGCTGCCACGCGGTCCCCGCCGGGGCCACCGCGGCGCTTCGCCGCGCGGTCGACCTCGGCGAGATCAGCACCCGCGCCGCGCACCAGGTCATCCGCGTTGCCTGGACCCTGGCCGACCTCTCGGGCAGCACCCGGCCCGGCCCGGCCGAATGCGGCCAGGCACTCGCCTTCCACCTCGGGACAGCCCGGTGACCCGCCCACCCGCCGACGTGCTCGCCTCTGCCA
>WNFC01001797.1_pt1 | contig 29246 bp, 24 predicted proteins | sample 5400541 | NCBI WGS metagenome assembly WNFC01 (sample SAMN13153342, study PRJNA577476) | soil metagenome | isolation source: 120 cm saprolite under Douglas fir tree site 2 hole 2 replicate 1 | place: USA:California | collected 2015-04-18
GTGGACGGTGATCCGCCGCGCGATGCACATTCATCCGACCGTCTCCGAGCTCGTGCCGACGATGCTGTCCGACCTCCGACCGATGGACTAGCCACACTGTGCCGTCGGGCTCCTGGGGCGGCCGGCGTCCGAGTCTGGGAGGTTACGTCACGGTGACGAGGACCACGGACGGGGCGATCGTCGCCGGAGGGCGTTCATGTCGCCTATCCTCGTGCACAAACGGACCCTCCCTGCGGCGTTCGACTCCGGACCCCTCTGCCGCTCAATCACGAAAAACTAGCGCTTCGAATAGACCGTCCACGAACTAGGAGCTTGAAATGACCCCGCAACCCACTGAATCCAGCACGATTAAATCAATCACAAAGCGCCGAGTGCTGCTCAAATCGCTCGCTGCCGCTTCGGCGCTCGTCGCCCTCATGTCTTGTGCCAACAAGGCGGAGACCGGAGCGGACACCGTTTACCTCAATGGCAAGGTGATCACCGCCGATAAGGCTTTTTCGATCGCGCAAGCGATGGCGGTCAAGGACGGCAGGTTCGTCGGGGTGGGGTCCTCGGCGGAGATGCAGAAATACGTCGCGGCCAACACGCGCGTCGTCGACCTGCAGGGCAAGACGGTGATCCCGGGCCTGATGGACAGCCACAGCCACATGAACGGCGCCGGCACCGCGGAGACCACGGCCCAGGTGATCGCGGCGAAGACGGTGGCCGACGCGCAGGCGATCATCGCGGCCTTCATCAAGGCGAAGAACGTTCCCCCTGGCAAGTGGGTGCAGACCAGCCGCTGGCACCCGCCGTCGCAGCTGAAGGAGCAACGCTACCTGACGCGGCAGGAACTGGACGCCGTGGCGCCGAACAACCCGGTGTACGTGCAGACCGTCGGCCACTTCGCGATGGCGAACACGAAGGCGCTCGAACTGGCCGGCATCACCCGCGACACGAAAAACCCTGTCGGCGGCAAGATCTACCGCGACGCGAACGGCGACGCGACGGGCCTGCTCGAAGAAACCTCAATCGACCTGGTGACCAACAAGATCCCGAATCCGACGTTCGAGGAGCTGGTCACGCAGACCATTGCCGCCGAGCGCATCTACAACCGCTCCGGCATCACGAGCACCGTGGATGCCGCGGTGAGCGAAGAGCAGATCCGGGTCTATTTCACCGTCGCCGAACGCCAGCTGGCGTCGGTCCGCACGGCGGTCATGTGGCTCAGCCGCGCGGCTTCGGCGGCCGAGTTCGAACAGACGCTGAAGGCGGCCAAATACAAGGACAACAGCGGCAACGACTGGGTCCGCACCGCCGGCATCAAGATAATCTCCGACGGCGGCATGTCGTTGAAGTCGGCCTACATCCGCGATGCCTACGCCGACGATCCGCACAACCACGGCATGCTCGCGCTCGACCCGATCGTCTACAAGCAGAACGTGCGCCTGGCCAACAAATACGGCTGGCGCATCGGGACCCACGCGGTGGGTGACGCCGCGATCGACCTCGTGCTCGACGGCTACGAAGGCGCGAGCAACGACGATTCGATCAAGAACAAGCGCTTCATCCTGATCCACGGCAGCCTGATCACGCCGGACCAAATCGTGCGCGCGAAGAAGCTCGGCGTGCGCGTCGACGCGCAGAACATCTTCATGTGGGACAAGGCCGCCACGGTCGAGCGCTTCATGGGCCCGACGCTCGCCAACCGCGCGGTGCCCACCAAGCTGCTGATGGACACGCTGGGCTACGAAGGCACGGCGGCCGGCACCGACAACCCGGTCAACATCCTGAATCCGTTCATCGGCATGTACATCATGGTGACGCGCCAGGACCCGCGCGGCAAGGTCTACGGCGCCGACCAGGCCGTGACGCGCGAGCAGGCGCTGCGGCTGTACACCAATGCCGGGCCCTACTACACCTTCGAAGAGCAGAAGAAAGGCGCGATCGAGGTGGGCAAGTTCGCCGACATGGTCGTGCTTTCCGCCGACTACCTTTCGGTGCCCGAAGCCGAGATCAAGGACATCAAGCCCCTGCAGACGATCGTCAACGACAAGGTTGTCTACGACGCCCGCAGCTGATGGATGAGCGAGCAGGCGGGCCGTGCGAAGCCAACGGGCTGTTCGATGACCGCTCGGTGGCTGTATCGTGATCAACCCCCGCGATTCGGATGTCGCAGATGACGTAAGGCGTAGTGACCGCGCTGCGCCTCGTGCGGCGCGGCACGGAGCCCGGCTCTCTACTTCGCCGCCAGCTTCGGCCCGATCGGCCTTCATGCGCTTCCTTACAGTCTCGATCTTACCGCCACGGATCAGCCGGCGTTATTTCGGCCCTCTGAACTTAACCGATTTTGAATGCATGTCTGCCTGAAACCGTGACGGACGAGCCAGGCTCCCGAGCGATTCCTGGGTGAAGTCTGGGTAAACGAAAGGGGTTAGCGGCTGCTGCGTCCGCTAACCCCTCGTCGTTCATGGTTGCGGGGGCTGGATTTGAACCAGCGACCTTTGGGTTATGAGTTGTGCCACATCCCTTCAAGTGTCCGTCACTTAGACATCTCGGTTGTGCAGAACGCGGCAGGAACGCGCACCACCCGCAACCCACCCGCAACCGCACGCCAGTTCCCACCCAGCACCAGACTCCCCTCCTCGTTTTCGGCCTGACGGTCGCCTGGGCCTTCCCGCGAGCCCCTTGAAACCCTCTCGCGCCCGCGCCCCCGCCCCCCCCTCAGCCCACTCGCGCCCCGGCGCGCCCCGCGACTCGACGGGACCCGGGGAAAGAAAAAATTTGAACGGGGATGAATGAATCGCCGAGCCATGCGCCGGAGCTTGCCCGGCCCCGCGCTCAAGCTGAACGCCAGGCTGGCTCACCGGCGTCGGCTTCGGCTACGATCCTCGCCATGGAGGCTGCAAGCCCATATCCCTCCCTGAACCCGAGGGCGGCCTACGTTGGGAGTAGCATCCTCCTGCTCCTGCTCATGGTCCCCTGGTCAGCATGGGCTGCTCAGGGCGACATCGTCTCAGTGGACAACTGGACCGAGTATCCGGTCGGGGTGCTGCCCGTTTCAGGCCCCGGCAAGTGGAAGATCTACTCCTCCATGAAGGTGTTCAAGCATCCGCCCAGCATCGTGATTGACGAGAACCGGCGCGCGCTGCTGTTGAAGACTGATCACGAAACCATGGCGATTGGCCGGAGTATTCACGCGGACATCGCGACCACCAGGATACTCGTGTGGGACTGGAAGCCACTGGTTCTTCCCGCCGGCGGTGATGTCCGGGAACATGCCGCGAAGCGGAACGATCAGGTGGCACGGGTCGTCGTGTGGTTCGATGCGTCACTCTTCGATGCGCGGCGAGCCATTGCCTACATCTGGGATTCCAGCGCGCCGGCTGGGACGATCATACGGGACCGGGGACCTCACGCCGAGCGAGTCCTCGTGGTGGTTCGGTCGGGATCGAGTGGCCTGGGCGCCTGGCACCACGAAACGCGAAACGTGTACCAAGACTATCGAGACATATTCCGCGATGAGCCCACGCAGCTTCTCGCGATAACACTGGAAAGCCACTCTGACGATGTGGCGAGTCAAAGCGAGGTCCTGTTCGGCAGGGTCCAATTCAGGGCCAGATAGAGGTGGCCCAGGTGACCGAGGTTTCGACTATATCCCTTGGATAGTCCTGTGAACACCTGATTGGGAGAGAACCCGAAAGTCCGGTCATCTCGGTCACCCACCGCCAGCCCGCTCCTTGACCCCTTCCGGTCCGCCAGCATAAGCTCTCGCCACCTGTCTGACCGGGCCGGCTCCGATCCGCTGGGAGGGCGCAGTATGCAGTGTCCCCGGTGCCACCACACGAACTCCCAGAATGCGATGTTCTGCGAGGCGTGTGCTACGCCTCTGGCGCGCCCTAACCAGGGCGGCCCGCCGGCGGCGTCCTATGCGGACTTGCAGCGGGAAGTCGACCGCCTCGCGCGGGCTCTGAGCGAGGCGCTGGACCAGCAGACGGCGACGGCCGAGGTCCTGAGGGTCATCAGCAGCTCGCCGACGGATCTCCAGCCCGTGCTGGACGCCGTGGTCCGGAGCGCCGCGCGCTTCTGCGGAGCTGACGACGCTGAACTGTTCCGCTTAGACGGGGACTACCTCGCGGTGACCGCGCACTACGGCCCGATTCCCGCCCCGGTCGGACGCCTGATTCCGGTCGCGCAAGGATCCGTCTCCGGCCGCGCCTTCGCGGAGCGCCGCGCCATTCACGTAGCCGATCTGCAGGCCGAGGCAGAGGAGTTCCCAGTGACCAGCCGCATAGCCCGCGAACTCGGCTTCCGGGCGAGCCTTAGCGTTCCGCTGCTTCGTGAGGGGACGGCAGTCGGTACGATCACCCTACGGCGTGCCGAGGTAGACCCGTTCACGGACAAGCAGATCAAGCTCCTCGAGACGTTCGCCGACCAGGCGGTCATCGCGATCGAGAACGTCCGGCTGTTCAATGAACTGCAGGCGCGCAACGGCGAGCTCACCGAGGCGCTGGACCAGCAGACGGCGACGAGTGAGATCCTGCGCGTGATCAGCCAGTCCCCAACTGACGTTCAGCCCGTCTTCGAGGCGATCGCCGAGAGCGCGGTACGTCTATGCGGCGCCGACTACGGCAACACTATCAAGCTCGAACAGAATGTGATCCATCTCGTCGCCCAGTGCGGCCAGACGGCCACGTGGCGCGAGCAGGCCGCACAGGTCTTTCCGCATTCTCTGACAAGCGAGGTGATCGGTGGGGCAGCGATGCTCGATTCCGCAGTCGTGCATGTAGAAGACATAGAGAGCGACACCCGATTCCCGACCAGTCAGACGCTGGCTCGAATCATGGGATACCGCGCGGGGCTGGCCGTTCCGATGCTTCGAGACAGCAGGCCGGTCGGGGCCATCGTGGTCTTTCGCCAGGAGAGACGGCGCTTCACGGACTCGGAGACGGAGATCCAACTCCTCAAGACTTTCGCCGATCAGGCCGTCATCGCCATCGAGAACGTGCGGTTGTTTACGGAACTCCAGGAAAAGAACCGCGCCCTTACCACTGCGCGCGCGCAGGTGACCGAGGCGCTGGAACAGCAGACGGCAACGGCCGCGGTGCTGCGCGTAATCGGAAGCTCGCCCACCGATGCGCAGCCAGTGTTCGAAGCTATCGTGAGCAGCGCCCGGCGCCTCCTCGGCGGCTTCGGCGGTGCCGTGTACCGTGTGGCCGGCGACGAGATCCAACTCGCGGCCTATGTCTCTACCAATCCGACCGGGGACGCGGCCCTCAGGAGTAGCTTCCCGCGGCCCCTTGCCGTCTTCTCACCTCCGGGCGAGGCGATCCGTGGACGCGCCCCCGTGGTGTTGACCGACGTCGACACCGATGGATGGGTCCCCGATGATATCCGCGAGCTCATACGCAAGGGGTGGCATCGGAGTGGGGTATGGGTGCCCATGATGCGGGAGGGGGTGGCGCTCGGCGCAATCGGTGTCACGCGGAGCGAACCGGGGAGCTTCGCGGATGAACAAATCGCGCTCTTGAAGACCTTCGCCGACCAAGCCGTGATCGCCATCGAAAACGTGCGCCTATTCAAGGAGCTCGAGACCAAGAACCGCGACCTCACCGAGGCGCTCGAGCAGCAGACGGCGACCAGCGAGCTACTCAAGGTGATTGGGCGATCCACGTTCGATCTCCAGCCGGTCTTCGAGACGCTGGCCGAGAACGCCGTCAGGTTGTGCGAAGCCGAACATGCGTTCATCTTTGGCTTTGACGGGCAGGTTCTGCGCAGCGTGGCCACCCACAATATCCCCCCCGCGCTAAAGGCATTCGTCGAGGCGAATCCTGTCCGACCCGGACGCGAGAGCGGCGCGGCGCGTGCTGCCATGGAGCGGCGAACTGTCCACATCGATGATATTCAGACCGAGCCCGGGTACACATACGGGGTGGTTCAGGTGGGCCCGATGCGGACCCTGCTGGCGGTTCCGATGCTCCGGGCTAACGACCTGCTGGGAGTGATCGTTATCACCAGACCCGAGGTCCGGCTTTTCACGGACGGTCACATCGCCCTGGTGGAGACTTTCGCCGACCAGGCGGCCATTGCCATCGAGAACGCACGGCTCTTCACGGAGCTCCAGGAAAAGAACCAAGCCCTCACTGTGGCTCATGCGCAGGTGACCGAGGCCCTCGAGCAGCAGACCGCGACCGCTGAGATCCTGCGGGTCATCAGCGGGTCGCAGACCGACGTGCAGCCCGTCTTCGACACGATCATCCAGAGCGCGGTCCGGCTGTGCGGCGCCCGCATCGGTGCGCTGTATCGGTTTGACGGGGAGCTCCTCCACCTCGCCGCCCACCACAATGTCGGGCCAGACGTGTTGGCGACTCTGCTGCGCCTGTACCCGATGCGACCGAACCGGGAAACGGCGTCAGGGCGCGCGATCCTCGGTTGTGCGGTGGCCGAGCTTCCAGACGTGCTCGCCGACCCGGAATTTCGACACGAGATCGCGATTGCCGGCGACTGGCGAAGCATGCTCGCCGTCCCGATGCTCCGCGAGGGCGATCCGATCGGGGCGATCGTGATCAATCGGAGCGAGCCAGGTGCTTTCCCTGAGAGCCAGATCGCCCTGCTCCAGACAAACGTGCGCCTTTTCACCGAGCTCCAGGCGAGCAACCGCGAGCTGACGACAGCCCTGGACACGCAGACCGCCACCAGCGACATCCTGCGCGTCATCAGCCGATCGCAGACAGATGTCCAGCCGGTGTTCGATGCGATCGTGGCCAGCGCCGTCCGCTTGCTGGACGCGTACTCGGGCGTGCTGACCAGGGTCAAAAGCGATCAGATCGCCCTCGCCGCGCTCACGAGCACCGATGACGCTGGCGACGCTGTGGCGCGGGCACTCTACCCAGAGCCGCTACAATCCGAGCGGGTGACCGCCCGGGCCATTCGCGAGCGAGTGCCGTTCAATAGCGCGGACGCCCACACCGATCCCCGCTTGCCCGAAGCCGAGCACGCCCGGGCACGTCTCCGTGGCTACCGGAGCCTGGTGGTGGTGCCGATGCTCCGTCACGACGAGGCGGTCGGGGCGATCGCGGTGACTCGCCGCGAGGCTGGCGGGTTCAGTGACGACGAGATCGCGCTGCTCAAGACCTTCGCAGACCAAGCGGTGATTGCGATCGAGAACGCGCGCCTGCTCAGCGAGCTCCAGGCCCGAACGGCCGAGCTCACGCGCTCGGTCGAGGAGCTCCGGGCTTTGGGTGAGGTCAGTCAGGCCCTCAGCTCGACACTTGACGTCGAGACCGTCCTCAATACGATCGTCTCCCGTGCCAGCCAGTTGGCCGGTGCCGCCGGCTGCTCGATCTACGAGTACGACGAGGCGGCTGAGCAGTTCGAGCTGCGCGCGACACACAACCCGGACGCGGAGTTTGTCGAGGCGCTCCGGGCTGCGCCCCTTCGGAAAGGCGAAGGGGTGATGGGGCGAGCGACCGAGATGCGCGAGCCCATCCAGATCCCGGACATCGCCCAGCCCGGAGCCTACCAGAGCAGCGTCCGAGACATTCTCCTCCGCTTCGGCTACCGGGCGCTCCTCTCAGTCCCTCTGCTCCGCGAGGACCAAATCATCGGCAGCCTATCCTTCAACCGGAAGGCGCCCGGCGAGTTCCCTCCGGAGGTCGTGGACGTCTTGAAAACGTTCGCGACTCAGTCGGCCCTGGCCATCCAGAACGCCAGGCTTTTTCGGGAGATCGCCGACAAGAGCCGTCAGCTCGAGGCCGCCAGCCGCCACAAGTCCGAGTTCCTCGCCAACATGAGTCACGAGCTTCGGACCCCCCTCAACGCGATCATCGGGTTCTCGGAGGTGCTGGCCCAGGGGATGTTCGGGCCCATCAATGAAAAGCAGACCGAATACTTGCACGACATCCTGGAGTCGGGTCGGCACCTGCTCTCCCTCATCAACGACATCCTCGACCTGTCGAAGGTCGAGGCTGGTCGGATGGAGCTCGAGGCGAGCGAGTTCGACTTGCCCCAGGCGATCCAGAACGCGCTTACCCTGGTCCGCGAGCGGGCACTACGCCGCGACATCGCCCTCCACCATGTCATCGACGACCGGGTCGCAGAAATCCGAGCGGACGAACGCAAGGTCAAACAAGTGCTCTTGAACCTCTTATCGAACGCAATCAAATTCACGCCTGAGGGCGGCCGGATCGAGGTCCGGGCCACACCGGCCGATGGGCTGGTGGAGGTGTCCGTCACGGACACCGGCGTCGGCATCGCCGTGGATGATCTCGAGACTGTGTTCGAGGAGTTCCGGCAGGTTGGGACGGCGGACAAGAAGGCGGAAGGTACCGGACTCGGCCTGGCCCTGTCGCGGAAGTTCATTGAGCTGCATGGCGGCAAGATCTGGGTTCAGAGCGAGATCGGCCACGGCTCGACGTTCACCTTCACACTCCCGGTGCGACCATGGCCGGCGAGCTGATCCTGATCGTCGAGGACAACGACAAGAACCGGAAACTCGTCCGGGACGTGTTGACGTTCAAGGGCTACAGCACCATCGAGGCCGAGACGGGAGAAGCCGGCGTCCGCCTCGCCCAAGAGCGACGCCCGAACCTGGTCTTGATGGACATTCGGCTCCCCGGCATCGACGGGATGGAGGCGCTCCGGCAGCTCCGCGCGGAGCCGACCACTCGGGAGATTCCCGTCATGGCCATGACCGCGTCGGTGATGAGTGAGGACCGGCGGAGGGTGATGGGCGCCGGGTTCGACGCGTACCAGGGCAAGCCGATCCAGGTCAATGACTTTCTCGCTGCGGTCGCGCAGACCCTTGAGCATCACCGAACATGAGGGAGAGTCCCCTGATACCACCTCGCAGCACCGCGGAAGAGGAGATCCGACCATGTCGATTGTCGCGTGGGTAGTACTCGGCCTGATCGCAGGCTTCATCGGGAGCAAGCTGGTCAACAAGACGGGTGAAGGGTTTATCCTCGACATCGCTCTGGGGGTCGTGGGCGCCGTTGTCGGCGGCTGGCTATTCCGCGTGTTTGGAATGTCGGGAGTGACCGGGCTCAACATTTATAGTCTCCTCGTGGCCGTCGTCGGGGCCGTTGTGTTCCTATTGGCGTACCGCGCGATCCGGCGTGCGGTGTGACCAGGCGGCAACGCCCGCGGAGGCCGAGGGCTCCCATCATCGCGCTGGCTGCTGGCTCCGCGCGGATCAGGTGATTGAGTGATGGACCGACGGACGTTCCTCCTGGCGACGGCCGGCGGCCTCCTCGCCGCGCCGCTCGCCGCCGAGGCGCAGCGCACGACGAGAGTGCCAAGGATCGGGATTCTCGGAAGTCACGATGTACCGTTCTGGCAGTCCTTCCGAGAAGGATTACGCGAACTCGGCTACGTGGAGGGAAGCTCCATCACCATTGAGTACCGATGGGCCGGAGAGAGGGAGGACCGATTCCCTGAGCTGGCGTCCGAACTCGTGCGCCTCGGGGCTGATGCCATCGTGACGTGGGGCACGCCGGCGGCGCTGGCGGCCAAGACCGCGACCAATACCATTCCCATCGTCATGGCGGCAAGTGGCAACCCGCTGGGGACCGGGCTCATCGCCAGTCTCGCACGGCCGGGCGGGAACATCACAGGGTCATCCAGTTTGAATCTCGAGCTGGAAGGGAAAGGGCTGCAGTTGCTCAAAGAGATTGTCCCCAAACTCTCTCGGGTCGCCGTATTGTGGAATCCGGGGAATCCGGTTCATGGAGACCTTTTGGACTCCACCCGGGCCGCAGCAGCGCCGCTGGACGTGGAGCTGCAGCTCGTACCACTCCAGAGCTTGGCCGATCTGGAGAGCGCGTTTGCAAAGATCCATACGGCACGGCCCCACGCACTCATCGTCCTTTCGGACAACTTCTTCGTCTTGGAACGAAAACGGATTGTCGACTTCACGGCGAAGATTCGTCTGCCTGCTGTCTATTCGGTCTCGGTCTTCGCTGATGTTGGGGGCCTGATGGTCTATGGAGTGAACTATCATGCCCTGTTCCGGCGCGCCGCCACTTATGTCGATCGGATCCTCAAGGGGACGAAGCCGGCGGATTTGCCAGTTGAACAGGCGACAACCTTCGAGCTAATCATCAATCTCAAGACCGCCAAGGCCCTCGGCCTGACGATTCCGGCGTCGGTCCTGCAACGGGCGGATCAGGTGATCGAGTGACCGCCAAATGCTTCCGCGAGCTCGTCAGACGCCCGACCCGCCGCAGCCCGCTCGCGCCGCGGCGCGCCCCCTGGCCAGGTGCCCATTGGGAGGAAAGCGACGGTGAAATGGCACGGCGGCGTTCCAACGGCGCTTGTCAATGCCCGGCGCATTCCTTGACCCAGTTCCACTCATCGGCATAAGCTCGCGCCACCTGTCCGACCGGTCCCGGCTCAGATCCGCTGGGAGGGCGCTGTATGCAGTGTCCCCGGTGCCAGCACCACAATGTCACTGGCCAGAAGTTCTGCGGCGAGTGCGGAATGGCTCTCGGTCAGGCGGACAGTCCAGGTAAATACGGGACTCCCGAGTCCTATACCCCCAAGCACCTGGCCGAAAAGATCCTCACCTCCAAGGCCGCCCTGGAAGGTGAACGCAAGCAGGTTACGGTCCTGTTCGCCGACCTCAAGGGCTCGATGGAACTGCTGGCCGAACGAGACCCCGAAGACGCGCGGAAGATCCTGGATCCGGTCCTCGAACGGATGATGGAAGCCGTGCATCGCTACGAGGGCACCGTCAATCAGGTCATGGGCGACGGGATCATGGCGCTCTTCGGTGCCCCCCTCGCGCACGAGGATCACGCGGTACGGGCGTGCTATGCCGCGCTCAGGATGCTGGAGGCCGTGCGGCGCTACTCGGATGAGCTGCGCCGCGGGCAGGGCGTGGAGGTGCAGATCCGCGTCGGCGTCAACTCCGGAGACGTCGTGGTGCGCTCGATCGGCAGCGATCTCCGCATGGACTACACCGCCGTGGGACAGACCACGCACCTGGCCGCGCGCATGGAGCAGCTCGCGGCGCCCGGCAGCATCCGGCTCACCGCCGGGACGCTGCGCCTGGCCGAGGGCTTCGTCCAGGTCACCCCACTCGGCCCGGTGCCGATCAAGGGGCTCGCCGAGCCGGTCGAGGTGTTCGAGCTGGTGGGGGCCGGCGCCGCCCGCACCCGCCTCGAGGCCGCGGCGCGACGGGGGTGGCTCACGCGCTTCGTCGGCCGGACCACGGAGCTGGAGCAGCTGCGCGGCGCCCTCGACCGGGCCAGCCTCGGGCACGGCCAGGTGGTCGCCGTGGTCGGGGAGCCGGGCGTAGGCAAGTCGCGCCTCTTCTGGGAGCTGACCCACTCCCATCGTGTGCACGGCTGGGTCATCGTGCAGTCCGCCTCGGTCTCCTTCGGCAAGGCCACCGCCTACCTCCCCGTGATCGAGCTGCTCCGCCGCTACTTCGCGATCGAGAGCCGCGACGACCCGCGGAAGATCCGGGAGAAGGTCACGGGGAAGGTCATGACGCTCGATCCGGCACTCGGAACCGTCGTGCCCGCCCTCCTGGCGCTCCTCGACGTGCCGGTAGACGAGGCGTCCTGGCACGCCCTCGATCCTCGCCAGCGGCGCCAGCAGACGCTCGACGCGGCCAAGCGCTTGCTGTTGCGGGAGAGCGAGGTTCAGCCTCTGGTGGTGGTCTTCGAGGACCTGCACTGGATCGACGGGGAGACCCAGGCCTTGCTCGATAGCCTCGTCGAAAGTCTGCCCACCGTGCGTCTCTTGCTCCTCGTCAACTACCGTCCCGAGTACAGCCACACCTGGGGCAGCAAGACCTACTATCGCCAGCTCCGCGTCGATCCCCTGCCGCCCGAGAGTGCCGACGAGCTGCTCGAGGCGCTCCTCGGCACCGACGCGGCCCTCCGCCCGCTCAAGCAGCTCCTGGTCGAACGCACGGAAGCGAATCCCCTCTTCCTCGAGGAGAGTGTGCGAGCGCTCGTGGAGACGGGCGCCCTGGCCGGCGAGCGCGGCGCCTGCCGACTTACCCGGCCCGTCGAGCAGCTGACGATCCCCGCCACCGTGCAGGCCATCCTCGCCGCGCGCATCGATCGCCTCGGGCCCGAGGCCAAGCGACTACTCCAGGCCGCCGCCGTCATCGGCAAGGACGTGGCCCTCCCGTTGCTCCTGGCCATTGCCGACGCGCCGGAGCACGAGGTGCGCACCGACCTCACCCACCTCCAGGCTGCTGAGTTCCTATACGAGACCCGGCTCTATCCGGACCTCGAGTACACGTTCAAGCACGCGCTCACTCATGAGGTGGCGTACCAGGGGCTGCTCCACGACCGGCAGCGCGCCCTGCACGCCCGCATCACAGAGGCCATCGAGCGGCTCTCGACCGAGCGTGGCGCCAAGCAGGCCGAGCGGCTGGCCCACCACGCCCTGCGCGGGGAGTTGTGGGACAAGGCGGTCGCCTACGTCCGCCAGGCGGGGCTCCGGGCCATGGAGCGGGCGGCCAACCGCGAGGCCATTGCCCACCTGGAGCAGGCGCTCGGGGCCCTCCGCCGTCTCCCCGAGATCCGGGAGACGACCGAGCTGACCGTCGACATCCGCATCGACCTCTGGAACGCGCTCCTCCCGCTCGGCGATCGGGCGGGCATGGGGAACCACCTCCACGAGGCGGAGGGGCTCGCCAGGACGCTCGGCGACCAGCACCGGCTCGCGCGCATCGCCACCTTCATGGTGATCCAGTGCCTGGGCACTGGCGACTACGACGAGGCCGTCAGATTCGGCCAGGAGGCCTTGAGTATCGCGCGAACTCTCCGCGATCGCCCGATCGAGGTGGTCGCGACCCTCGTCCTGGGCCAGACGCACGTTGCCCGGGGCGAGTTCAGCGCCGCGGCCACTCTCCTCGAGCGGAACGTCGTCGCGCTCGAGGGCGACCTGCGCTACGAGCGCTTCGGGACGCCAAGCATCACGTCGGCGACCTCGGGGGCCTGGCTCGCCGACGTGCTCTCCCAGCTCGGCCGGTTCGACGAGGCCATCGGGCACGTCGAGGTCGCCGTGCAGATCGCTGAAGCGGCCGATCATCCCTTCACGCTGTACCGGGGGTTGTTCGATCTCGGCCGCGCCCACCTCCGTCGAGGGGATCTCCCGCGCGCGACCCGGGTCCTCGAGCGGGGCCTCGACCTCTGCCGAACGTGGCAGATCGTCGTCGGGACAACGCACGGCGCCGCGGCCCTCGGCGCCGCCTACGCCCTCGCCGGCCGGGCTGACGAGGCGCTTCCGCTGGTCGCGGGCGCCGTCGAGGAGTTCCGCAGTCGCCAGAATCACATCTGGCCGGCGTTCATTCTTCAGTGCGCGGGGACGACCTGCCTCTCGGCCGGGCGGATCGACGAGGCTGGCAGCCACGCCCGAGAGGCGCTGGCGCTCGCCCGCCGGCTGGGGGCTCGAGGAAGCGAGGCCCACGCCCTCTGCCTCGCCGCCGACGTCGCGTCGACAGGCAGCGCCGAGGACGCTGAAGGCTATTACTGCGAGGCACTAACGCTCGCCGGCGAGCTCGGCATGCGCCCGCTCGTCGCTCACTGCCACCTCGGCCTCGGCAAGTTCTATCGGCGCACGGGCCAGCGCGACCGAGCCCGCGAACACCTCGCGATTGCCATCACCATGTACCGCGAGATGGGTATGACGTACTGGCTGGAGCAGGCTCAAATAGAGGCGAAGGACCTGACATGAAAAGGACGACCGCCGAATACCTTCGGTTTCGTCGAGAGCTATCGGGAACTATCTCACGGGTACTGAGAGAGGTGACCAGGTGACCGCGATTTTAGCTATTCTCGTGCACTCTATCACGTATGAGTGTGGGGGAATCTGAGCCGCCAATCACTGGTACATCATCATCATCGTCAGCGCTCCCAGTGAAATGACGAGCGGAACCGCCTTCGACGATCACGCGCTGGCCGCGCTGCGCGCGCACCCGGGCGGATGGTACTGCATGCCCTGCTGGGCGCGCGCCGCCGACCTGAGCGCGCCCGAGGACGTGACGCGCCTTCGCGCGCTCGCCCGGCGCCTCCGCCGCTTCTCGCGCGAGCACGAGATTATCAACGCCGGCTCATGCGGCCGATGCGGTGGCGTGATCACGGACGATCTGCTGGTGCGCGAGTGGGCGAGTGGGTCGGCGCCGCCGTGACGGCTACAGCGCGGCGGCAACCTACCGCCGCACCTGGTGGCGTTCCTCCTGCCAGAGCTGCTCGCAGCGGTCGTGGAACGTGAACACGCGGCCATCGGGGTATGTGAACTGGAACGAGCCCTCGGCCGTGGTCGGGATGAGCTCGCGGCAGACCGAGCAGAGCCGGCCCCGCCCGCCGTTGATCGTGATGGCCTCGAAGCGCTCCGGCTTGGGCACCGGATGTAGCATCGGCATCATGCGTGGGAGTGAAAAGGTGCGGAACGCCTCGCGCAGCGCCTCGCGGACCTGATCGTCGTTCACCCGCCGTCTCCTACGGGGCCGCGCTCGATACGCTCGGCGGACCATCGGCCACCCTGCGATGTCACGGTGACCGTGACCGCCTCGCCGACGACGAGGTTCTCTACCTTCATGCCCGGCGGCACCATGATGTAGGTTGGGCCGGTCAGCACGATGAAGGCGTCGCGGATCTCGACGAGCGTGCCGCTAATGGTCGTGCTCATCATCGTGCCAGCGCGCGCGCGACGACATTGAGCAGGTGCTCGGCCAAGAACGGCTTGATCACGCGCGGGATGTCCTCGTCGAGCAGGATGCGGTAGTCAGTGGACCCGGGCGTCGATGGTGCCCGTCACGCACACGAGTCGCGACACGAGCTGCGGCCAGCGACGGGCGATCTCCCAGTAGAGGCCGATGCCCTCGATGGCAGGCAGAGTCAGGTCGCTGAGGACGAGATCAAAGCCGGACTGTTCAAGCCGGGCCAGCGCTTCAGCGTCGTTGACGGCGCAATGCGGCTCGTGACCCACGTCAGCGAGGAGGTCCGCGATCAGCGTCCGCACGTCGTGCTCCGGGTCGACGACCAGGATGCGCGCCATGACCGCCCTCCTACGTGTTTCTACCTACACACGCGGAACGCTACCATGCGGCATGGCGGTGTTGTTGGAGGAACGTACTAAATACATTGGTAGATGCTGCCGCAGCTGCTCCGATGAGAGCAGGGACGTGGTCATGGGACTGGCTTACGGCCGGAACCTCTCAGGGTCCGCCGGAAGGCCCTGGAGAAGTTCGTCAAGGGCCAGGACCTCAACCTTCCCGCGCGTCGGCTCCTGCCCAACGGCATGGCGGCCTGGGCAGAGGTACTACACCGCGGGATCGAGGGCTACGTGGCGAAGGATCCCGAGTCGCCCTACGTAGGGGGACGGAGCCTGAAATGGCTCAAGGTGAAGGTGCCGAAGTACCGAGAGGAGGAACGGGGGTTCTACAAACCGGAGTAACCGCGCCTCACTCCGCCATTGCATGCCGCATGACAACGCTACACAACGGCATTCGGTCGAGTGGCGTCACGCCGCGGGCGGTGACTCGCGGGTCCGCGGAAGACGCTCCTTCCGTCTCACTTCGCCCGGAATTCATGGAACTCTCTGCTGTCGAGGTAGGCCCGGAATCCTCCGCCTATGAAATTCCACCGGCACTGCGCCAGAGGCGGGCATCCTTTGACGAGCCGATCATGCACTCGCTCGGCTTCCTCTACGCTGACACTCACGCAGTGGACCTTGGTGACCTTTTTAACGTGCCGTCGCAGAAACCCTTGGAGATCCTCGTCCTGACCGCTCGTGCCAATGATAAGGAACTCCTCGCATTGGCCAAGGAACTCCTGGAGCGCGGCGAGATGCGAGATCGGACAGACCAGGTCCACGTGCCCCTTGCCGGCGAGTGGCGCGGTGAGAACCGGGTATAGAGGGACTCGACGTTCGGCATGAGTCCACTCGCGCGTCTCCACTCGCGAACGGTCAAGGATGGTCTCGGTGCGCGGGCCAGCGGGATCGAATCCGGGGAGTAGGCTGAACAAGGTTCCTTGTTGCGGGAGGGGCATACCCCAGTGCACGGAGCCGTGCACCTTAGCCACAATCGCTTGTCGGCCGTCTGCCGTGTAGTCGGCCATCCCTTGGATCAAGAGCTGATCGTCGAATCGGGCCAAGGACATTTCCAGATAGTCATCATAGTTGAGGTCGATGAACGCGAACCGCGCCTGCGTCTCAAGGAGATTCGCGACCAGTCGAAGGTGCGTCCCCGGAAGCGCGGCGCGACCCGTGAACGACACAACAACCTGATTTATCACATCTCGCAGATACGGAGGCACCTGCTTGAAGTGATTCCGAATCCGCGGGTCAGTATGCTCAGCGTATTCGCGCAGCTTCGCCTCGATGTTTACCGAGCCCGTCCGGATCAACTCTCCGAGATCGGCTGACACCACGTGGGCGCCAGGGTACCGCTCAAGGATCGGCCAGAAGGCTTCGCGCTGACCAAACAGTTCGCGCGCCAGGGGCGGTTGCCAGACCTGGTTTCGAGGCGGCCCCGTTTCGTTCCAAGCGTCGGATGACGCGCCAGCGCCGAGAATGACGGCAATCCGTCGCACGAATACATCTTCACTCAATGGGGGCGGTTGAACAACGGTCGGAAATCCCCTACGCTCTCCGCCATGACTTCACTCCAGTACTGGACGCTCGTCCTGGAGTACTTCAAGGTCGTCCTCGGCTACTCAGTCACCATCCCCATTCTCGTGGCATTTCTGTGCTGGCTCTTTCGCAACCAGGTCGGGCGCGCCATCGACGCCACGGGGGAGTTGGGATGGGGCAAAGCGAAGGTGAAGCTCCGGGACCGCGCGGCGCTCGCGGCGTATAATGCCTCGGCGGATCAGACCAAGACCGCGACCGCCTATGCCACGGTCAAGGGAATCACGGGGGCCGCGTCTCACGGCCACGAAGCCGCGCCTCCGTCGATCACGCCTGAGCAGCAGGAGAAGGTAGTAGAGGCTATCGCGTCCTTCTTCGGGCTTGCAGCGCGCCTGCTCCCTCTCATCCCGAAAGCAGATCGGCGGTCCTTCATCGAGTCAGAGACCGCGACCCTCCCAAAGGACTTTGCCGGATTCCGCGAGGCCCTTTTCCGGCTGGCCGAGAGAGCCCCGGAGGTTCCCTCGTCGCGCGAAGTCTCTGATGTACTGGGCTTCGGTCTGAGCGACAAGGCCACCGTCGAAGTGATCAAGCCACCGACGATGCGGAGTCAATGACGGGTACACACGGCATCCGACGCCGTCCGGAAGACATGAATGAGATGCTGAGTCCCGATGGGGCTCCAGAACGGCCACTCCTCGGTGAGGCGCCCAAGGGATCGTACCGCGCCAGGGACGGCAATGGGGTCGAGATAGACACCCATGAAGTGGTGTTCCCTATACTCCGGATGGACTCATCCCAGCACCTTCATCTTGTCGGAACGGCTTTCTTCATCGCGGACAACGGGATCTTCGCCACCGCCAAACACGTTGTCACGTCGGTCTTCGACCCAGATGGTGTTCCTCTTGACCCATTGATTGTCCTGCAATTCGCCCCCGGGGGCACCGTATACCAGCGAGCGGTCCACCGTGTGACCCACCATCGGGTCTCCGACGTTGCGGTTGGCGTCCTCTGGCCCGTGCATCACAAGACAACCGGCAAGACGCTTCCGAATAAACTATTCAAGCTGGTCTCCACGCCACCGCCGATCGGCGCATCCGTGGCGACGTATGCCCATCCAAAGACCAGAATTGTGCATGGCACACCCCAAGAAGTCCATGTCGAGTCCAGTTTCTTCGTCGGGACACTCGTCGAGTCCTTTCCCGAGGGACGGGACCACACCATGCTGCCTGGTCCGTGCTTTCAGACTTCCATGGTGATCCATGGAGGGGCAAGCGGCGGGCCGGTCGTCGGGCCGGACGGACGGGCTTTCGGGATCAATAGCACGGGGTTCGAGGACGACTTCGTGTCCTTCGTCTCGCCGATCAGCGAGATCCTTGATCTTGCGATTCCGGGGATCGTACTGCCTGGTGAGTCGCACGCCCGGGATGTGACTGTCCGCGAATTGTCTGATCGGAAACTCGTTGTACTTGGATAGAGGCCGGCCCACGATGTAGGACGACTGCTCAGGGCGCAGCCGTCTCACATAGCTCGCTGTTTTCCTGGGCAAGTTCCCCGTCGACCAGCGGTAGTCTGAGTTGGGTATCTCTACAATGCGCCGCTCGGCCGGGACCGCCCCCAGGCATCAGCCACGCGCCGCCAAGCGGCGCCCCGGGCCCACGCCAGGCCTCCCGAATCCGCACCCCATCGGCGATGGTGTCCACGAACCGCGGATCGGCTGGATCAGCCCCGACATCCTCGACGACAGCGAACAACGCCTGCGGAGATACTTCCGAGATCGGAAGACGGATCTCGTGCACCGGGGCAATGAGCCTATCGACAAGGCAATTCGCCGGCTCGGCACGCTCGCCCGGGAGGCCCTTGAAGAAACGGACGCCGCCTGGTGGTGCGGGCTGGAGTCGTCTATCCGCGATCCGGTCAAGCGGAAACAGAGTCCCCCATGGCTTTGGGCCGACTCCGCGAAAACATACCTGCGCTTCTGGGCCGCGCCTCACGCCGGCCCGAGACCGCCGACGAAGCGGGCGGCCCACGGTCTGCCGTGGCTCGATACTTCCGTAACGCCACATGTTCTGCGTCTATGGAACAGGAGATCGAAGAGCTGGACGGTCTTGTTTGGTGCCGTCAGCGGCGAACTGGCAGCGCGGTCAGGAGATCTTTTCCGCTGGGCTTGGGAGCTGTCCGAGCCCGCCGATAGTATCGAGGTCTCCTGGAGCCTGGTCGAGCGATCCCTACTGCGTCGCGCGGCAGAGGGCCTACTGGCGCCGCGCGGTTTGGGCCGGGCCGGTCGGAGTGGTCGACCGGCCTATTTCGCATGCGCCGTGCTGGCGGTGTTACTCGATGTCTCTCCTGAGCGCATCAGCGATAGCCTGAACTATCATCGCCGGTCTCGGTCTCGCGCCGGTTCCATAGCCAAGTAACAATTCGCAGGTAACCGGCCTGCGGACTGCCTCGGAATTTCGCGTCCAAGTCACTGTTTCTGAGGGCCAGGCATTGGCGCTCGTGCCCCGCGGGCCGGACCAGGAGCCCTCCAGGCCGCATGGACGGATCGTCGCCCAGGTCCGAGGGGTGCTGGCCGAGCGGGTCATCGTAGGCACCGAGCTGGACCCGTATCTGACGCTCCGAACAGCACGCCCTGCAAGCGTGCAAGGCCAGCACTGCGAAGATCTACGGGGTGAACCTTCGGTTACATATTCTGCCAGAGCTGGGCACGCGCTCTGTCGCCACCCTCACCCGGGCCGACTGCCGTCAGCTTATCGTCCGGTGCCGCGAGAAGGGTCTGAGCGCGAAGTCCACCGAGAACGTCTGCCGGACCCTGAGTAGCATCCTTTCGCAAGCCGTCGAGGACGGAGTGCTGCCTGCGAACCCGGCCCTTCGCCTCGGCCGCCACTATCGTCGCGGCGACGAGCCCACACACGAAATCCGCCCTCTCACACGCGAGGAGGCCGCGGTATTCCTGGAGGCCGCCCGCAAGCACGCGCCCCGTGAACATCCACTCTTCCTGTGTGCCTTACGGACCGGGATGCGCCTCGGTGAATTGCTCGGGCTTCAATGGGGTGATGTTGACTTCCACGGCCGGTTCATCGAGGTTCGGCGCAATCTCGTGGGCGGTCACGTGACGACACCCAAGAGCGGCAAGGCTCGCAAGGTGGACATGTCTGCCCAGCTCACGGAGGCGTTACGGGCGCTCCTTACCGAGCGCAAGGCAGAAACCCTGCGCCGAGGCTGGGGCGCAGTCCCCGACTGGGTGTTCTGCAACGAGAAGGGCGGCCCGCTCGACGGCGACAACCTGCGGCACCGCGTATTCTACCCGGTGCTGAAAAGGGCCGAGCTACGTCGCATCCGCTTCCACGACCTGCGCCACACTTTCGCGAACCTGCTTATCCAGAACAGCGAGAGCCTTGCCTATGTGCGGGACCAGCTCGGACACGCCTCGATCCAACTCACGGTAGACACCTATGGGCATCTCGTGCCGGGTTCGAACCGGCAGGCCGTGGACCGGCTGGACGACGCTTCGGACACTACCATCCGCAACCCAGCCGCAACCGGAGACACGAAGGGCGCTACGGCCTGAACCGTAACGCCCTGTCGCCGTTGGTTGCGGGGGCTGGATTTGAACCAGCGACCTTTGGGTTATGAGTTGCCTTGAGGCCGTGTCGGCAACCCTCTGATCTCGCGTGGAATGTCCGGAACGATGAGCAGTTGTCGGTTCTTTACTGGTGGCCCTACGTATCTCTCGTTCGAGGACATTTCGGGCTGATATGGGAGCAGAACGGGAGCAGATGACCTTTGGGCTTTGCCCAAGCCTGTCCGCGGCCCTCACGCCCGGGCCCCGGTCAGCCATCGTGATCGTAGGTCATAGCTCTCATGGTCACTTCCCCGGAGTTGCGAACGGCATATCGTGGTCTATGCGGTGCTCGGCGATCCTCCACGAGCCGTCGTTGTTCCTTCCAAGAGTGGAGCGAAAGTATCCCGAGTCGATCGGCGTGATCGTCCCCTGGATCCCCAGCGTGCTTTCGGGCCAACCCTCCGCCGGCTTCTCGGCACCCACGACGGTGTAAACGATGAATTGCGCGTCTACGGTGGCGCGTTCGCCATCGACCTCGATGATCGTATCGAAGGTGGTATGGTGGCTCCAGCCGCGAGCAGGATGCGCCTTCATCAAGTTTGACATGGCATTCCCTATGACCTCTCGCCCGGCCAGCTCCACTATCAACTCCTCTTTCCCGCCATTGGTATAGAAGATCGTGACCTTACCGTTTGGAATGAACAGTTCCGCCAAAGCAACGCCGTCCCGGCGGTCGACCGCACGGACATATTTCGCAATGACCTGTTGAATGTCACGCTCGTCGCTCATCACTAGACCCTTTCTCCGTCGTCGTCGTCGTCGGCAGCATTCAGCCGCCGCTTCCTTTCGCATGGTCGTTCCACTCGGCATCGGTCAGGCTCCAGCCGCCTCCGAGCGCCTTGTAGAGCTGCACGTGCGCGAGGAGCCGGTCGCGCCGGATCTGGGCCAGTACGTTCTGCGCCGGGTAGAGCTGCTGCTGGGCCTCGAGCACCTCGAAATAGCTGGCGAATCCCTGCCGATACCGGTCCATGGCGTACTCGGCGGCCTGCTGGAGCGCCTTCACCGACCGCTCCTGCCCCGTCTCGGCCTCGCTCAGCTTGCCCAGCAGGGTGAGGGCATCCGAGACCTCCCGGAGCGCGGTGAGCACCGCCTGCTCGTACTGGAGCTTGACCTGCTCCCACTGCGCCTTGGCGACCCGGTAGTTCGAGAGATTTTTGCCTCCCTCGAAGATCGGTCCGGACAGCATGCCCGCGACGGCCCAGATGGTTGCGGTGCCGCCCGTGAGGGCCGACACCTCGGGGCTCGCCCGGCCGAAGAGGGCGGTCAGGCTCAGCTGCGGGAAAAACGCCGCCTTGGCCACGCCGATGTTGGCATTGGCGCCGACGAGCTTCTGCTCCGCCTGCCGGAGGTCCGGCCGGCGCTCGAGCAGCGCCGACGGCAACCCGGCCGGCACTGTCGGCACCACCGCTTGCTCGTACATCGGCATCCCACGTGGTACCGGACCGGGGCTCCGACCCAGCAGGATGCTGATCTGGTTCTCCTTCGCGACGATATCGCTCTCGAGCTGGGGGATGCTCGCCTCCGCGGAGCCGAGGGCGCCCTCGGCCCGCGACGTCTCGAGCTTCGAGGCGACACCCCCCTTGAGTCGATCCTGGAACAAATCGTAGGTATTCCGGTAGGCCTGGGTACTGCTCCGGGCGATCTGGAGCCGCACGTCGAGCGCCAGGAGCTCGAAGTAAGCCTGGCCTAGGTCACTGACGAGGGTCAGCCATACCCCGCGCCGGGCGTCCTCGGTGGCGAGAAGGCTCGCGCGCGCCGCCTCGTTCGAGCGACGGATGCGCCCCCAGATGTCGATCTCCCACGACGCGGTGAGCCAGCCGTGGTAGAGATTGCTGGTCGAGGGCTCTCCGCCGGGCAGACCCAGCAAGGCGCCGCTGAAGCGGCTCCGCTGCGCCCCCACGTTATAGTCGATGGCCGGGAAGTACTCGGAGCGGGCGACACCGACCTGGGCCCGCGCCTCCTGCACCCGCGCTGCCGCGATGTTCACGTCGTAGTTGCTACCGAGCGCTTCTGTGATCAGGTTCTTCAGGATCGGGTCCTGGAACACCTCCCACCAGGGCAGGTCGGCGAGCGACGCGGCCTCGGCCGTGGCCTGGCCGCGGAACACCGGGGGTTCGGCCACCGGCGGCCGCTTGTAGTCGGGTCCGATCGCACAGCCAGCCAGGAGCGCGGCCATGACCATCCCGGCGACGAGCCAACGACTCGTGTCGAGCCTCATGGGTGCCCAGGAGAGGGATCCTCTCCCGCTCCCCCATGGATCGGCGCGGGAGCGCCGGGAGGCACGGCCACCTTCTCGGGTTTACGGCCGAGGCGCTCGCTGACGTAGAAGGTGACCGGGATAATGAAGATGGCGATGAGGGTCGCCGCGAGCATTCCCCCGATGACCGTCGTGCCCAGGATCTGGCGCGAGCGGGCGCCCGCCCCCTGGGAGATCACCAGCGGCAGGACGCCGAAGATGAAAGCGAACGCGGTCATGAGTATGGGGCGGAGTCGGAGCCGTGCCCCGGCCAGTGCGGCCTCGAAGAGCGACGTGCCGCGCTCGTACTCGTCCTTGGAAAACTCCACGATGAGGATGGCGTTCTTGGCCGCGAGGCCGATCACCATGATCAGGCCGATCTGGGAAAAGACGTCGAGGTCGAAGCGGCGGAGCCAGAGCGCCGAGACCGCGCCGAAGACGGCGATGGGCGTGCCGAGGAGGACGCCGAAAGGCAGGGTCCAGCTCTCATACTGGGCCGCGAGGAGCAGGAACACCACCAGCAGCGAGAACCCGAAGACGGCGGCCGCGGGGATGCCCTCCGCCGCCACCTTTTCCTGGAACGACATGCCCATATAGTCGAAGCCCATGTCGCGGGGCATCGTCTGCGCGAAGACCTCCTCCAGCGCCCGCATCCCCTGCTGGGTGGTGTAGCCGGCCGCAAGGGTCCCGTTGATCTGCGCGGCGCGATGCTCGTTGAACCGGACGGTGAACTCCGGGCCGTTGACCTGCCGCATCGTGACCAGCGTGGACAGGGGCACCGGCTCTCCATTTCCGTTGCGCACGTAGAACTGGCCGATGTTCTCGGCCCGGGTGCGGAAGTCGCCCTCGGCCTGGACGTACGTCTGCCAGACCCGCCCGAACCGGTTGAAGTAGTTCACGAAGGCACCACCGAGGAACGCCTGGAGCGTCTGGTAGACGGAGGCGAGATTGATGCCCTGCTTGAGCGCCTTGTCCCGGTCCACCTCCGCGAAGAGCTGCGGCACGCTCGGCAGCAGCGTGGTGAAGAGGAGAGCGAACTCGGGGCGTTGACGCGCGGCCGCCAGGAACTTCGCGGTGTTCTCGGCCAGGAACTCGGGGTCCCGGCCCGCCCGGTCCTCCAGCATGAACGTCACGCCGCCGGACGTGCCGATGCCCGGAATGACGGGCGGCGCGAAGCCGAACGCCTGCGCGTCGGGAACGCCGGCGAGCCGGCGATTCAGGTCCCGGATGATGACGTCGGCGGTGAGTCCCTTCTTGTTCCGCTGGTCCCAATCCTCCAGCGTGACGAAATAGAACGAGTTGTACGTCGTGTACGCGAAGCTCAGCAAACTGAAGCCGGCCACGCCCGTGTAGTACTTGACACCCGGGGTCTCCTTCAAGATGGCGTCGAGCTTGTCGTTGACCGCCGCCGTGCGCTGCAGCGACGCGGCGAGCGGCAGCTGCACGTTGAGGTAGAAATACCCCTGGTCCTCATCGGGGACGAAACCCCCGGGCAACCGGGAGGCCACGAGACCCGCGAAGAGCGCGAACACGAGGAGGAGAAGCATGGAGAAGGCCGACTTGCGGATCAGATGGCCGCACGCGCCCACGTAGCCGTTGGTCGCGCGGGCGAACCAGCGGTTGAACGCCCGGAAGAACCCGCCGAGCGGCCCGCGCATGTCCCGCTTCGGTCTGAGGAGCAGCGCGGAGAGCGCCGGACTCAGCGTGAGCGCGTTGAACGCGGAGATGAGCACCGAAACCGCGATGGTCACCGCGAACTGCTGGTACATCCGCCCGGTGATACCCGGGATGAACGCGGTCGGCACGAACACCGCGGCCAGGACCAGGGCGATCGCCACCACCGGGCCCGAGACCTGCTCCATCGCCCTGAAGGCGGCCTCGCGCGGCGAGAGCCCTGCCTCGATGTGGTGCTCAACCGCCTCGACCACGACGATGGCGTCGTCCACCACGAGGCCGATGGCCAGCACCAGGCCGAAGAGCGAGAGCGTGTTGATCGAGAAGCCCAGGAGGGGAAAGACCATGAAGGTGCCGACCAGCGACACCGGCACCGCCAGCAGCGGGATCAAGGTCGCCCGGAAGCCCTGCAGGAAGATGAACACCACGATGACCACGAGGGCGAGGGCCTCGAAGAGCGTCTTCACGATCTCCCGGACGCCGGCGCTCACCGCCTGCGTCGTGTCGAGCGCGGTCACGTAGTCGAGGTCGTTGGGGAACTGCGCCTTGGCCTCCTCCATGAGCTTCGTCGCCGCCTTCATGGTCTCGACGGCGTTCGACCCGGGCAGCTGGTAGACGGCGATGATGGCCCCGGGGCGTCCGTTCAAGCGGCTCTCGACGTTGTAGGACTGCGCCCCGAGCTCCACCCGCGCCACGTCTCTCACCCGCACCATGGAGCCGTCGGGCCTCGCCCGGACCACGACGTTCTCGAAATCCGCGACGCTTGCCAGGCGGCCCTGCGCGCGCACCGCGTAGGTGAGCTCCTGGCCGGGGGGCACGGGGTTGGCCCCGACCTGGCCAGCCGGATTCACGGTGTTCTGGGCCTGTAGCGCGCTCACGATCTCGTTCACCGTGATGTCGAGCTTCCCCAGGGTGTCCGGACGGACCCAGAGCCGGATGGCGTATTGAGCGGGTGGGAAGACCTGCACCTGACCGATGCCGGGGACGCGCGTCATCGGGTCGTTGATGTTGACGAACGCGTAGTTGGCGAGGAAGAGCGGGTCGTACGTCCCCTTCGGCGAGTAGAGGGCGAACAGCCCCAGCGGACTCGTCACGGACTTCCGGACGGTCACGCCCTGGTTCACCACGTCGGGGGGGAGCTGGGACGCGGCCTGTGAGTAGCGCAGATTCGTGAGCACCTGGTCGGTGCTGGGGTCGGTCGTGAGGTCGAAGTCCACCCGCAGTTGCATCTGGCCGCCGCTGGTCTGGCTGATCGAGTACATGTAGAGCATGCTGTCAACGCCGCTCATCTGCTGCTCGATGGGCGTCGCGACCGACTGCTCGAGCGCCAGCGCGTCGGCCCCGGGATAGGTCGCGGTGAGGAGCATCTCGGGTGGGGCGATGTTCGGATACTGCGCGATGGGCAGTTGGAACATGGCGACGAGGCCGACGATCACCATGAGGATCGAGATGACCATGGCCACGATCGGTCGATTGATGAAGAATCTGGCCATAGCGCTAGCTCGACCGCTCGGGCTGGGCCGGCGTGGGCTTGACCTTCTGGCCGGCTTTCACTCGGTCGATTCCCTCGACGATGACCCGCTCGCCCGGCTTCAACCCCCGCCCGACGATCCAGAGGGGGCCGACGCGCTCTTCGACCTGGACCGTTCGAAGGTCCACCGTGTCGTCGGGTCCGACCACGGCAACCTGGTGGACGCCCTGCTGGTCCAGGACGGCGCGCTGCGGAATGAGCAGCGCGCTTTTTTTCATGTCGATGACGGCGCGCACCTTCGCGTACTGGCCGGGGCGCAGGAGATCGCCCGGGTTCGGGAACACGCCCCTGATGCTGATAGTGCCGGTCGTCGCCCCGACCGCGCGGTCCAGGATCGCGACCGTCCCCCGATTGGGGTACGTCGCTCCGTCGGCCAGGGTGAGCTCGAGGTCGTACTGCCTCTCGCGGTCACCCCCAGCCAGAGGGCCGCGCTGCCGCAATCTCAGATACTCCTGCTCGCTGACCGGGAACTGGACGTAGATCGGGTCGACCTGCGAGACCGTGGTGAGAACCGTGCTGGCGCTGATCAGGTCCCCGAGGTTCGCGTTCTTGATCCCGGCGATGCCGGTGACCGGGGAGAACACCTTCGCCCAGCTGTGGTTGAGCTGGGCGTTGTCCAGCACGGCCCGGGCCTGCGCGATATCCGCCCGAGTCCTGGGTATCCCCGCCCGCGCGTTCGCGAGGCTCGCCCAGGCCGCCTTCAGCGAGGCCAGATTCGCCAGATTGGCCTGCACGGCGTTGTCCATCTCCTGCTGGCTGATCGAGCCGCGCTCCGCCAGCGGGGTGTCCCGGGCGACGTCGAGCTCCGTCTTCTTCTGGTTCGCCTCAGCCCGGGCCACATCCGCCTCGGCCTGTGCGACCTGGGCCTTCGCCTGCTCGAGCTGCGACTCCGCCTGGTCGAGCTGCGCCCTGGCCTGCTCGGCGGCAATCTGATACGGCCGGGGGTCGATCTCGAACAGGAGGTCGCCCGCCTTGACGCGCGTCCCTTCCTTGTAGGTCTGGTTCACGAGGTATCCGGGGACCCGGGCGCTGATCTGCGCGGTGACGTACCCGACCGTGGTACCCACCCACTCACCGTAGATCGGCACGTCCTTCTCCAGCACCGGCTCGACCTTGACGGCGGGGGGTGGCGGTGCCCCGGAGGCCGTGGACGAACCGCGACAGCCGGCGGAGAGCCCCGCGGACACGATGACGAGCAGGCACAGAAGGGTACGGGCGACGCGCACAGACGCTCCAGAACTCACCTCGCTGGCGATCAGCCGCGCGCCCAGCGGCTGGACCGGGTATCCGCGCAGCTGCCAAGCATGCAGGCCCCCCGCCAGAGGCCGCACCTTTCGGATGCCCGAGTGGCACAGGTGCAGGGCGATGCTCGCGTACAGGGTCGCCCGTGTGCGCCGCGCCGCCCTGGAGCCGCCGTCGTAGAGCACAACGAGCGCGCCGCGTGGAAAGCCTCGCGATCGCCGGGCGAGCTCATCCGGCGGGATCCAGACCGCCCCTGGAAGCGCGTAGGGAACGGCGGCCACCTCGTCGGCAGCCCTCACATCGAAGATGATGGTGGTGTCCCCCGTGTCGAGCCGAGCCTTGAGTTCGTCGGGACTGATTCGCGCCGCCCGGAGCGTCTGCAGGATGCGGTGCCGGCGAGCCCGCCGGATCGGCAAATAGAGAAGGAGTGCCACGACGCCGAAACCGAGGAGGGGGATCCCGAGGTACGCTGCGATCGGGGCGGTACGATTGAGAAGATAGCCGAGGGTCACCCAAGCGCCAGCCCAGGCCAGGGCGCTCATGGCGCCGTACGCGACGAAGCGGGGGAGGCTCAGGCGCGCCGCTCCAGCGAGACCCGCGACGATGGGACTCAGTTCCGGCAGGAACCGGGCACTGAACTGACATGTCCCAGCGTGCCCCAGCAAGACGTGCTCGGCACAACGAACGTATCGCCCCGCCTGGGGGGAAATCCTGCCAAGCACGTCAAGCGCCCGTGCCCCGCGCCAGCGGCCAAGGCTGTACCAGCCGAGGTCCGCAACGAGTGTCGCGCCGACGCCTACCGCCAAGATCACGGCGATCCTCAAACGGCCGCTGCCTGCCAGTGCTCCCGCTCCGAGCAGGGCTGGCACCACCGGCACGGGAACGCCGGCCTGGTTGGCCAGGATCCAGGCGAAGAGGATCCAACTCGCGTATTCCGTGATCACGCGTGCCATCGCGGCCCTCCACCCGGTCCGATCGCTCGGCCCCAAGGCACCTCGATACGACATCCCGCGAGCGTCTTCAGGACGCGATCCGGGCTGCCGAGATCGCACCACGTGAGGCCCGGCACCTCCAAGACCGCCAGAGGCTGAGCGCACCCTTCCAGAATGGCGCGCGAGAAATCCGCCGTCGGTGCGAGTGCGTACGCCTGGCGAACCGCCCAGCGTTCGTGTTCACTCCCCCAGAAGGCCGAGAGTCGAGCCAATCGATCCGACAGGTCCGGCACACACGCGCGTCCGGTCTCCAGCAGCGCACCGACGTCGGTCACAAAGACAAGGGTGTTCCACAGGCATCCATGCGCGAATAGTGCGTGCGCAACCTCCCGTGAGGGTTTCTCCCGAAACTGCCGGATCCGGTAGAGGAGCCCCCGGCCTGTCCAGACCAGCCGCTCACCCGGTTCGATCCAGCCATACTCGGTTTCCGCTTGACCCGGTCGGGCCCCCAGCAAGACCATCCATTGCGGCTGTCGCTTCACAAACCTTGCTGCGTCGGACACCCGCTTCATGAACACCTCTTCCTCCTGGATGAAATGGTCCGACGGGACGAACACGACGGTTGCCCGTGGGTCCCGGGCTGCGATCCACTGCGCGGCGAACAACACTGCGGCCGCAGTCCCTCGGTTCTCTGGTTGGCTGAGCACATGCGGGCCCGCCTGTTCAATGAACTCGCGAGCCAGATAGCGCTCATGACTCTCGAGGCCTACCACGACCGTGCGACCCGGAGGAACGAGCAGGGCAACTCTATCCAGCGTTTCACGCAAGAGGGTCCGCGGCCCCAGCAGCGGACAAAACTGCTTGGGTCGCTCGTCGCCAAAACCGCGCCGGACGAGGGGCCGCAATCTGACGCCCTCCCCTCCCGCAAGCACGACCGCCCACAAGGACCGAGCTCCTTGCGACGTTCCCCGGCGCGGCCTAGGGCCCATCGCCTCGCTTGAAAGCACCATAACGTCGCTCCTCATATCCACGTGTGTGTGCCAGGCCACCCTTCACGTGCTCTGGCCGGCACAATGCGAAGGGGCCGCCGCAGCCTGCCCAGGGCGTCTCGATTTGGAGCACACCCGGTTGCTCATCCCGCGTCGCCGACCGTCTCTGCAAACGGCAGGCCGGTCCCGCCGATTCGACGTAACCGGGCCATCTGAGAGCGTTCGTGGAGAACACGGAGAGCGCGATGCTGCGCGACTGGTGTGGCGCTACACGATCGCCTGTATCACCACATACAGACTGTGTCGAACGATACGGTGACCGACCTGGGCGTACTGCCCAAGCCAGGCGCTCACCGCCTTTGAGATCGCCTTGGGCATCGCGGACGTCGAGGACGATCCGCTTGCCCTCCTCGAATTCTCCCCCGGACTCGGTCCTCCTCGGCCA
>WNFC01000960.1_pt1 | contig 29242 bp, 22 predicted proteins | sample 5400541 | NCBI WGS metagenome assembly WNFC01 (sample SAMN13153342, study PRJNA577476) | soil metagenome | isolation source: 120 cm saprolite under Douglas fir tree site 2 hole 2 replicate 1 | place: USA:California | collected 2015-04-18
CCGCGCTGCCGCCGTTGCCAAACAACAGAGCTTTGTTCCCTTGCTTGAGTGCATTTACAAGGATTTCGCTGACCTTCGCCACAGTCAGCACGACTTCCGGACTTCTGAGCAAGGATTGTTTCGTGGCGATCGACGCTTCAATCAGCTCGGTCACGCGATGTTCGAAGTCATTTGCCTGCTTCATCCTTCCTCCGCTGTTAAGCACTGAGTCCGGGAACCCCAACTTCAACCACGATCTGACGTGGCCACCATGCTAGCGTCGCATCATTCGCGGCGAGGAGGCTGGGGTTTAAATCCCCTCTCGTCCACCAATCTTCTCAATAACTTACGAATCTGTCGTCGTGGCTTCACGCCCTTTTGTGACGCAGTTGTGTCTTGAGCTGCCTTCCACTCCGCTGCGAGAGTGCGTCTAGAGCCTTGCGTTTGGATCGACCTAGTCCGCGGTAGCGTGCGATGCGAGCTTGCTGGCCGCGGTGACGGGCACGAGCAGGTCAACCGACCGCTTGTAGGTGAAGCGGTGGCCAACGCCAACCATCGCGGATTCGAAGTATTTCCACGAGAGGTGTGACACCAAGAGCGAGGCGGCCAGCGCCGCAGCCAGCGGGAGCAGGTCATAGGCGGTGGAGAGCCGCAGGCGGGCGTAGCCGAACAGCCGGTAGACTAGCGCCTGAAAATCGAGGTGCACCAGGTACAAGCAGTAGGCGATGGTACCCAGCCAGCGCAAGGCTCTCAGGCGGAACAGCCGCGCAAAGATCGAGGCAGGCGCGGTGACGGCGATCAACAGCACGGAAGCGTACAGGACTGCGTTCGCGGTGTAACCGACCGTACACATCGCGTTGGACGTCATCTGCCATTGCTTGGCTGTGCTCGCGGCGACGAAGACAAAGCTCGCCGACGCCATTCCGCGCAGCAGCCATTTGCGGCCGGTGAGGATGGTGAGAGCACGCTCGTTTCGAACCGCCAACGCGGCGAGAACACCCAACAGGAGCGAGTCGGCGCGGCAGATCACGAACACGTATGCGGCCGTCTTCCAGGCCGGGTAGTAGTGCACATACCCGATGCAGCGCGCCGCCACGCTGGCCATCGCCAATGCAGTAATAACCTTCCACAAAACGCGGCGCGGTGTGAACCAGATGATGGCCGGCAGCGTCAGGTAAAACTGCTCTTCGACGGCTAGCGACCACGAATGGTCAAGAAACGTGTTCCACGGGTGATGAGCAAGCCAGAAATTCTGAAGAAAGGAGGCGTAAACGTACCAGGGCATGGGAGCAACATAGTTGGCCTCGGTGCCTGGGACCGCTGCGCAAAGCGCAAAGTAAGTACCGCAGATGACAACATAGATGGGAAGAATACGGAACACGCGGCGGATGTAGAACGTGCGGAAGTAGTTTTCGGAGCCCCTGGCGTCGAGCAGAATGCCGCCGATCAGAAAGCCGGAGAGGACGAAGAACAGGTCCACGCCGCTCCAAGCATGGATTCCACTCCGGGCGAGGAAGCGCAGCAACGGGTTCGACCAGTCGGTGATCGCGTTCACGACATAGTGCAAGTAGAGGACAAGGAGGATGGCCATGCCTCGGACGCCGTCGAGTTCCGGTATACGCGATTTCATGAGAGGTAATGCGGACCGGGAGCACGGATTTCAGACACTTTGCCAGAATTCCGGCGGATTTGCAATCAGGTCAGGTGCAGAGCGTTGACTTGCAAGGTCAGAGAAAAGACACAGATTTGCGAAACCGCGTACCGTTCCTACGAAATACACACAAGTTTACGTGCCTTTCTAAGGCAACTAAAACAAACCGTTTGACCGGCACACCGCCCAGTGGCCGGGCGTCAGTGCTGCATAAACCTGGTTTGCTCGCTGATGCAATTGGATGCTATGTAGTGCAACCCCATCCAAAGCAGGCTGGATGTACATCAAACTCTGATTTTATTGGACTTGCTCGCTCTTCCTACTCCTTCTCACTCAAATGAGAGGGTCTCTACAGTAGCTAAGCAAATAACAAGCAGCAGCCAGGCGAAAATCCAGTACGTCTCTTAATCAGAAGTGTGAGGGGGGCGTTTCCCGTGGGCCGCCGCATGGAGCCGATCACAAAGCTCCTGAGCCCGCGCGTAGTCTTCCGGAGTACCGATGTCGATGAAAACTCCATGCTGTTCTGACGCATAGACCCCGCGATCGAGCAGCGTTGGAAAGATATCCCTCTCGAGGCTGCTTGGTCCTTCCGGAATGTGCTCGAAAATCCGGCGATCGAAAACGTAGATCCCGGCATTCACGAAGCCGGTGGAGTCGCCCTCACTCTTTTCTGTAAAACCGTTCACACGACCTTCGCCAGTTACCTGGACGTTTCCATATCGCCTTTCATTCTTCATTCGAACCACGGCCATAGTTGCTATTCCGCGAGATTTGCGATGAAAGCGGATTAACTGTCGGAAGTCAATTTCCATAAAAGAATCCCCGTTCATCACGAGGAAGTCGGAGGCGTCGCGGAGCAGAGGTTCAGCGAATTTCACAGCGCCCGCCGTACCAAGGGCACTCGGCTCCTTCGAATATTCGATCGTCACCTCCCATTCGTGGCCATCGCCTAGTTCAGTCTCGATCTGGTGGGCTAGATAGCCAGTGCACATGATCAAATGACGAAAGCTTTGATAGCGCAGTTGCTGCACCAACAATTCCAGGAAAGGCCCCTTGCCGACCGACGCCAGAGGTTTGGGGAGAGATGGCACCACCGACCGCAAGCGCGTTCCCATACCGCCAACCAGTAGAACTGCCTTTGTGTCCTGGTGCGTGAAATCCATACTTGAGCTGTCGCTCGCCGCTGCTGCTCTCGCCGATCTGGGGCCGCACAACCGATAAATCTCGTCAGAACTCGACGATGCGCAATTCTATCCACAAAATTGCAACAAGGAGATTGCCAGGGATGCCTTCTTCGAACAGCTCTCAGTCAGCGGCATCCCCCGGTCGATTCAATGCCAGGCCAACGCATTTTTTGAACGGTTTGTGTACCATTGCTGGCCTCGCTCGGCACTCGCTCCCAAAACTCGAGCATGGATGCCAAAGTCTGTTCGATGGATCTCTCCGGTTTCCAACCTGTGTCCTTGCGGAACTTCTCTGTGCTTCCAAATATGATTTTTTCATCGGAAGGTCGCATGAGGTGAAGCGCAGGCCGAATCTCCGGAGTCACGCCCGAGAGATGAATCGCCAGATTCAATAGCGCGCCGATTTCGTAGGTTTGCGCCGCGCACAGATTGTAGGCCTCGCCGTGCTTCCCTTTAAGGGCCGCCAGGTAGAAGCCGCGGACTGTGTCGTTTACGTCAAGGAATGCACGGCGTGGCTTCAGGTTGCCCACCTCGATGATGGGTGGCTGCTGGCCTTTCTTTATTCGCGCGAGCTGCCGCACAAAGTCCGAGGGCGCGTCGTCTGTCTTTCCCGGGCCGGTGGTATTGAACAGCCGGAGGTTAACAGTTGGAATTTTGTAGTCGAGAAAATACTCCCGCGCCAGCAGATCCAGGCACACTTTGCTGATACCGTACGGGTGCAAAGGTCGAAGCGGCTGCTCTTCAATGACGGGTATGGCCGACGCGGGAACGTGTCCGTACTCGGCGCTGGAGCAAGCCGAGACCACCACGGGCCGCCGTTTCGCATGGCGAACTGCTTCGAAAAGGTGCAGTGAGCCCATGATGTTGGACTCGAAGGTCCCGACCGGGTCTTCCCAAGATAACGTGGGCAGGCTTTGAGCGCCCAAATGGAAAACGTGCGTCGGCTGGTACTCGGCCAAAACCTGAGCCACGCCCTGGCCATTGCGCAGGTCACACCGAACGAATTCCACTCTAGGAAACTTGGGAATCGTTCCAGGGCCCTGCAGACAAAACGTGCCTATGACCTTCCATCCTTTTGCCTGAAGGAACCGCACCAAATGAGATCCGATGAATCCTTCTGCTCCGGTCACCACCGCCGTATTTTTCATATATTTTACCGAGGAATCTGCTTGTGCCGTTCAAGAACAATTAGAATGAAGTTGACATAGAGGGAGTGAAGCGTACCGACTGTGACAGCTCCTCAGCCCGAGTGCCTCGGCATTGGCAGCGATACAACCTTATACATCTCTGTGCCGCTGGAGGATTAATGTACAACCGCGCCTAGGTTCGTGGGAGGGGCCGGCAGTGCCGAGGGCGTTGTCTTGAAGGCGATACCCGTAACCACTGTGGCGTTATTTTGCTCGTTGACCCAAGTGGGTGAAGTACCATCTGCTGTATTTAGCCTTGCTACTTGTCCACCATCATTATTCAGAAAGTTGAGATTTCCTTGGGTATAGAAACTGACTGAGGAAGTTCCCCCCGGGACAAATGCGGCTTGGAAGATCACATCGTCCGTCCCGCCCAATGTCAATGTCACGCCCTTCGGATTGTAACTTGCAGCATTGGTCGCTGATCCTTGAGCATCAAAGACAAATGAACCACTCGTTGATGCGACCTCCGTAATCGTAAAACTCACGTTAGAGCTTCCCGACATCGTCACATTGAGAGTAGTCGCGCCAGCTGTACTGGATAGCACATAGGCACAACTCAGGGTGTCACTCGGAGAGAGTGTGATTTGACACGTATTCGCACCGCTTGGGATCACCCATGTCCCTCCTCCGCTAACGGAGGAAATGTGAGTTCCCTGAAGGGTACCAGACTGAAGATAGAGCAAGTGTCCAGAGCCGGTGGAAGGAATGGTCAGCGAACAGGTTACGCTGCAACTGGGCACATTGATGGAGGTATAGTTCACCACCGAGATCGGCTGTGGAGGCGGAGGAGTAAAAGATCCCGCCGTGGACTTGAATGCAATGCCGACGAATGTTCCTCCGGTTCCGTTAGTTACAACTGTTGGTGCGGATGAAACTCCACTGGGGGCATTCAGATATACACCCTCTCCTAGTGGGAGGGTCGTGTACGGAGAACTCCAGCCGTTCCAAGGGCCTGGGCTGTTTCCGTGTATGATTTGCAGGACTGCGTCCGTTGCGCTAAGAGTCAGTCCGACGCCCTGACACGCTGTTGTGCAAGTGGATGAAGAATTTGTACTTACTGCATCTAAAGACGCTGTTGCGCCGGCGGGCGGCAGGAGTTCGAGAAAGTTGCCGCCGAAAAATGCGCCTGGATTTCCAGAAAGGCTTATGGTTATCTGAGTTGTGCCCGGACTTCCAGTAAGATTGTACGCTACATCTACGTTGTCACCGAGCGTTGCATTATAAACATGGCAACTGCTCGCGGGGCACAAAGTCCATCCACCGCCTCCGGTCACGGAAGAAATGGTGACATTGTTTGGAGTATGGATGGCAACCAACCAAACGGTCCCAGCGGTCGTCGGAATGATGTTAAATGCTCCGACCGAACAACTATTTGAGTTTGCAGAACAGCCGGTAAGGAGGCTATCCTGCACATAAGTCCAAGTTTGAGCTTGCGCGTTAACTGACAAAGACACGAGTAAGCCTATGGCTAACAAGAAGATACGATGTCTCGGCATTGGCATCAATACAACCTTATGCATCTCTCTGGGGATCAATGAACGACCGCGTTGAGGCCGGTTGGCGGCGCGGGCAATGTTGCACTTGAACCCTGGTAGCATTTGCTCGCATTGAAAGTCAACGCTGGACCTGTTCCATTCACGGGGCCGCCCATGGTGTTTAGGTAGCAATCCTGGGCGGGAATTGTGTACACATGGCCGCCGACACCGGAGACGTTCCCGCCTGTCACGTCAGGTCCAATGGCAGGCCACGGCTTGCCGGCAGTCCACCAACTCGGCTTGGAGCTGAGGAAGAAGGAAGCAGGCAGAGCTTGGCTCGTGGGCACAGGATTGGAAAAAGGCGCCTGCGCGCCGGAAATGGCGCTCGGGACTTCCGCGCTTGAGAAGGTGGCCGCACCGTTAAAGGTGTCGTAGTTGCCCCAGCGCATCAGGGTTGTCCCCACGTTCGGATCGCTCGGCACGGTCACCGTGCCGTTGCTGTTACCAACGCCGATGGTCCAGATAGCGGGGTTCCCAGACGCGTAGCCGCTCTGCACTCCAGCCGTTCCCAAAACGTTGCCGACGAAATTATAGAAGCGCGAGAAGGCCATGGTGCGCATGGTCAGGTTGTTATTGCACGGGGCGTAAGTCGCGGTCGCGTAACTCGAACCGCTCGCAAAGCAGGCCGGTTGGTCCTCCGGCTCGTAGTTCCGGAATTGTGTCACAAAGTGGTGCGTGCCATGGAACACATCACTCTCCACCTGGTTCCACACGTTGCCTTCATAGAGGGCCAGCGCAACGCCGGCCGTGTGAACGCTCGAAGCGGTTTCATTCCAGCCCGCGCTGACGGTGTAGTATTCGTTGATCGCAAAGTTGTACGCGATCACGTCGCCCATGCACGCACCGTTCAGCAGCACCGGGCCGGCGACCGCATGAAAGATGTTGTTGATCACCAGATCGTCGGATGCAAAATAACACTCATCGCCGTAGCTCTGCGTCTGCGTGTTTTGCGTAAGAAACTCGTAATTATCCGCGGTAGTTATATGGTTCGCGTATTCCTTCTGAATGTGAGCGCGGTTAGTATCGATGATTCGCACGCCCTTGACCCAGCTATTTGACGCATTCTTGAACTGAATTCCGGTGCCGCTGTTGACTGCAGTTCCGTCGAGAGTAAGATTCTCGATCCCCACTCCGGTAACGGGATTCGTGGCCCACCATGCCTGGGGTGACTGGGATGCCCGCCAATTCGGCATGTAAAGGCCCGGTGAGATGGTTACAGTTGTGCTGGTACAGGCGGCGCCCGGCGTGGTCGTGCCACACCCCACCACGGTGACAATCTGACCCTGCTGGCGACTGCCGCCGGTGGTACGTTGCGGTCCCCCGAAGTTGCCTTCCAGAGAAAAAGGCCCCGCGATGCCTGGAGCCACGGCCCCGGAGCAAGTCGTGGTTGCCATACTGACCATAATGCCGCCTGTATCGCAACCGTTTGCGTCGTCATCGAGTTGGTCGAGAATCAGGGGGTTGCCCACGCGCAAATTAGTCACCGAAGAGAGATTAATAGTCGTCGTGCCTTGTGAATATGGTCCGGTGAAATTTGCTTGATTCGACGGCCCGCCTTTCCAATTGTTGTCCGAGCTGCCAATACAAATTCCCGTGCCGGTAGACAGGTTGCAACCACTGGTGCCGGTCAAGACGATCGTAGTCTGGTCGCCTCCCGCGCCTCGCACAGTCACGTTGTTCACGCCCGTCAAGTCGAGCCCTGCCATGCTGTAGCTGCCGGCGGAGAGAGACACAACTCCACCTGCCGGACAGCTCTGCGCCGCTGCCTGAACCTGCGCGTTGGTCGCTCCCGGGTTGAGCGTGGCGCAGATTGTGGTGCGATTCGGAATACCACCGACAACGCCGGCTTGCGACCAGTCAATCGCCCGTGAAGGGGCAATGATGCCAGCCCACGGGGAGGACTGCGTACCAGTTCCAACTCCTAGCGGGAACGATGCATTAGTAAGGTCGAATATCAGGTTCTCAAACACGTTGGATGTTCCGGCGGCCGTCCCTGCTTCCGCGTTTCCTAGATAAATTCCGGCTACGCTGCCGTACACCGAGCTGCTTTTCATCACCACGGAGACTTCGCTTCCAACCTGGGCGTACGGAGCAACCGGCTGGTAACACCTGAGTTTGGCGATCGAATTTGTCGGGTCAACCAGCATTGTGCACCAGTAGGTCGGACTAGTGCCGGAAGGCGTGATGCAACCGCTGTGCTGCGTGCCGTTCCCGTCCGTTTCGATATTGATGCAGTTTCCGCTTCTGAGCTGGAGAACTGCGTACCCTCCATTTGCCCCGTTGATCCGCACCATGTCCATCAAATTCGACGTGCCGGGAACGCCACCAAACGTGATGCAGCCAGCCACGCTTATCTTCGAGTGCCCGCCGGGGATGCTGCCGACCATGTAGGTAAAGCTGCTCGAATTGTTCAGGCTGATGGACTGCGAGGGCGACGTGGAAGTATACATCGTGCCGCCTATCGAGAGCGAAGTTCCCAGGGAGCAGACAGGGTTGTGGGAGCCCACGGCGAGAGAACTTCCTGTTCCCACTATGTTGTTCCACCCGGCCCATGAGCCGACAGTCCCATTCGAGAGAATTGTAGTTGTAATCTGCGTCCCAGGGCTGGACGGGCTGAGGTGGTCCATGTCTACCAGCGTATCCACGGGGAGCTGCGCCCGAGTAAGAGTAGGGAGCAGCAGTATTAGGAAGGCGAAAAGAGCACGCCGCATCATTCTGGCCTCCCGCTTTGGCTGGCTTTCTTGCTGGCAACGGGAGTGTCGGAGACGAATTCCAGAATCCAGTATGGACATTTCATGTTTTCCTCTGTAGCGCCCCAACAGATTCAGTTTGAGCGTCGCCCCGACGAGAGGGATGGGACTCGCAGCCACGCTGGCAGTCCACGGGTATGTGCCCGGGGACCAAGTCTAAGGGCCCCTGCACCATAATTTTGGCCAGTATCACCCCCAATCACAACTGTCCTGAGGAGCAAAAAAAGAACAAGTTTCCATGCTGACCCAAAGGGCAAGCAGCCTCTCTGTCGTACTCCGTAAGCAGCCGGTCCCTGCATGTACCTCATTTAATGAGAGTTAGTGAGTAGCGAGCACAAAAGGGAGTTCTATGAGGCCACCTCCTTTGCCAACACTTTCCGCTGTCTGCCAATCGGATCATTCGCCCACTTCGGCGATAGTATGTGTCGATCTCAGGGGCGCTCATCCTGCGAATATACGAGACGACGTTCGTGAATAAGGTGCTCATCGTACAACGCTTCCGGCTCATATACGACGACATGGCTGCCGCGGTTCGAGAGGCGAAACGGAACGCACAATAACTTCTTCAAGCGCATCCTCAACGCCTCCTTCCGTTCGGGTGGAACGAAAAAGAGCATGAAACCTCCACCCCCGGCACCCAGCAACTTGCCCCCGAGCGCGCCGGCGCTGAGCCCGGCCTCATAAATCTCATCGATGTTGGCGTTCGAAATCTTTTGTGTCAGTGTTCTCTTTATCTGCCAACTCTCGTGGAGCAGCCGCCCGAATTCTGCCAATGGGCGGTTGGGACTCGCGATAATGGCCTCAGCTTCATCCACAAGTTGAAGCATCATGCCTAGCTCTTTCTTCTTGTGCGGCGTCACTTCCAACTGCTGGGTGGCGATTTCCGAAGCCGTTCGGGAGAATCCGGTGAAGTAAAGTGCGAGGTGTTCTTCGAGTTCCGCCAACCTGTTTTGTGAAGTCAGGACGGGCCTTACCTCGATTCCCCCATCTGTCTGGAAGTTAATCCGATTGAACCCTCCATACGCGGCACTAACTTGATCTTGGGAACCCACCGCCTCCCGGAGCAGGTCCTGTTCGACGTGGATTGCATCGGTGGCCAGTGCATGCTTGTCACGCATCCGTTCTTTGAGCGCGTAAAGACCGAGAAGAAGCCCCACGGTAAACGCCGAACTGGTGCCCAGACCGGTACGAGCTGGCAAGTCGGCTACGTGGTGGATCTCAACGCCCTCATTGATTCCCAGAAATTGCAGACACGACCGCACCGAAGGATGCTCAACATCTTCATTTCTGACCACATTTTCAACTTTCGAATAGGAGATGCGGCTGTGGTATTCGAAAAAGGGCGGCAACCGTCGACACGTGATATAGCAGCGCTTGTCGATAGCGGTAGCCAACACGGAGCCTCCGTGCTCGCGGTACCAGACCGGATAGTCGGTACCGCCGCCGAAGAATGAGACGCGAAGCGGAGTGCTAGTGATTATCATGCGTGTAATTCCTCAAGCATTCGAGGGTTAGTGCAAGCGCTTTGCCAGTTCCCCTAGGACCCGGAGCATGCACTCCTCCAGCCGAGTGCAGCGCAATCTTTATCCTAAACGGAAACAAGCACTACTTGGAAGGGAAGTCCATCTACTTGCAGTATTCCGAGTGTGGACCGCGCGGGGCAGCTGATCGAGACCATTGGTGTCGGAGCGCAAGTCAGGTAAGTAGGAAGTTGTCTTACACCCTCATTTTGCCCCAATGGCCGCCCGCTCTCGCTTATCTATGCGAAAGAGAACTTTGTCCCAGAACCTGATCAACGACCATCTGATTCTCGGGAAGAACACCTGCCCACGCTTGGCCAAGGCCCACCCAAAGATGGCCCTGATCCAGATGTACTTCCATGATAGGTGAGGCGGGCTAAGATGCCCTCCAAGCTCCGTCGCTTTTTGCTCGGCTTTCTGAACGATGTCAAACCTTTCCGGGTAGAAGAAGATTAGCCAATTCTGTATGTATTTCACGCAAGCAGCGCGAACCCTGGAACTGTCTTCCAACGACCGCAGGTAATTCATGTGCAGTTCCATGGAATGCCACTGCGCCTCTCGTTTCCTGTCCGATCGCCCGATGTAGCTTAGACTGCCCGCCCCGGATGCGCGATAGTATACCCTGGCGTCAGGAACGAACTGGATGCCATCGCTTAGGAGAAGGACGCGGCAAAAGTATTCGCCGTCATCGTCGCCTAACAGGCGTGTGTTCCAAGGACCGGCCCTTTCCGTCAGCTCACGACTGACGAGCCACGTGGCGGTCTGCATGTGAAGATTCTGCTCCATTTTGCGAAGAAGCCATTCGTTGGGAGACAAATCGCACCAGAGGGCGGTCGGTACGAACTTCGCTTGCCGGTATCGGTACAGAAACCTTCCCCAGGCCGATGACAGGAGAGTACGGTTGCTCCCGCCCTGGCCAAAGGCTTCCAACTGCTTGGCGATCTTGTCGGGCTCCAAGAGATCATCGGCGTCCAACCATTGAATGTAGTCCCCCTTACTGAGGGAGAATGCCGTGTTTCTTGCTGCTGCGGCCCCCTGATTTTTCTGAGAGAACACCCGAACGCCGTCGGAATCAAACTGCTGCGCGATCGCCAGAGTGCGATCGGCCGAGCCATCGTCAACGACGATGATCTCCTTCCGATCCCACGTCTGCGCAATCGCGGAGCGAAGCGTGTCACCGATCCATTCCTGCGCGTTGAACGCGGGAATCAGAATTGATACGAGAGGTTTCAAAGCAGTTGGCCCAGTACCAAATCAGCCGAGCGTCGCATGTGGATGAGAAACAGGAGGTTCACTGTGCCTCTTTGCTGAAAACTCTTTGATAGGCCGAGAGCAGATTCTGGACTGAATAGTCCCACGCCAGTTCCTCCGCAACCCTTCTTCGTCCAAACTCGCCCATCCTTTTTCGCTCTTCGGGATGGTCGAGTAGCCAGAGGATTTTGGCGGCGAAGTCAGGCACCTGGTTGTTGTTGTCGCTGTACAGCGATGCTTCCCCGGCGCTGAATCTGCCTTCTTTCAAATCGAATTGAACGATAGGTTTGCCCAGGGCCATGTACTCCATAATTTTAATCATTGTCGAAATATCATTCATTTGACAGGGCTTGTCCGGATTCACACAGACATCCGCGGTCGATAGAACGTCGAGGAGTGTCTCGTTGGGGACCCTTCCAGTGAAGTTGACCATGCCCTTAAGATCTTTGTCCTTTGTCATCTTCCGCAGACTCGCCAGGCTTGGTCCTCCGCCGACACAAGTAAAATGAATGTCCCGGCGTCCCAAACTCTTGATGTGCTCAGCAACGTCCAGGAGTATATCGAGGCCCTCTTGGATGCTCATCGTTCCGACGTAGCCGACGAGGTAAGACTTGCCGTATTTCAGCTCCGCCTTCGGAGGCACGACTTTGAATGTATTCAAGTCCGGCCCATTCCGGACAATGAACACGTCCTCCGGAGCGAGTCCGCCCCTGGATATTGCGAGCTCTTTGTAACTGCTGTTCGTGGACATCACGACTTCGCTGAATCGGAAAGTCAGCTTTTCGAGCCAAACCTGAGCTTTGTAAAAGGCTCCCGTCTTGCCGTATTTCGAGAAGTACAATTCGGGGTTTGCATCGTGATGATCGAAGATGTACTCGACCCCCAGGAGTTTGAACGGCAGGGCAATCAGGAAAATATCGTCGGGAGGATTGCAGCCTTGAATGACGTGAAAACCGTGCCGCAGATAGATCCACACCGCGTACAAGAACTCCCAAAACATCGCGGAGCCGTATTCGTACAAGTACCCGAGCGGACTGTTTCCTTCCCTCGGCATGGGATGGCGGTAGATACGAATTCCGTCGAGAACTTCGTACCCTTTCGAGTAGCCCTTGCCACGGGGACACAATACGGTCACTTCGTATCCAGCCTTGTGTAGCGAGCAGGCCTCCTTCCAGACGCGCGAGTCAAAAGGAACGGGCAGATTTTCTACGATGATGAGGACTTTGTTCTTCACGATTCGGGTCTCGTCGGTCTACAACAATTTGTAGAGTCCGGCGAGCGCGCTGAGCATGGTCGCCTGCCCCCAATGCAGCGTGGGAGTCTTGTTGACCAGCCATCGCGAATACCGGCGATAGTAGAAATAACCGGAGCGATCCTGCATGTGCTCGATCGTCCATTTTGCGATTTTGAGCGCCAGCGGCAGACTTTCTGGATCGCGATCGGAAAAGAAAACCAGGGTATCGATCGCTTGCGAGCAGCACTGGATATCGATCGGCAACGTCTTGTGGTCGTAGTACCGCGGAGTTCCATCCGGCAGAAAAAAGGCGTTCTTCCAATATTCGTATCCGCTCGTTAAGTTTTTCTGAAAGCTGTCATCGCCCGCGCTCTCTTCGTAGTGCTTGAAACAATCGAGCACATAAGCGGTATGAAAGTTGTCGACCCAATGCAGATTGGCTGCTTCGCCGTAATACCAGGACGAATCGTTCCTCTGGTGCTGGGCGGTGTACTGAATCGCCTTTTGGGCCAATGCCCGAAAGGGTTCGTTCCGGGTGTGAGAATAAGTGCGCGCCAGCAGGCTCGCGCCAAGGGTATTGGCGTTGTGAACCTGCTTGTTCATTGCCGGTATTCGAGCCGGGATGTAGCCGATGCAGAGACCTTCTCTGTCGGGAAATGTCTCCAGATCGCGGAGAATGTGCTCACAGGAACTGACAGTAATCTGCATGTATCTGTCTATCTGGAAATGTTCATAGGCATCCAAAAAGGCGTGACCGATCAGGGCCGTCCAAACGACCGTCGGCGCGCCCTTTGGCAGGTAGAAACTCCGCGATTGGTAATCAAAGTGGTTGCCCCAGCACGCCCCCGAATAACCCGGAGAACGATGCTGAATCAACCACTCCAGTGCCATCTCCGCTTTGTCCCGCCAAGCTTTCTCGCCAGTGGCTTGATGAAGCCGAATAAAACCTCTAGCCATAAACCCCATGCCCTTGCTGGACGGGCCCTTGGCAACTCCCACTAAGGGCCGCAAGTTCAGGGGAAACCGCCGTACTCCCTGCTGGAGGACCGTTCGGAGAAAATTGGTTTCGAAGGTTAGCGGGCGCAAAAACCTCGCGTTCAAGCCGTCGAAAGTGTCATAGCCACGGTATTTGTTTCTTTCCAGCCAATTGGAGAGCCTGCTTATGGATTCGAACAGTTGGTTTTTCAAGGCCCTGCTGCCTTGAACTCCAAGCTGCCTACCAGCAGATACCGTCATACTTGCCATTCTCACTCCTTCGATCCGTGATTCGAACGAAATCTACCAGCCGTTGACCGTTCCGCAAACGTTCGGGCACGTGTCGGAAGTCCGGATCTTTATTGCCGATTACGACCGTCTGAGCGTGGTCCAGCACCGTATCGATATCATCGACCATGAGTTTGGAAATGTGCGGAACGTGGTTGAGGATGTACTCTCGGTTAGCGCCCATTAGCCTGGCTATATGTACGTTCTTGTCATAAATCCGCAAATCGTAGCCTTTGCCGATAAGCCGTTCGATGACTTCAATTACAGGGCTCTCTCGCAGATCGTCTGTCCCTGCTTTGAAACTGAAACCCAACACGCCGATACGTTTGTGACCTTTCTCAGTGATGAGCTGCAAGCCTCTGGTGACCTGTAGCCCATTGCTCGGCAGAACAGAATTCAGGATCGGCAATTCCAAATCGAGCATCTTGGCCTGATAAGCCAATGCCCGGAGATCCTTTGGTAGACAGGAGCCGCCGAACGCAAAACCCGGCAAAAGGTAAGCAGGAGAGATGTTTAGCTTTTTGTCTTGACAGAAGATCTGCATGATTTTATGCGCATCGATTCCTAAAGACTTGCAGATATTGCCAATTTCATTGGCGAATCCGATTTTCAGCGCATGCCAACTGTTGTCGACATACTTGACCATCTCCGCGCTTTCCAAATCTGTTCTAATCAGTGGTGAATCAATTTTTTCGTAGAGCGCCGCCACTTTGTCGCCGCTGGCTTGGTCCAACTCTCCGATGACTGTCTTGGAAGGAGAATTGAAATCCTTCACTGCCGAACCTTCACGTAAGAACTCAGGGTTGTGACAGACGCCGAAGTCAGCCCCAGCTTTCTTCCCGGAGGATTCCTCCAATATCGGGACAACGATTTTGCGCATAGTTCCCGGCAGGATGGTGCTGCGGATGACGACGGTATGCCGCGCCGTTTTGCTTTTGAGAACCTCGCCGATTTCCTCGCAAACGCGCCTAATAAACCTCAGGTCGAGGCTCCCATTGGCCTGACTCGGGGTGCCGACACAAACGAAAGTCAGCGCGGTTTCCCGGATGGCCTGTGCCGGGTCGCGGGTGGCGCACAGCCGGCCCGTTCGCGTGGTCGATGAAATGATCTCACCGATGTCCGCTTCAATGATGGGTGATTGACCACGGTTTACAAGGTCCACTTTTGTTTGAACAGGATCAACACCTATGACTTCATGTCCGTCATTCGCGAAGCAGCCAGCCGAAACCGCGCCGACATAACCCAATCCGAAGATGCTAACTCTCAAGATATGTTCCTTTCCTATCTCGCCAATTCCGCATACACGTTGTAGGTGCTCTCAGCCACAACGTCCCACGAATTCCGCGCATGCGCGAAATTCCGGATGTCTCGTCTCCGGCAATCCAGAGCTTTGAACAGATCGCTAGCGAAGTAGCTTTCAATAGTGGTTGCCAAGTCCGCGGCGTCGCACGGCCGGAAAAGATAGCCAGTTTTTCCCGGAATTATGTCGTCCCGGAAGGATCCCACGTCGGCGGCGATTACCGGCAATCCGAAACTGTATGCCAAGAAGAGCACACCACTCTGAAAGATCTGAGTATAGGGCAGTGCTAAGACGTCTGCGGCCTTGAAATATAATTCCGTCTCGGCGTCCGGGATGAACTCGATCTTGCGGATGACCCGCGCTCGGCTGGGAAGTTTCTCGATTGTCTCCAGGATGTCATCCAGGTACTGAACGGCGTCCTTCTTGGGCTCGCCAGCTATGATGAGCCGATAACTCCGATGTTCGGACGCGATGCGTTGAAATGCAGCAACCAAGTGTTCGAGGCCTTTGTATGGCCGGATGGCGCCGAAGAAGAGTACTGTCCTTTCCTCGCTTCCGATCCCCAGGCGCTGCTTGGCTTCCGCGGGAGTTAGCTCCGTGTTTGGAACAGCGTTGTTAATGCCAAAAGGAATGACCGTTACTCTTCCCTTTCGAACGCCATACTCCTCGACTAACTCGCCCTTCATCGCCTCCGTGTGCGCGAAGATGTGATCTGCGAGCTGGTATTGAATCCTCAACGTGAGCCGATTGAGCGGCGAGTCCTTTGCGTCCCTCATGCCCGCATTGACATTGTGCGCGGTGAAAACAATCTTCTTTCGGAGGATCTTGTAGTACAGCATAAGCAGAGTTCGGTCAAAAAGCTGGACTTTGTTGTTCCAAAGAATATGGAATATCTTTGGCTTGGCGATTGAAGCGTATCGAATAAGCCGCGCATAGAAGACCAACACCTTCCAGACTCTTCGCAACAGGCTGACACTTTCCCGGGGATTTCCTTGCAGATTAAGAAAGTTCAACCCAGGAGTGGAATGCATTTCAGGGCTGTCCACTTCATCGCTGCCAATCACATCCAAGCGCACGGCCTTTGAGGCCATCGCCATGGCCAAGCCGAACGCGTATGGCCTGTCAAAACCTCCGGTGAGCAAAGCAACCATGGGCGGTGCCGAGGGCGCGTGTTCGAGCGCTCCACAATTTCTTTCCTCGACACATGTTTTCACGGGAACAGTTACCCCTTCCATTTTTGGACGGCCCTATCTCCAGACGGGAGTCTCTTCCTCAATCTTGCCTGGACTTTTGGCCTTACTGTCAGCAGTTACGGCGATATTCCGGAACGGTTCTTTCGGAGCGGGAGCTTTCGGAAGGACCATAAGCGCCACCAAGAAGGCGAGCCACATGAGGTCCATTGTACGGATAGCCGCTTCCGTTAAGTTATACGCAAGGCCAACAACGAAATATGCGAGCCGGAGCCACCCGGCATCAGGATCCGTGTTGAGCAAGCTGATGATGTTACGGTATCCGGCCACGACTGCTCCCGCGAGCAGTGCTATTCCGACCCATCCCAAGTTCAAATACACCTCAAGGTACCCGTTGTGAGACTCATTCGGCTGCCACCAGTAAATACTCCAGAGTTTCTCGAGACGCGGCCCGAGCCAAAAACTCTCGAATCCAGCCCCGAGCAAAGGGTTCGCTGTCATCTCGATCAGTTTTTCCCAGAGGTCAGTTCGGCCGGTGAGCGTGGGATTCCTTCCTACGGCTGTGAGGAGGAAGCTACCCAGGTCAAGAAACAAAATGCAGAAGCAACAGGACAGAACACCAGCGACCAAAACGTGCACAACCACGCGTTTCCGGGCTACCCAGGGAGAGCTGGTCGCCGCTATCAAACCGCTTGCCATCACAAAACAGGCTAGCGAAGTCATTGAATTGGCCAGCCAGAGCAGCCAAATGGTCATTGCGATAACGACACCATGAGCTATCAGGGGCCCCCTTCTGCGCTGCCCCCTCTCGCGCCGGAACTCCTTGAGAAAACGCCACCACGATCCAAGTCCGAAAACCAAACAGGCCATCCCAAGCATGTTTTTGTCAGCCGCGACGCCTACGTAGTACGTCGTGCCTTCCCAATGCACAGGGTAGGCTCGGCCGAGGTCTGGATAATATTTGATTAGCAGAACTGAGAGGGGTAAAAGCAAAAAGCCGGCTCTGGCCAAGACTCGCTTGAGTGCGCCGAACGGGTCAGGGTCCGTCAGCACGATCAGAATCATAGCGTAGTCCCCGAGGGACTTGATCCAACGTTTTAATGCAACCTCGGGAAAATCAGACCAGATGATGCTGACAGCACAATAGAGGACAAACAACGCGATCGGCCAATTGGCCCGAAGAAAACGTCCAACGGCTTTTTGTCTTCCGAAAAGTACGAATAAGCCGACCACCAGCAGTCCCGTGTAGACGGCCCGGTCTAAAGGGCTCCCTTCTATGTACTGCGCGGGTAACTTGGAAGGCCCCATCTGCAGCCATGTCGATACCGATCGCGATCCGGCAATCAACAGCCACACCACGGGAAGCCAAAGAGCTTTGGAAGTGCGGACGTTCGGGTCCCGGTCAAGCCAGAAGAGGCCGCAGATCCCCAGAAAGAAAACGACAGTAGCAATCTGGGTCATCTGGGGTCGAAGAAAAGGCGATGCAGAAGTTCGAGGGTCAGCAGCTTGTGAATCTCGGTCGTATGGTTCTGGTCTCCTTTGAGATGACCTTTCACGACGGCTTCAACGCCTTTGCGATCGAGGTAGGGCCGCGAAAGCGTCAACGGATCCAGCAGCATTTGACGGACATACTCGGCAAGCTGATCCCGGTACCAGACTCGAAAGTGCAACAATTTGTGCCGGCCAAGGAAGAGGCGCTCGAAGTGGAGCGGCGAAAATAGATGATCCAGGTGTGCCAGCCACTGGGGCATGCCATAATCGTAGGCATATTCCGCCTTGAATGTGAACTCGAGGAAGCCGCGGGAGACCGCCGAAGCCAAATATCCGGAATTCCCGCCTACACCGCGATCGGTCCGAATCTGCCAAAGAGCCGCACTGCCGTCGCTGATCAAACGCAGGCGGAGGTCGTCGCCGTTTGCACCGTTGTGACCAGGCGCGCGGAAGACCGTTCGGACGAAGTCGTTATCGAGATACGGGGATCGAACACTGAGCTGGCTTTGTTCCAGAGTCAGAATACCGTGGTGGTACCACGGCGACTGGCGGAAGGCCGCGAACGTAATTGCGTGCTGACGACGTACTCGCGCATAGGTGTCGCGCGCTTGATCAACGTGGGAGAGAAATTCCGGACTGAACAATCCTTCTGGTGGCGCAACCGGTTTGAACATCACGGCCTGGCGGATTATTTCGCTGCCATACGTTCCCACGACTTTTGCCGGCGCAATCTTGCGGGCTTTCTCGCTCACGTAAAGATCGGAAGCACGATATACATCGACACCGCCTTCCGTGAGGTATACGCTGCGCTCGGCGTAGAAAGGGAAGCGCGCGAGGAATTCGTCACCAACCCGGATCACCTTGTGGGTTTGCTCGCACAAGTTGGCCACTTGCCGTCCGATTCGGACGTCCTCACAGTCGCGGAACATCCCTCCAAACGTGTAACAGGGGAGCGATCCGGGGGCGGCCTTGTGCCACGCCATAATCGCTCTTGTATCCAGCCCGCCGGTTAATGTCATCCCAACCGGCTGTCGACCGTTAAAGTATCGCAGGAGGTTCCGCGAAAATGCATCGCGCAGTTCCTGGTAATAGGATTCCGGCTCCAAGTGCGATTGCTCTTCCCATTCGCGCGGTTGGAAGTATGTGTCCTTTCGCTCGATGGACCCGTTGCGAAAAGTCCAGGCTGACCCAGCCGGCACGGCTTGAATCCCCTTGAATATCGTCCGATCTTCCAAGACGCAACTGTATGAGACGAACTCCCCTAAGCCTCGTGGGTCCGCCGCCCGGAGTTCGGGACGGACCGCCAGGATAGCCTTTGCTTCGGCAGCGAAATAGAACGCCTCCTTGGACTCGTGCCAGCAAATTCGATGCATCCCATAACGGTCGGTGAAAAGCATCGCTCTACCTCGCGTCCGGTCGATCAGGAGGCCGTGGAATAGTCCATTCAAGCTCAGCGGAAATTCCCGATCTTCTTCGTATTGGTGTACGAGATAGGAGGACCCTTCGACCTCAAGCGAGTGCCCCCGCTCTTGGAGGCGGCGAGCGGTCCCAGGCTCGGGGTACTCCTCCCCAGAAAAAACAAGAGAGACATCACCTCGCTCGTTCCTCAGTGGCATTCCGTCGGAAAAGGAGTTCTTCAGGGCAGTCCATCCGACGTACACTCCCAGGGACTCATCAACCAAAGTTCCCGTGACATAGAAAGACTCGTGGCGAAGGGCTTCCAGCATCTGCGACAACTGCGGCTCGGCCCATTCACGGGGCATTTTCGTAATGAGTCCTACAATTCCAGGCATAGACCTTTTCTTAGGCTTCCTTCGCAGTCTGGAATTTGCGACCGTACCAGGCGGTGCGAAACTCGCGGAGCTTGGAGGCTATTGATTCGGGAAGACGGTCAACTAGTTTGTGGTGCAGGCCAAGGCGGAAGGCAATCTTCCCTAGGTTCGTCAGCGGAACATGATAACGAGGGAGGTCGACGCGTTGGAACCCATTCACCTCTTTGAAGTGGCTGAGGCTGTCTCCCTGTTTCTTTCCATAGGAGAAGTTCTCGTAAACAAGAAAAGAAACTCCCCTCCCGGCGCAAGACCGGACCGCCTGCGCAATTAACGCATTCGTCGGGGCTTTGTCTTTGTGCTGCATCATTGAGAGGATGTGGACAAGGCATGCATGCGTGCGTGTTTCGTCGAACACTAACTTCATAAAGCCAATCATCTTGTCGTTGAAAAAAGCTCCTACGTAGATGCTCCGGTCCAGGAAAGTTCCCGCATAATCGCGTGCTTGATCTTGGCTGATTCCATAGTAGGGGAATCGTTTGCCTTGGCGAATCGGACATTCATTGTAGATTTCAGTGATGCCCTCAACGAGGACGTCACCGTAGGGTACCTCTCGAATAACGACGCCCTTTTTCTCCGCTTGGCGAGCTCTATTTCGGGGGAAGGAGCGAATCTGGTGTGTCCACCAGTGTTCGAAGGTGGAGATCGGCAAGACCGCCAAATTGTCCCACTCCATTGGGTACGGATACTTGGGCTCAGGTTCGGATAATTTCTGTAAAAACGTGAACAGGTCTATCCGTGTTCCGCACTTCCGCAGGCCTTCGAGAAACGCCTCTGGATCGTCAGGATAGGTGTATTTATCTCCGTCAATCCTGGCGATCCGGATTATCCGTCCTTGAACTCTGATGTCCTTGCCGCAGACCCTTATCACTGTGATGAACACCCAGCGTTTGAATTCCGCCCAAGTATTTGAGGCGGCCTAGCTTGCAAACTCTGCTTTCCTCTTTATGCTTTGCATGTCATATGCATGCGAAAGAAGCTGGAGATCTGCGTCCTACTGGGTTAGGGTAACCCGTAAGCTGCTCCTGACGTCGTCTTGGGCCAGTTGTTGATGAAGCTGCACAAAAATCCGATCCATAATTCTGGCAGTCAAAAGAATTTCCCTGTACGGAATGGGCAAAGGACTCCCGTCCACGATGGAATGATAAAAAGACTCAATCAAATACTTCATTCCAGACTTCATGTGGAAATCCTTCGCCAGGAAGGACCTCATGTTAGTGACGAGGTTACCGAGATACTGCCGAGCATTGATTGCGGGCGGGATAAATTTCTCGGCATAGCTTGTGAATCGAGCCCCGCGAAGCTTGATAAGGGACTCCTCGTCCTGATCCACCACCAAACCGTTCTTGGGACCATAGATGCGGAACTGATGGAGCGCGGGGCGCATCTGCGAGGAGAAGGTAAAATAGGCAGTGATGCGATTCTCTTCACAAATGATGACCCTCAGTTCATCAATGATTTCGCTTTCACCCATCTTTTTGAGGTACGGGCTTGTGAACCCATAGGCAATGACTTGAGGCGACTCACTGGTCAAATACTCTGCTATCGGTGCGATGCCGTGACTAATAGTGTTCTGCAATAGTTTGCCGGGCAGCCTGCGAACCCAATGTCGCTTGTCCGTAAATAGAGCGCTGGCATAACCAGACCCTCCCAGCTCATAGCAATAGTAGCTCTCCATGTGAACCGGCCCGCCCCCCAAATAGCCGCTTTGGACAAGAGCTCGCGCACGCCTCGCGGCATGGCGGAATTGATCGTCATGTCCAGCCGTTATTTTGAGATCCCTTTCGTTGGCCAAAGCAATGAGTGTTTGGGCCTCTTGCTCGTTTACCGTGAAGGGTTTCTCCACATAGACGTGACATCCGTGCTCTAAACAGAATCTCGCAAGATCAAAGTGAGTTTGGGGAGGGGTCGTGATATGAACTACGTCCGGTCTTGATTCTTCGAGCAGTTCCGAGACATCGCTGAAATATCGCCGAATTGGAAACCGATCGCACAACTGGCGGGCCATAAGCGGTTCCCGGTCTGATACTGCAACCAGTTCACAACCTTCAATTCTTTGGATCTGCGAGACATGAGAATCGGCAATCTTTCCACAGCCTATGATGGCGACCTTAAGCATGTGGAGTTCCCGTCAGGCAGCCTTCAAAATGCCGCCTGAATGCCTCCTCCATCGGAACCTTGGGCGCCCAGCCCAAACGGCTTTTCAGCTTTTCATTGCTGTAACGTGTCCTCTTCCAGTAAGCGTGCCATCTCCTGCGATTGAAAACGGATGGAAGCTGTCCTTCTGACCAGTCGGAATATCGTTCCCAAAAATAGCAAAGGGCGTAACTCAAGCCGTGAGGCACATAAAGCGATCGAAACTGTCTCACATTGCGCTTATACTGTCGAAGGTAGTGTCTACTAGACGGCAGATTGTCGTCCACCACGTTAAACACCTCGCCCTCGATCCCATTTTTCAGTCCTGCCAGAGCAATTGCGTCGGCACAGTTGTCTACATACGTAAAGGGTATCTTGTTCGATCCCCCCAGATGCAGAAAGAGACCGAATGGATCAATACCCACACGACCCGTGATAGCACTCTTGCCGGGCCCAATAACATATCCGGGCCGGACGATGACGTAGGGGATGCCGAACTTCTTGCCATATTCAGCGAGAATTTCGTCCTGTTTCACTTTAGCGAAACAGTACGCTTCTCCCCGCAACTCGGGCCGTGCCTCTACGGGACACGATTCATCCAGAAGCCGCCAGCGCGCCGTCTGCTTGTTGGAGTACACACTGAATGAGCTGACGTTCACGAATCGCTTCAGGCAGTTGTGGCGAAGGCTCGCTTCCAGGAGATTCCGGGTCGTGACCACGGAGTTCATGAACGCGTCGGGGAAGGATTTCTCTCCTCTGCTTGCAGCGAGGTGAAAAATTACCTTGGCGCCGCTCGCGGCTGAATCGCAATCCTCGCGGGACAAAAGATTACCTCGTACCAGTTCAACCTGGGCACCGTTACCGTTGTGACCGCCTAGAGCTTCAATCATCGCGGCATTACTAAACGGTCTGGCAAGACACCGCAGATTGCTGAATCCAAGACCCAACAGAGTCCCCACTAGCCGCGAGCCAATGAAGCCGCTTGCTCCCGTTATCAGGATGAGGTCGTTCGAGCCGATTATGTACGGTGCTCGTTCCATGAGTTGGTTCTTCCCTCGGCCATTGTTGGCAAGGGAATCGCTAACAAGTGTGACACTCATTAGGAGTTAGAGGTTACAATCGGATCCTGAACGGGACAACTGAGCAACACGCTTGACTTAAGCCAAATCAAACTTGCGGGCGATCTGAAGGTTTCCAATTTGAGCAAAAATTTCCTCGCTCCTCAGGAGACGATACTCCTCGGGGTCAACTGGGTGGGTTTCCAGTTCAACCACAAACTCGCGACTCAACGAGAATATCCGTTGAAGGCGCACCGCCGGCTTAATCGGTGCCAACGTAAAGAAAAAGTCCACGATACGGTGGCGGCGCTCCAAGATTCGGTCCAGGGCTCCGCGATAGAGCCGGTTAATCAGCCCCTTCTCTGACGGAAGAAAGGTCTCGTTCCGCCGGACAATCGTTCCAGCCGGTAACAGCTTCCCGAACAATACGTTGGCGCAAAGGTGCATGTGGTGATGGCCGTCGAGCCGATTCGGGGCTTGCCGATAAAGGCGATGGAATTCCTCTATTTGGGAGGCCACGACATAATCAAAAGAGCGCACTAATCCTCGGTGAAATATTACTCGGCCAAGACGACAACTCCTGAGGTAAGCAGCAAGCTCGCGCTGGCGGTCTGCGAGCCGCGCAGGACAGTCCGACGCGGAATACGGAGTCGTGAAATTAAGGTGCAGTCCCGCGTCCATTCCCCTCTCCTGAGCGATTGCTGCGGCCCGCTCAGAATCCTCCATAAATACCATGGCACTGACTGAGGAGACAGTCCGACGCTCAACGCACTCGCATATCCGGTTCGTGTTTTTTTCGTCTCGGCCCCAATCGTCAGCGTTTATGATGAGGGCACCGGCCTGATGCTCTTTGGTACTGTGCCATTCCGGATTGGCACACGGAGCAGGACGGCCTGCAGAGTTTAGGTCTGGTCCCATAGAGAGGCTTTCGGGTGGGGCCGACATCTCGTCGGGGTTGGGGCTCCGCCTCGCTGGAAGGCTATGAAGTGACCGTAGGGTTGCAACTCGCCTGCCTACGCGACCAAACGGTTTGACTAAGGCAGCCGTAAACCACCTGAGATTGAGAATGCCAGTGAGCCACTCAAATCTGTGCTGCGGAACGAACAAGTTTGGGAACACCCTTTCGGTTAAAATGCCGCGCCCTCAGGAAGACGCTGATAGCCGTGATTGCGAGGAAATTCTGTTACCCGTGAGAAATCTTCTCAATCGTTGCATCTGCTCCCGCTGGCGGAACACCATAACTTCTCGCGGTATCGAACGTTCGGCACGGCGGATCAGCGACCAGGTATATCCGGTCCCTAGCAGCAGGCCCCCGAGGATATAGGGTTTCTTAGTCATTTGGTAGCACGTTCTGAATATCTCCCAAAGGGGATGACAACCCAACGCGTGGTCCTTGACGCCATTTTTGAACCATGTTGATAACGCGCTGTCTTGGGCGGTGCCCATCTTGCGATGGTGTAGCGAGACCTTTTCAGTAAGAGTCCTGGTTTTCCAACCCTTCATCCTCGCCGTGATCACTGCAATAAGGTCTATGCCGCCGCCTCTTAGGGGTACATAACCGCCGATGTCTTCAAAACATTCCCGCCGAAACACCTGACAAGCACCCGAGACATGTTCAATGCTGGTAAAGCGATAATCGTATTTTCGATTGGATTCAATGAATGGGGTTCCAACCAGTCCCAGGGCAGGATCCTCAGCCAACTTCCGAAGTAAAAAGGAAAAGTAGTCTTCGTCAAAGGAGATGTCGCCGTCGAGACTGACGATTACCTCATACTCCAGACTGCGGATTCCCGCGTAGGCGGCGCTGAACGCATGGACCTTGCCGGCGAAATGCCGCTCGCGGCGCTCGGGCATTCGGACCAGCTCAATCCATGGGTGATCGGCGGTATACTTCTTCACAATTTCGTCGGTGCCATCGGTCGAACCGTCGCTGACGATCACCCATTTGATCGGCCGGATGGTCTGAGCCACCACGGACAGTATCGTCAGCTCAATGAACTGTGCCTCATTCCGAGCCGGAGTAATCAGAACGTACGTAGGGAGCGTCGGCATTCTCATGCTATGAGGATCGAGGCTAAGCGCTGCGATTGGGGCGAGTTTCTGAGTCCGAAGTCAACCAAAGCGAGCCAATTCATGCGGTGCATTGCCGCACTTCAAGGTGATCGGGGCGGGCGCCAATGCTCTCAGGAACCGTGCCGGTGCCCAAAAAGTGCGATATTTCATCCACAACCCGGCTTTGTTGCTCGGCGCTGAGTTGCGGAAACATCGGCAGCGAAACGATTTCGGGCGCAACCTTCTCCGCTACCGGAAAGTCTCCCGGACTGTACCCGAGGCCTGCGTATGCCTTCTGTAAGTGCAGAGGCACTGGGTAATGAATGCCCGTTCCAATCTTTGCTTCTGCCAAGCACTTCTGCAGATCTTCGCGGTCGCGAGCACGAATGACGTACAGATGATAAATTGCGCGCGCCCAATCCGGACAATACGGTTTGACTACAACATGCAAAGGCGAAAGCTGTTCATCATATCGTCGGGCAGCTTCCTGCCGCTTTTGGTTCCATTCGGCGAGATGGCGTAATTTCACGGACAGGATGCCTGCTTGGATTGAATCCAAACGGCCGTTGTAACCTTCCATATCATGAAAATACTTCCTGGACTGCCCATGATCGCGCAGCATCCGCGCTTTCTGCGCGAGCGCTTCATCGTTGGTCGTGACCGCTCCTGCCTCACCACACGCCCCCAGGTTCTTGCCTGGATAGAAACTGAAAGCAGCAGCTCTCCCCATCGACCCGGCTATCCGCCAGCGGTTTTCCTTTTTCGAGAAATATTCGGCGCCATGGGCTTGGCAGGCGTCTTCAATGACGATCAGCTTGTATCGGCCGGCGAGCTCCAGAAGAGGATCCATATCGGCCATCTGTCCGTAGAGATGGACCGGAATGATGGCTGTAACCGGCTTACCGCTCTTGTTATCGATCACAACGCCCAGCCGGTCATCGACCGTACAAAACTTCTCCAGATACTCACGCACTTTCGCTGGATCCATGTTGTAGGTGCGTTCATCTATGTCTACGAACCTCAGTTCGGCGCCCGCCTGTGATATCGCCTCCGTGGTGGCTATAAAGGTGTTCGGTACAGTAATTACGACATCGCCAGATTTGACCCCTGCAGCCATCAGAGCGAAGCGTAGTGCGTCAGTTCCGCTACCAACGCCGACACAGTATTTCGTACCACAGAATTCCGCAAACGCGTGTTCGAATTGGTCAACCATCGAACCGCCAATAAAACTAGCAGTATGAAGCGCATGCTTAAAAATGTCAGTGAGATGCTGCTCAAGCTCGATATGAGGTGTGGCGAGATCGAGAAATGGAATGGTATCTTTGCCGTTCACTTTCGATTCTCCATGACAAGAGTATCTTTGGTATCGATAAACCTCTTCACTCGTGCAGGGTTTCCTGCGACGATGGCGTAAGGAGGAACATCCCTGGTGACGACGCTTCCCGCGCCGACAATTGCGTTTTCGCCTATCGTTACTTTGGAAAGAACAATTGCTCCCGAGCCGATCGAGGCACCTCTCTTGACCAGAGTCCGTTCGACCTTCCAATCCTTTTCGGTTTGCAACTGGCCGTCGGGCGTAGCTGCACGCGGATAGGAATCGTTAATGAAAGTCACGCTATGGCCGATGAATACGTTGTCCTCGATAATTACGCCTTCACAAATAAAGCTATGGCTGGAGATTTTGCAATTCTTTCCGACAGCCGCATTTTTTTGAATCTCAACAAATGCTCCGACTTTGGTATCGTCACCGATTTGGCAGCCGTAAAGATTAATGAACTTGGAAAGCTTAACGTTCCTGCCGAGCTTTACATCAGGGGAGATACACAAAAATTCGCTCATAGATCAATAACTTTGCCTTTCTGACAGAGAGATTGGTCGGCCGCTTCGAGCGTGCGCACGACTCGGAGACCGGCTTGGCCGTCGTTGAACGGCCTTTTGTCCTGGTTTATGCACTCAATGAAATAAGCCGCCTCGGCTTTGAGTGCTTCCACTTGTTCCACTTTCGGCGCCCACATGTCTCCAGTCCGATAGCTTACAAGTTGCTGATAAACAGCTTCACCATTTGTGACCTGCACCCCTTTGTCGTAAACTTTTATCTTCTCGTCTGCCTCTACGTCGTTCCAGACCAGCATCTTTTTTTCGCCGCCAATAAGAGTGGTCCTCACTTTGACGGGCGACAGCCAGTTTACGTTAATGTGACCGATCATGTTATTTGGATAGTAGAGCGTGATGAAGGCGACGTCCGCCACACCGTTCAAATGGCGCTCTCCGGTGGCTACTACAGCCTCCGGTTTTTGCGCGATCAGATAGTCCATGATGGAGAGGTCGTGCGGTGCAAGATCCCAAATTACGTTTACATCATGCTGGAAAAGCCCGAGATTCACGCGAGTCGAATCGTAGTAATACAGATTACCAAGAATATCGCCATCGATTAGCTGACGGATCCGCCCTACTGCGCCGGTGAACAAAAACGTGTGGTCCACCATGATTTTCAGTTTTTTCCGTTCCGCCAACTCGATAAGTTCCTCAGCTTGTGCTGCTGTCGACGTGAAAGGCTTTTCGACAAACACATGTTTTCCGTTTTCAAGAGCCTTTTTTGCTAATTCGAAATGGCTCCAAACCGGCGTGACGACGGCAATCGCATCGATATCGACTGCCGTTAGCAAATCGTTCGCTTCCGAGCTGACGCGCATCTCCGGATAAGCCTGCAGAATTCGTCGCAGAGATTTGTCGCTCTTGTCGCAAACTGCTGCCACGCGGCTCCCCTCCGTTTGTTGAAAATTCCGAACGATATTGGGTCCCCAATAGCCGTAACCAATCACACCAACTCGGATCATGCTCGCGCTACTTTCTGTGGAGGAGGATTGCATGAAGCGCTCTTGATATTTGAAACGTCCCACTAACGAAGATCGAAGGCGAATCGAAAAAAAAGTGATTGAACTTAGGAATTGCAACGAGAGAGCGCGACCGAAACAGCGCCGTCGCTAGTGAAAAGCACACTTAGGGAAGTCCAGATCAACTCACAATGAGTCACTGCGAAGCGTCCGCGCCGCCGTTTGAATAAGCTACCGCCATTAATGTCACTAAGGACCCGTCAAACACACGAGAAGGGTCGCAATCTGTCTGCCAGACTGTTCTGGAGCGAGACGAAGGTGGGCTAACCCTAATTGTTTGAAAACACGCGGGTTAGGAATCCGTACAGTCGCGTAGCGATAGCCGGTAATACGGCTCCCTCCCGGACTGGCGATCCGATGGAAAACTCTTACCACGATTTGAGAACAGGATTCCTTGAACGAAGATCAAGATTGAAGGGGTAAGATGCCCCTCCAGAAGGGCGTATCTACAACGGTCGTAAGGTCTTAAATTTGGAAGAGCGTCCTGTGAACCGCCAAGGAATCGACCTCGTTCTTTCTGTGATCCCACGCTGGATACTGGTCCACTTTTGTGCGCCTATTTGTGTTCCTCCGCTTAGCCTAAACTAAACCTCACTTTGAGACATCATTGCCGCTCTGACGATCTTGCTCTCGAGAAAGCGATACGATTTGGCCACGAGAACCATGGCAGATCATCGTCAGCCGGGCGGATCGCGTCATTACTTTCATCTGTCGATCCGAAAGCAACGACGTGGCCGAAGCCAGCAAGAATAATTCCGTGCACGAATTATTAGAATTTACCAAGCTGTATATATAACACTAAAGGTGCAATTTATTTAGTGATGCTTCCGCATTTCGGCCGGAACCTACATCCACTACGCCAGCAAGGCAACGGCGAACTCCAGCGCATTTGTGTTTCAAGGGATCAGACTGATACTTCGGAACAATCCCGTTTCTCGCTGCAAGGCGCATCCGGCCAGGATCTCTCGAGACATATTTCTTTTGGCTCCCGCTTGGCTTGCATTTTCCACACAAATCCTTCATCTGCGTGAGCAGTCGTCAGGCGACTCGTCCGATTGGCTCCTCCCGAGAAAGGAGGGCGTTCATGCGCGTCAAGTCAACTAGTTTGCATCCTCCCCGTTCAATTTTCCAGGTGAAGACTTTTTTGAAATCGCACAGATTCCTCAAAGTTCAGACGGAAACTCCTTGCAACATGTATGCAACTTTCTGGGACTCCTAAAACAGACGTACAAGATTTGCCTTCGTCGGGAACTCTATTTCCTAAGTCCACGTAGGAACACCTCATAAGCATTCCAAAAACAACGAAATGCAGATCGGTTCTAATGGCCATCGTTGTGCAACCCTCTATAAGGATGAGATTTGAATGTTCGTCGTGTTCGGGAGATTGCGGATGAAGACCACAAAGATCCTGCTGCTATTGGCTGTGATGTTCATGCTCACTCCCATGGCTCATGCTGATTCTACGCCTGTCACCATGGTCTTCACTGGCGTCAACGGGGCGAATGACGGGCACTACTACGTGAGTCCCTATACCGGCACGATGGACGGTCAGGCAGTGACACTCTTCTGTGTGGACATGATTAACGAAGTGAATTTCGGCCAGACTTGGCAGGCCAATGTGACCAACTTGGCCTCCGGCAATCTGTCGAATACGCGCTACGGCGACTCCGCCATCTCGCCTGTAGCTGCAAATGCCGGGATCCTGTATGCCGAAGCCGCCTGGCTAACCACCCAG
>WNFC01000961.1_pt1 | contig 29233 bp, 35 predicted proteins | sample 5400541 | NCBI WGS metagenome assembly WNFC01 (sample SAMN13153342, study PRJNA577476) | soil metagenome | isolation source: 120 cm saprolite under Douglas fir tree site 2 hole 2 replicate 1 | place: USA:California | collected 2015-04-18
CCGAGCTGTTCGGCGCGCAGGCGCCGATCGTGAACGCGCTGGTGTTCGCTCCCAACGCGAGGCTCGATTCCGATATCCGCGAGCGCTACGTGCGCTCGGGCCTCGCGCACCTGCTTTCCATTTCCGGGCTGCACGTCGGATTCATCGCCGCCAGGCTCGCGCTCATCCTCGGCAAGCTGCGCCTCGCGGCGCGCGCGCGCTTCGGCGCGACGGCCGTCCTGTTGCTCGGCTATCTCTGGCTACTCGGCTTCCCGGCGCCCGCCGTGCGCTCGGGAGCGATGCTGCTGCTGGCGGACGTGGCGCGGCTGCGCCAGCGGGTGGTCGCGCCGCGCGGCGTGGTGGCGCTCGCCGCGCTCGGCATGCTGCTGCAGGACGCCTGGGCGCTGCAGTCCGTGGGCGCGTGGCTGTCGGTGGCGGGTGTGGGCGCGGTAATCTGGGCCGACCGCGCGTTCGCCCGAGCGCCGCGCCTCGCGCGGCTCGCCGCGCCCGCGCTCGCCGCCACGCTCGTCACCGCGCCGATCAGCGCGCTCGCGTTCGGCACCGTGGCGCCGATCGGCGTGCTCGCCAATCTCATCGCGATTCCGCTTGCCGGTGTCGCGGTGCCCGGCCTCGTCATGGCGCTGGGGCTGTCGTGGCTCGGATCGGGGCTCGCGCACCTGATCGCCGCGGGCGCGGGACTGGGACTCGCGCTGCTCGATCTCGTCGCGCGCGGTGTCGCCCTGGTTCCGGGTGGCCACATCGTGATGGTCGCGGGGTGGCAGGCGGCGCTGATATGGACCGCGGTGGCGGCGGTCGCGTGGTGGCTGTGGAATTCCCCGCGCCGCCCCTGGCTGATCGCCGCGCGCATAGCGCTCGCGACCACGGTTCTCATCGCGACGTCGTTTCGCGACGTCGTCTCCCTCGACGCTTGTCGCTGTTTAACGGTACATTTTCTCGATGTCGGGCAAGGTGACGCAGCAGCCCTGCGGACGCCCAACGGCCGCTGGATTGTGATCGACGGCGGACCTCGCACGCCGCAGGGCGATGCCGGGCGGCGGGTGGTGGTCCCCTTCTTGCGGAGCCAGGGCGTGGGGCGGGTGGCCGTGGTCGTGGCGACCCACGGCGACGCTGATCATTTGGGCGGGCTGCCGGCCGTGGTCGAGGCGTTCGACCCGGAGCTCGTGCTCGAGCCGGGGGAGCCGCTGGGGCGGCCGCTATATCTCGAGTTTCTCGCCGGAGTCGAGGCATCGGGCGCGCGGTGGCACGCGGCGCGCGCGGGGGACCGGATCGAGGTGGACGGCGTGGTGCTCGAGGTGCTCAGCCCCGACTCGCTCTGGATGCGGCTGCCGCTCGATGCGAATGAGCACGGCGTAGTGCTGCGGGTGCGGTACGGCGGCATGCGGCTGCTGTTCCAGGCCGACGCGGGGCTGCCGGTCGAGGGCCGTCTGGCGGGCACGGTCGGTCGAGTGGACCTGTTGAAGGTGGGCCACCACGGCTCGCGCACCGCCACCTCGGACGAGTGGCTCGACGAGTTGGCGCCGCGCGAGGCGGTGATCAGCGTGGGTCGGAAGAACAACTATGGCCATCCGGCGCCCGAGGTGCTCGAGCGGCTCGCGCGCCACGGCATTACGGTGTCCCGGACCGATCGGAGCGGCAGCATCACTTTCTCCACGGATGGGCAGGGTGAACGGGTCCGAAGTCATCACGATTGAGCGGTTCATCATGGAGCAGGAGCGGCTCTACCCAGAGGCCACGGGGGAGCTGTCCAACCTGCTGTACGACCTGTGTCTCGCCGCCAAAATCATCTCGCGCCACGTGCGCCGCGCCGGGCTCTCGGACATCCTCGGCGCCGCCGGGGCGGTCAACATGTCCGGCGACCTGCAGCAGAAGCTCGACCTGTTCGCGAACGAAACGGTGCGGAACAGCGTGCACCACACCGGTCGCGTGTGTGTGACGGCATCGGAAGAAGATCCGGAGCCGGTGCCGGTGCCGCCGAACAAGGCGGGCAAGTACGTGGTGCTGTACGACCCGCTCGACGGGTCGATGAACATCGACGTCAACGTCTCGATCGGCACCATCTTCTCCATTCACAAGCGGGTCACCAAGAAGAACGGCACGGCGGGGCTGGCGGATTGCCTTCAGGTGGGAAAGAAGCAGATCGCCGCGGGGTACATCCTGTACGGGTCGAGCACGATGCTGGTCTACACCACGGGCAAGGGGGTGCACGGCTTTACGCTCGATCCCACGATCGGCGAGTTTCTGCTGTCGCACCCCGACATCCGCACGCCGCCGGTGGGCCGGTACTACAGCGTGAACGAGAGCAACTGGAACCGCTGGACGCCGCCGGTGCAGCGCGTGGTCGCGGCGTTCAAGAACGGCGAGGGCAAGGTCCAGCCGAAGAACGCGCGCTACATCGGGTCGCTCGTGGCCGATTTCCATCGCAATCTCATTTCCGGCGGCATCTTTCTTTATCCAGCCGCGACCAATTATCCCCAGGGCAAGCTGCGCCTCCTATACGAAGCCGCCCCGCTCGCGTTCGTGGTGGAGCAGGCGGGGGGCCGAGCCACCGATGGCTGCCGGCCGATTCTCGACATCGTGCCGGAGAGTTTGCATCAGCACACGCCGTTCGTGATCGGCAGCAAGGACGACGTCGCGTTCGCCGCGCGGATTCTCTCGGCCGAGAGCGCCGTAGGAGCCAAGTGAGCGACCGCAAGCCCGTGTACGGTCCCGAGGATTGGGCGGGCTGGGCGGATCCTGCGCGTGAGCTTGGCGCGCCGGGCGCATTTCCCTACACGCGCGGCGTCCATCCCACGATGTACAGCGGCAAACTCTGGACCATGCGGCAGTATGCCGGGTTCGGCACGGCGGAGCAGACCAACGCGCGGTTTCGGCATCTCCTCGACGCGGGGCAGACCGGCTTGTCGGTGGCGTTCGATCTACCCACCCAGATGGGGTACGACTCGGACCATCCCCTGGCCGAGGGGGAGGTGGGCCGGGCGGGGGTCGCGATCGACACGGTGGACGATCTGGCGCGCCTGTTCGAGGGCATTCCGCTGGACCGCGTGTCCACGTCCATGACCATCAACGCGACGGCCCCGGTGCTACTCGCGATGTACGTGGTGGTGGGAGAGGAGCACGGTGTGCCGCGCGGCAAGCTGCAGGGCACCGTCCAGAACGACATCCTGAAGGAGTTCATCGCGCGCGGCACGTACATCTATCCCATCGAGCCGTCGTTGCGCCTCGCGACCGACGTGTGCCGCCTCGTCACGAGCGAGGGGATGAGCTTCAATCCAATTTCGGTGTCGGGCTATCACATGCGGGAGGCGGGGGCGACGGCGGCGCAGGAGCTTGCGTTCACGTTCGCGAACGGGCTCGAGTACGTGCGCTGGGCGGTGGCGGCGGGGTTGGACGTCAATCAATTCGCGCCGCGGCTGTCGTTTTTCTTCGCGGCGTTCACCGACCTGTTCGAAGAAGTCGCCAAGTTCCGCGCCGCGCGGCGCCTGTGGGCCCGCCTCATGAAGCAGCATTTTCAAGCCAGCGACGCCGCCTGTCGGCTGCGGTTCCACACGCAGACGGGCGGCTCGACGCTCACGGCGCAGCAGCCCAAGAACAACGTAGTGCGGGTGGCGATCCAGGCGTTGGCGGCGGTGTTGGGAGGGACCCAGTCGCTGCATACCAACGCGTACGACGAGGCGTTGGCGTTGCCCACGGAGCAGAGCGCCACACTGGCGCTGCGGACGCAGCAGATTCTGGCGCACGAGACCGGCATTCCCGAGACCGTCGATCCGGCGGGTGGCAGCTGGTATGTGGAGGCGTTGACCGATCGGGTGGAGCGGGAGGCGCACGGGTTGCTCGAGGAGATCGAGCGAGCGGGTGGGGCGGCACGGGCGATCGAGCGCGGGCTGTTTCAGGACGCAATCGCGCGCAGCGCGTACGCGCAGCAGCGCGCCATCGAGTCGGGGGAGAGCGTGGTGGTGGGGGTGAACGAGTACGCAGACGATCAAGAGGTCCCCTCGGTGCCGGCGCCCGATTACACGGCCTTGGCGGCGGCGCAGCGGCGGAGAGTCGCGGACCTGCGCGGGAAACGGGAATCGGGAACGGTGAAGCGGACCCTGGGGCAGCTCGAGGCTGCGGCGCGCGACGTGCGAGCCCCGCTGATGGAGCCGATCATCGAGGCCGTGCGGGCGCGGGCGACCGTGGGGGAGATTTCGGACGTGTTGCGGGGGGTGTGGGGGGTGTACAGGCCGGGGTGAGCGCCAGCCCTGTTCTACGCTGCGTTTTTTTTGCCTTGCCCTCGTCGATCCTTTTAGTAGGGTAAGGGTGTGTCCCAGAATCCTCCTGTGACGGCAGCTGGCCCACGCACATTGCTCGGGCGTTTACGGGCGGCGGTGCGGGCGCGGCATTACAGCGCGCGCACGGAGGAATCGTACGTGGGGTGGGCGAAGCGGTTCGTGGTGTTTCACGGCCGCCGTCACCCGGAGGCCCTAGGCGAGGCCGAGGTCCGGGCGTTTCTCGATCATCTCGCCGAGCACGAGCGGGTGAGCGCTGCTGTTTCTGTACGAGGCGGTGTTGGGCCGGCGGCTGACCCTGTCGCCCCAGGGTATCGTGCACGCAAAGGAGCTGCAGCGTTTGCCGGTGGTGTTGAGGCGGGAGGAAGTGCGTGCCGTGTTGGCCCAGCTGCGCGGCGTGCCGCGCCTCGTCGCGCTATTGCTGTACGGGTCCGGGCTCCGGTTGCTCGAGTGTTTGAGCCTACGGGTCAAGGACGTGGACTTTCAGCGGGGTGAGATTCGAGTGCGGGGTGGGAAGGGGGGCGTGGATCGCGTCGTGCCCTTGCCGCTTCGGGTGCAGGGCCCGTTGACGGAGCACCTGGCGCGCTGGCGGGCGCGCCACGCCCGCGACGTCGAGCGTGGGGGCGGTCGGGTGGCGCTGCCGGGTGCCTTCGAGCGGAAGGCGGCAGGCTCAGCCGCCGAGTGGGCGTGGCAGTGGGTGTTTCCGGCGATGCGGACGCACCGTGACCTCGAATCGGGGGAGGAGCGGCGGCACCACCTGCACGAGTCCGCCATCCAGCGCGCGGTGCGCGACGCGGTGCGGGCCGCCGGTATTGCCAAGCGGGCGACGTGCCACACATTTCGCCACTCGTTCGCTACGCATCTTCTCGACGCGGGTTCCGACATCCGAACGGTGCAAGAACTGCTCGGGCATCGTGACGTCCGTACCACGATGATTTACACCCATGTGCTGAACCGAGGCGGTTTGGGGGTGCGGAGTCCCGCGGACACACTATAGCCGGTCGGCGGTGTTCTGGGCCGCAGCGGTCTGCGCCTTAGGCTGCGGTCGGTCTTAGGCTGCAAGCCTCGCAGTGTTGCCGAAGTGGTCTCGAAACCGGGGCTTGACGCTAATAGCAGCTCTTGCGGAGCTTATTGAAGAGTATTCGCGTGAGCCGATGACGTCTTAGACTGCGGTGAGAAGGAGCGAGCAAACCGATGACTAGCAGTCTAATATGAGTTAGACGGCGCGCGTTTCCTCAACGAACCTCAAAGCACATGCGTCGCTTTGCAGCAAAGCTCCTCTTCCAGTTCAGGCCGTCGCGTCGGGCCGAGGGTTCTACTATAGCTCTCTGCGAGGAGCGGATCGTCACGTTCAGCGCCGTGTCGTCTCGCGCTGGGCTTGTCAAGGCCAAACAGATCGCCCGGCGCGCTTCGCATTCCTTTCCGGTCGTCGATGGCGGTCGCCTGCAGTTCGAGCCGGTCGGCATCATGGAATTGATGGAGCTCGGTGTGGAAACGGAGCCTGGCGAAGTGTGGTGGGATCTCTACCGCCGAAGGGTGCGAGGCAGGTGGCGGTCCCGTCTCGTTCCACCGGAACGAAGCCTTCGTATCTTCACCGACCTCGGTTCGGACCACTTGGCCTCCAGAACGCGCAAGCGTAAGCGGAGCAAGGGTCGGGCGCGCCGTCTAACAAGCGCTTGAAGCTGTCGGCGCCTGGCCCTTGGGGTACCTTTCATTTGTGACGAACCAAACTAGGCGCCGCAGCTTAAGCGCGAGCTGTTAGGCGGCGCGCTCCCACCCCGCAAGCATTCTTCCGTAATGCCTTTGGTATGGTGATGCGTGGGGCGCCGAGCGCCGAGACGCACGGGCGAGCTGGAGCTCGCCGCGCCCCACCACCCCAAGTCCGCTACGGGTCAGGCGCGCTGCGCACTTCCTCCGATACCCATGGCTGCCCAGAAGCAGCTTCCCAAGGCGGGGCGGTCGCGCTGCGGTGGGGCGCGCGGCGCGCTCGAGCGTCGGTGAAAAGCGCGCCGTCTAACACGCGCTTGAAGCTGGCGGCGCCTGGCCCTTGGGGTAACCTTTCATTTGTGACGAACCAAGCTAGGCGCCGCAGCTTAAGCGCGATCCGTTAGGCGGCGCGCTCCCACCCCACACGTATTCCTCCGCTAATTCCTTTGGTATGGTGATGCGTGGGGGCGTCTGGCGCCCGGACGCTCGGGCGAGCTCCAGCTCGCCGCGCCCCACCACTCAAAGTCCGCTACGTGTTGGGCGCGCCGCGCCGGTCCTCCGATACCCGTGGCTGCTCAGAAACAGCTTCCCAAGGCGAGGCGGCTCAACCTTCGGTGGGGCGCGCGCCGCGCTCGAGGATCGGTGAAAAGCGCGCTGTCTAACACGCGCTTGAAGCTGGCGGCGCCTGGCCGTTGGGGTAACCTTTCATTTGTGACGAACCAACCTAGGCGCCGCAGCTTAAGCGCAATCCGTTAGGCGGCGCGCTCCCACCCCATAAGCATTCTTCCTCTAATTCCTTTGGTATGGTGATGCGTGGGCGTCGCGCCGAGATGCACGCTCAAGCATCTGCTCGCCGCGCTCCACCACCCCAAGTCCGCTATGGGTCGGGCGCGCCGCGCATTTCCTCCGATACCCATGGCTGCCCAGAATCAGCTTCCCAAGGCGGGGCGGTCGCGCTTCGGTGGGGCGCGCGGCGCGCTTGAGCGTCGGTGAAAAGCGCGCCGTCTAACACGCGCTTGAAGCTGGCGGCGCCTGGCAGTTGGGGTAAACTTTCATTTGTGACGAACCAAACTAGGCGCCGCAGCTTAAGCGCCGGCCGTTAGGCAGCACCCTGATCATGCAGACACCGAATCAATCGGTCGCTTATCACGTCGATTACGTCCCGCGCACGACCATAACGGGGGGGACGTCGAGCTTGTGGTGGCTGCCTCCAGCTATCGTAGTGGTCTTCCTCCTCGTCCGGCGCCCCCGACTCGCTCTTGCCGTGACTTACGTAGCGTTTGCGGCCATCGTCGCATTCGGCATGGTATGGTTTCGGCGCGGCTGGAATCAGTCGGTCTCTAACGTGTATGCCATCGCCGCGCGCGCAGCAGACGATTCCACAACCCCCGTCGTAGAGGGCCGGGTCGAGAACTTCATACCGGCTCCGGCTGAAGGACATCAAAACGAGAGATTCACGGTGAATGGGGTCCCGTTCGCATACTCTGACTATCGGATTACGGGAGGATTCAATCAGACTCAGTCACATGGTGGTCCGATACACGATGGATTGCGCGTTCGTATTCACTACATGCCGCGCGGCAATGTGATTGTGAAGCTTGAGATCGCCAATTAGCTGGGTGCTGCCTAACATGCGCTTGAAGCTGCCGGGCGCTCACAGGTAGGGAAGAATTGCGTTGCCTCGCTGGCCAGCCTTTTTATCTGCCACTCCGCCGCCTTGCGCCCGCGGGCATTGCGCCCGCAGCTTAAGCGCGGGCCGTTAGGCGGCTGCACAGAGCGCCATGCCCGATCCGACTTCAGCAATCCTTGCCTCTCGTCTGGGCCGTCTCGCGGGTCGCGGGCGCCTTGGGGCGTGGCTAGTCGCGCGGTTTCTACCCGACAACATCGGGCAGGCCACGTTCAATGTTGTGGGATCGCCCGAGAGCATTCGGTCGCGAGCATCCGCCTTGCTTGCCAACCGCGGCGAACTTCTGGACCCCCGTGAATTGCACCTTCCTCTCGATGTTATCGTCGCCGTCGTTGGCGCTGGTCGCATGGCTCTCAATCCCACCGTCGTCACGGTTGCAGTGAAGGTCGGCGAAATGGGATCGTCAGTTGTGAGCGTTCGCGCGGTATCGAAGGAGGGTTTGGTCAAGCAACGGGCTGGCGACGAAGTGGCTGTATGGGTACGAGCCCAACTCGCCGGCCCATGAGGTATCGCTCGGGAATGCAGCCGCCTAACAAGCGTTTGAAGCTGCCGGGCGCTCACAAGTAGGGAAGAGTTCCGTTGCCTCGCGGGCCAGCCTTTTATCTGCCGCTCCACCGCCTTGCGCCTGCGGGCGCTGCGCCCGCAGCTTAAGCGCGATCCGTTAGGCCGCCCGCCCATGCATCGAATGCAAGGAACCCGCTTGGCTCTGCTCGTTTTACCTTTCGCGATCGGCTGTCATCGCCAGCGGCCGAGCGGTGCTGAAGTAGCTACCCTCGACACGGTGATGGTCTTCATTGAGCAAGGTTTTGGTACCTTCCCTCAAGTCATGGATTCGTCTCGACTCTTGCCGGATCGCTCGTTCCGCTTCAATCCGACCGCGGCACCATGCCCTCTCAAACAGAGCGCCGAAGGTTGGCCTTTGACTCAGGTGGCTCTCCCCACTGCGACTCCCGGCAGGCTGACCCTCCGCCTGCCTCCGGCGTTAAGGCGGCGGTCGGAGGGCGCATCTTGGGTGGTCTGGCAAGGAGACAGCGCCAGCATTCCGCCGGCGAACTTTCGCGTGTCGTTCAGAGAGCCGCCTAAGGGCTATCCCACAATCGCCATTGGAGGAACGCGGGGTCAGACCCAGCTCCTAGAATGCACCGTGCCCACAGGAGCCGGCATCATTCATGTGGCACTCTTCACCCTCGCGTGGCTGGATGGGCATCCGGACCGACAGTACGTCGGGGCGTATTGGGAGTTGGTACCGGGACTTCCTGTCCAGGTATTTGCATCCGGCGTCGGCCCGACTGTCCAAGCTGAGTTCTTGGCCTCTTTACGCTCCGTGGAGTATTCGCATCAATGATTGTCGATCGCAATTGTTCTCAGCGGCGGCCTAACAAGCGCTTGAAGCTGGCGGGCGCTCACAACTAGGGAAGAATTGCGTTGCCTCGCCGCCGCGCCCCCGCCTTCGCTCCACTACCTTGCGCCCGCGCGCATTGCGCCCGCAGCTTAAGCGCGATCCGTTAGACAGCAGCGCGCCCTCGAAATGAACCGCTTTCTCCTCGTACCACTCCTTCTGCTGCCTTCGGGCGTTGCGGCCCAAGGTTCTCCCTCGATGTCTTGCGACAGCGCCCTGACCACGGTCGACATGCGCCGCTGCGCGTCGCAGGCCCTAGAACAGGCTAAGCGGGACCTCAACCGGTATCTTCAGGAAGCACGGCGCCTTACCGCCAAGCGCGCCCTGCTCGACAGCGCCCAAACCGCTTGGGAGCGCTACCGCGAGATCACGTGTCGGGCAGCCGGCGACGAGCACCAAGGCGGAACGATGAAGCCCCTAGTCGTCCTCAACTGTCTTCTCGATCTCACCCGGGGTCGGCTTCACGAGGTCTATGACCACCACCTCAGGACAAGTCACACGGCTTTACCGGAACCGAAGCCGTGAGGCGCTGCTGTCTAACATGCGCTTGAAGCTGGCGGGCGGTGATCGCTCTAAGGGAAGCGGAGCGTTGTGCGCTGGCGCGCACGAACTATCGTTCAACGACAGAGCGCGCGGCGGGCGAGTCGCCCGCAGCTTAAGCGCGATCCGTTAGGCGGCTGTACCACCCATGAAGCTGCTCGGCCCTGACCGCTTTGACCTCACGTTTGATGCTCGCGACTTCAAGGTCGCATCAACGTCCGGCGAGACCCAGTTCACGGGGCGGTCTGCGGGTCGAACCCCGAAGTTGTACGTGATGAGCGCTCAAGGCCGTCCATTCTACGTTGGTGTCACAACGCAGCCGATGCGGGCGAGGCTCCGGCTCGGCTTCAAGGCGGACGGGTCAACTGGGTACCACGGCTACAAGTGGCGACACTCGCTGCGGAGGGCGACGCTAGACATTTGGTATCACCCGCGACCAGGATCGGACGCGGCCTTTCGCGATCTAGAAACCATCGAAGCGGAAGCAGTGTTTCTGCTCCGGTTGCGGTTGAAGCAATGGCCGCAGTATCAGACAGAGATTCATTTCTGCAGATCGAAGCGCTCGCATCGAAACGCCGCAGCCGCAGTGCTGAATCACCTTGGACAGCCGCCTAACCAGCGCTTGAAGCTGGCGGCGCGCGTAGATTAGGGAATGAATCTTTCTTCCGCGCGCCGCAGCTTAAGCGCGATCCGTTAGGCAGCTACGGATTCCCGAGATGCTCAGCCGTACCAACCGGGAGGAGAGTGCATGCGCTTCATCGCGGCTCGTCTGCATCGGGTGCTCGACTTCGTGACCGTCGGAGGGTTCGCGCTGGCCCCTTCCGTGCTCGGACTGGCTGGTTTCGCCGCTACACTCGCCTATGTCCTCGCGGTGGTGCACTTGGCCCTTACTCTTCTCACTCATTTCCCTGGCAGCGCGGCGCGCCCCGTGTCGCTCGTCCTTCATGGAGCGATTGAGGGTGTGGTGGGACTCGCCCTGCTTCTGCTGCCGTGGCTGGTGGGTTGGACGGGGACGACGCGCACGTTTTATGTGGTGGCGGCTCTGATCATTCTGGTTGTGTGGGCCCTCTCCGCATATCGGCCCGCCACTCCATCCGCAGCTGCCTAACATGCGCTTGAAGCTGCCGGGCGCTCACAAGCAGGGAAGAATTGCGTTGCCTCGCCGGCGAGCCTTTTTATCTGCCGCTCCACCGCCTTGCGCCCCCGGGCATTGCGCCCGCAGCTTAAGCGCGATCCGTTAGGCAGCACCACACTGATGCTTCCGTCAGAAGCAGAGCCAGAACTCGTCAATCGCTTCACCGCGGCTGGCCTCGCCCCTGGGGCTCTCGACCCCTGGGAGGCCTGGAAGGTCTTCAAGCAGTACCTCCACAGCGAAGTCCATGGTGTCTACGATGCCGCTTCGTTTCAGTGCGGACAGTTCCCAGACGACGGTGGAGAGGGGGAGAGCTTCTACGCTACATTCGCGCGCCAGTTCTCAAAGTGGGAAGGGAAGGAGGACGCGCCAATACGTCGGGTCGTTGTGGAGCTCCGCTACGGCCTAGATCAGATCAGACCTGGTGCACCAGCGGAGGTCTGGACGCACGATTTTGCCACACTGGAGGAATTTGCGAGCGTGGTCGAGGGGCTTCCGCAATTCCAGGCCGCGATGAGCATCACCCCGGAGCACACCGAAGTCTACGGGGAGGAGTTGTGACAGAAGGTGCTGCCTAACCAGCGCTTGAAGCTGCCGGGCGCTCACAAGTAGGGAAGAATTGTGTTCCCTCGCTGGCTCGCCTCTTTGTCTGCCGCTCCAACTCCTTGCGCCCGCCGCCATTGCGCCCGCAGCTTAAGCGCGATCCGTTAGGCGGCTCGCGCCCACCCCGCAACCTTCCTTTCGTTACTTCTTTGGGTTTGGTAGTGTGCCGGGGCGCCGAGCGCTGAGTGGCGCGAGCCCGCCTGGGCTCGCCGCGCCCCACCACCCCTGTGCGCTACGTGCCGGGCGCGCCGCGCAGACAGATCTCGTTCGTGGGGAGCGACAGCTGCTTTCCAGGCGTGGCGAGCTCGGCCCTCGGGTCGCGCGCGGCGCGCTCGCGCTCCGTGGATAAGCTCGCCGTCTAACACGCGCTTGAAGCTGGCGGCGCCCGGCGGTTAAGGTAGAATTCCATTTGTGATTCAGAACCTTAGGCGCCGCAGCTTAAGCGCGGGCCGTTAGGCCGCACCACGCTTCATGACACATCGATGCACCAGAGGGCTCATGCTCCGACCTCTTCTCACCCTAGGTCTCGTCGCATTGCCGATGATCGCAAGTCCTCAGGCCTCGAACGGACCGCGCAATGCTCCGAATACGTCGCGAGCGCAGGCCGAGCGCGCCCTCGACAGTTACTTCGCAGCCATGCAATCACACGACTTCTCGCAAGTGCCGTTCACCCGCGAGGCGGTCTTTCGTGGATCGGTACACACTGAGCCCATTCGCGGGGATTCGGCCGTCCGGGCGTTCCTGGTCGCAGTAGCCAACGGGGCTCGGAGCGTGCAGCCGCAGTGGCGCGTGGTCGACGGAGAGCGCGCCTGCGCCCATTACGAGTACCACCGCACCGACGGGGTCGTGGTGCCGGTAGTGGCGTGCTTCCGGTTTGAAGCCGGGCGGATCGCTGAGGAGCGTGCATTCTTTGATCCGCGTCCCTTCCTCACGCCTGCCCCGTCTTCTGGGAAGGACACAAGCCAGCGAAACTAGTCGTGAGGCAAGGTGGCGCATCGCGATACTCCACACACACTGGAGACTTCAAGTGCTCGCTGCTGTGGAACTGATGGGGCTGAGTGAAACGTGCAACAAATGGGGGTGCGGCCTAACATGCGCTTGAAGCTGCCGGGCGCTCACCAATAGGGAAGAATTGCGTTGCCTCGCTGGCCAGCCTTTTTATCTGCCGCTCTACCACCTTGCGCCCGCGGGCGTTGCGCCCGCAGCTTAAGCGCGATCCGTTAGGCCGCGACCGCCGGTATGCCCATATGAATGTTCCCCCTTTCGGCGTCACAGCTTGCTGCATTGTCGCTCTGGTTCTCGGCGTCACCGCCTGCATCCCTCTCCCGATTCCGCACAACGAACAGGTCACGCCTCCGGTAAGTGGCACCTTGCGTTCGAGCGCCGGCTCTTCGATCGCTGGTGCTGCCATAGCCCTCACCGGATCGCGCCGCGACACGTTGTGCGCCCACGCCGCGATCCGCCGTGTCGCCGACGAGCATGGCCGTTTCCACACGCCCGCCACTGAGGCACGGAAGACCATCTTCTGGGTGACCATGATGGAGAACTTTGGGCCCCGGTTCACCAGTTACTGGCTCTGTGCGGGCACGGTTGACTCCACCGGCGTGGCCGTATATCGGGCGCGCGCCGCCCTTACGGCCCAGGTGTCCGGAGACTCGCTGGCATGTCTCGCATGGGTATGGAGGGAGCGGTACTGGGTCGCGTGCAACGGCACCTCGGTCCGACGCATTTTTGAGGGTGGTCACTGGGTCCAAGGATCCGTACAGGGCCGCTACCGCCTGATCGTCGCTGACGACGAAGCGTCGGGTTCGTCTCGTGCGTTTGTGCAGTGGCTCGAAGCCAAAGGGCGGGACGCGGCAGATAGCCTCGCGGCGGCGGTCGAATTGCCAGAAGAGGTTACGGGGTACGAGGTGCCCCACCTTCCGTTCGCGGAGCGGGGGGGTCATTGGTACTTGCGTGTCCCGACCCCCAAGCGGACGTTCTGGCGGGGCCCCTACACGCAGTGGCTGACCTTCGAGCTCGGCGTGCCAGGAGACGCACGCAAGGTGCTGGAGCCGTGACGAGCCTGACAGCTCATGCAAGCGGGTCGCGGCCTAACATGCGCTTGAAGCTGGCGGGCGCTCACAAGTAGGGAGGACTTGCGTTGGCTCGCCAACAAGCCTTTGTGTCTGCCGCCCCACCGCCTTGCGCCCCCACGCATTGCGCCCGCAGCTTAAGCGCGATCCCTTAGGCGGCGCGCTCCCACCCCACAAGCATTCTTCCGTTAATTCCTTTGGTGTGGTGATTGCGCGGGGCGCGGAGCGCCGAGACGCACGGGCGAGCTGCAGTTCGCCGCGCCCCACCACCCCAAGTCCGCCACGCTCGGGGCGCGCCGCGCAGTCCTTCGACGCCGCTGCTGCCCAGAAGCAGCTTCCCAAGGCGAACTGGCCCAGTCCTCCGTTTGGCGCGCGGCGCGCTCGAGCACCTGGGCAATGCGCGCCGTCTAACACGCGCTTGAAGCTGGCGGCGCCTGGCAGTTGGGGTAACCTTCATTTGTGACGAACCAAACTAGGCGCCGCAGCTTAAGCGCGGGCCGTTAGGCCGCACGTGACCACGATACGAAGGACAGGACTCGCAACGTACAGCGGCTCGCTGGCGGTGTTGGTTGCCTGGCTCGTCGCGATGGCGAGCTCCGTCGCCTGCGCTCAGTAGTCGGATACAAGCCTGCCCAGGATCCGTGCCACGCGCGCCTTGGCAGGACTGGCGAGTGGTCAACACGTGCGCATCCGCACTAACGGGGACGGGTTGGTGGAGGGCCGGGTTCTCTTCACCTCGGAAAGTCTTGTCACCATTCGCAACGCCGGGCGGGCGACCACAATCCCCGCAGCGAGCGTCGACTCCCTCTGGGTACGGAGTGCGCACGCGGGCAGAGGCGCACTCGTTGGCGGCGCCACGCTCGGTCTAGGCTTCGGCGCCCTGGGTGCATCGGTCTGTCCCCGCGAATGTGATATCTCGTCGGGCACGGCTTTTGTGCGTGGCGGCCTTGTGGGCGTGGTCCTCGGGGGCGGCATTGGCGCACTCGTCGGCTTGGCCGTCCCCAGTTGGCGCCTGCGGTTGCCGTGAGTAAGCGCGCGAGGCGACGTTCAGGCCCCGAATGCTGGCAGTGCTGGGCGCTTCGTGACGATCGATCGAAGAGGGTGCGGTCTAACAAGCGCTTGAAGCTGGCGGGCGCTGATCGCCTTAAGGGAAGCGGACTGTTGCGCCCTGGCTGGCGCAGACTGTCGTCCAACGGTCTTGCGCCGGCGGGCGAGTCGCCCGCAGCTTAAGCGCGATCCGTTAGGCAGCGCCACTCACATTCCCTATGGCCATCACATGTGCGGGGTTGTTGACCTTCATGCGCAGCCGTCGCTATGCAGTGGAGAGCTCACTCCACGCCGACGGTGCGCCACAGAGCGCAATCGTCGGGATCGCAGTTTCCGATGAGTTCGAGATCATCTTCGATACGCTTAGCACCACCCGGAAGAGCCAAAACCTTCGGCGGCGTGCGGACATCGCCTTCGTGATTGGCAGCCTCGAGGGAACCGACGAACGTACCGTCCAGTACGAAGGGATCGCGGATCAGCCCCTTGGACCTGAGCGTGCGCGCCTCACAGAGCTCTATTTCAGCGTCTTTCCCGACGGGCAGGAGCGCCAGAAGTGGCCGGCCCTCACCTATATCCGAGCGAGACCGCGGTGGCTGAGGTATTCGGATTACAATGTGGATCCGCCGGTCATTCTCGAGTGGGAGGCGGCAGAGCTACGGAGCCTCAAGTGAGACAGGACTCTGCGAAGGCGCTGCCTAACAAGCGCTTGAAGCTGGCGGGCCGGGGCGGGTCGGGGCGCTCTATCTGCAAGGCACGCCACCAGGCGCTCCCCCCTGCAACACGAACCCGTTCGCCGTCTCGCCGACCGGCCCACCAGGGTACCTCGAGTTCAGCATGATTCACGAGCTCATGCACACGCTCGGCTTCGTCTCGAGCGCGGCCCCGCACTTCACGTTGGCCGGCCATGTTAGCGACAGCCCAACCGACTTAATGTACGCCGGGTCGCTCCCATGGACGCCGTCAACGTTGGATGTGGGCCGGGACGACTACTACAATCCAGGCGGGCTGCCGAGTGGGGTGCTCAATCTAGCGACTAGTAGCTACCTCACGCCTTAGGTGCTGTCTTGCACGGGGTGCGCCCCCAGCGGCGCCCAAGATCGGGTCGGTGCTGCGCGGCTTCGGTAGATCTAGACCATCGATTACCCGGCTGGATGCTGCGGAAGGCCGGCCGCCTAACAAGCGCTTGAAGCTGGCGGGCGGTGATCGCTCTAAGGGAATCGGAGTGTTTGTGCCCTAACGGGCACGGACCGTCGTCCACCATTCTTGCGCCGGCGGGCGAGTCGCCCGCAGCTTAAGCGCGATCCGTTAGGCAGCTCCACCGGGCTCAGGCTAACAATGCCAACCAAGGCTGTCTACTTCCTAGCGGTACCTGGCTTCGCCGATTGGGAAGCGGCACATGCGCTTGCGGAACTTCGGCGGCATGGCAAGTATGACGTCCAGGTCGTGGGCTTCACCCACGAACCGGTTCAGTCGATGGGCGGGCTCACCATTCAGCCGGCCGCTGCTCTCGCCGAGCTCCACCCGGCCGACGTAGCGGTCTTCATCTTGCCAGGCGGTGATCGGTGGGAACAGCAACCGGTTGAGCGCGAGCTGATTGAAGCCCTCAAGACCCTCGAGGCGCGTGCGGTGCCAATCGCCGCCATTTGTGCAGCGACGACCGTTGTCGCACGGGCAGGGCTCCTTGGTGGACGTCGGCACACGAGTAACGGTCTTGACTACCTCAAGCAGCACGTGCCGGACTACACTGGGTCCACGATGTACGTCGACGCGCCTGCCGTACGCGACCGTGGCCTCATTACCGCCAGCGGTCTGGCCGATGTCGAGTTCGCGGAAGAAATCATGGCCGAGCTTGGCGTACTGAGTGATAGCGACCGAGCATACTGGACCTCGTTGTTTCGTGGGGGCCGGCTTCAGTCCGGAGCTGCCTAACAAGCGCTTGAAGCTGGCGGGCGGTCATCGCTTTTAAAGGAAGCGGAGTGTTGTGCCCTGGCGGGCACGAACTATCGTTCAACGACAGCTGTGCCGGCGAGCGGGTCGCCCGCAGCTTAAGCGCGACCCGTTAGGCGGCACGTCGACATGAATGCGTGCACACGCTATGGCATCCTCTTCGCCTTCGCTGCGGTGGCGTGCGCCCACCGCACAACCATCGGCCAGTACGTCGGCCAACGACTTTCCACCAAGCCACCGGCGGGGCCGACCTGCTACTGGGCCGCTTCTCAGCTGCTTACTGATCAGCTCGATACATCCATCGCCCGCGAACCTCGCTGGCTCGTCCTCGATACTCGCCCAGACGACGAGCGACCTGGCTACGCCGTCGCCTACTTGATCACGCCGGAGCGCCATCAGCGACCTAGTATCTTCGCCCAGTGGCGGCGCGTAGGGGATAGTCTCGATGTGAGTGAGATCAACACCTTCCCGCCAGCCCGGTGGGTTCTTGCCGATCGAGGCGATAGCCTCGTCGGGCGTGCCGTTATGGTGCACGACATGGTGATTCGTGATTCCACTGGTAGGCCCGCGTTGCTGCGCTCCGAGTGGCCGGCGCGAGCGTATCGCCTGTCCTGCGCGAAGGTACCGTAGAGCGTGCCGCCTAACATGCGCTTGAAGCTGCCGGGCGCTCACAAGTAGGGAAGAATTGCGTTGCCTCGCCGACGAGCCTTTTTTCTGCTGCTCCACCGCCTTGCGCCAACGAGTACTTCGCCCGCAGCTTAAGCGCGATCCGTTAGGCGGCTCGCTCAACATCGAGAATTCCATACGCTCAGCGCACATCCTCGTTTGCCTCCTGCTCTTTACGTCCCGATCGACGCTTCCACAAGCGGCCGCTCGCTACCACGCTTCTCCGGACACGCTCCGGTACAGCTCGCTGAATTCGTACCTGATGTACTTCGTGCGCGGTGCCGACACTCTCGGCGAACCAGTCACGACGCGAACACTCGAGTTCCGGCGCCTCGAGGGCGCCGAATCAGGACTCCGGCTTTGGGTGCGTCTGGAGGGCATCGGTCAAAACTCCTTCCGCTCCGAACAGACGTACACCATCACCCCTTATGGGCGGGTACTGACAGTGAACGGGCGGCCGGTCTCGGAGGTCCCTGATGCCCGGGTAGATGTGCTGCCTCGGTTCTCGGCCGCCGATGGCTCACTCTGCAGGCACTGCGGCGTCTCATACTTTCGACGGGGGCCGGCCGCCTAACATGCGCTTGAAGCTGGCGGGCGCGCACAAGTAGGGAGGAGTTGCGTTGCCTCGCCGGCAAGCGTTTGTTTCTGCGGCTCCACCGCCTCGCGCCTATGGGCGTTGCGCCCGCAGCTTAAGCGCGGTCCGTTAGGCGGCAACGACCCTTCCTGCAGCGCCAGGTATGGAAACGACCGAGCAACTTCAGGCATCTTAGCCGCAACGGGGCTCCGGCGGCGTTCGATCGGTTCTTGAAGTTGGCTTGAGGCGAGGGCGCGATCCTCCTAGCATCCAAGGAGGCCCACCATGCAGTCCCTCATCCATCATGCCATCCGGCCGTGCCGTGTCGGGACTCTGCTTATAGTCCTATCTGGCGCTGGTTGTCAGGCGTGGCACACGCAACAACTTGCGCCAGAGGCAGTTCTGGCAGCTCGCCATCCCGCGCAGCTCCGCATCACGAGAGCCGACGGCTCGCACGTAGTCATTCAGCACCCGAAGCTCCAGGGAGACACCCTCGTCGGGATCAGCCGCGGCCAGCAGGGGAAGGTGCGTGTTCCGGTTGCGGACATTCGAGCGATAGCGACTCGTGGCTTTAGCCCAGAGCGGACAGTTGCACTTGGCGTGGGTGTGGCCGCACTCGCCTCCGGAGCGTTTCTGATCGGCGTCGCGGCGTGCGGGTGCTACTAATGAGCGCTGTCGTACCATGGAGGCTGCCGCCTAACAAGCGCTTGAAGCTGGCGGGCGGTGACCGCTTTAAGGGAACCGGAGTGTTGTGCGCTGGCGCGCACGAACTCACGTTCAACGACAGATGCGCTGACGGGCGGGTCGCCCGCAGCTTAAGCGCGAGCCGTTAGGCAGCGCGGAGAGGGATTCTGAGAACAGCTCTCACCTCTACTGATCTCTCCTTCGTGGAGAGCTTCCGTCTCGCTCTCGAGACGGAGGGAATTGCATCGCAAGTAGGGAATCAGATCGCCGGGACCTTGCCCTTCAACGCTATGACTGTCACCATACTTGACGATCATCAATACGACCGTGCTCTTGAGGTTTTGCAGGGTCTGCAGCGCACAACTCCGCCATCTATCAGAAATAGTGGTTGGTCGCGCAGACCCGTACGTCTTCTAGTCCTTCTTCTGGCGGCCCTGGGGGTCATTCTCTGCGGTAGCATCTTCATCTTCTGATCGTTCCTCTTGCCGCATTCGGGGCCGCCGCGCTGCCTAACATGCGCTTGAAGCTGCCGGGCGCTCACCAGTAGGGAAGAATTGCGTTGACTCGCTGGCCAGCCTTGTTATCTGCCACTCCGCCTCCTTGCGCCCGCGGCCATTGCGCCCGCAGCTTAAGCGCGATCCGTTAGGCCGCAACACATGCGCGTTCCGCTCCTAGTCCTTGGTCTCCTGTCTTTGGCGACCGGAGGTACCCTCGCAGTGATCTTCACGGGCAGGTACTTCGCCCTAGAGGACCAACGCTTACCCAGGTCCCGCTGGAGTTGGTTCGACACTAACCCAGAGAACTTCAAGCCCGAGGTGAGGGGCGTTGTACTGGGCCTGCGCCGACTCGTCATTGTTACTGGGGCGATTACCGTACTCGGTGTGGTGGTGCTCTGGGTCGCGTTCTCCTAGTTGCAGCCTAACATGCGCTTGAAGCTGGCGGGCGGTGATCGCTCTAAGGGAAGCGGAGTGTTGTGCGCTGGCGCGCACGAACTATCGTTCAACAACAGATGCGCCTGCGGGCGAGTCGCCCGCAGCTTAAGCGCGATCCGTTAGGCGGCAGCACCGTCCTGCATCTTCCACAACGCGCGGCCGACCCTACCAGCAAGGATCTCTCATGGGTAAGCACATTCCACAGGGCGTGCTCGCAGTTACCTTCATGGCACTGGCGCTCAGCCTCGCCTACGCCGTTGCCGGGGCGCGACACTTCGATCGGCTGTGGCTTGTACCCGTTTCGTTAGCCTTCACTGGCATCGGAATGTTGGGCGTGGCCGTCGCGATCAAGCTACGAGAGTATGGAACCCGTCTCGCAGCGCTCGAGCGTCGGGACCAGGAACGGGCGGAAACGGGGCCCTAGAGCTGGAGAGGAACTCGGGATGGGCGTCGTGCTGCCGCCTAACATGCGCTTGAAGCTGACGGGCCTCGCCTGTAGGGAACTATTGCGTTGCGACGCCGGTGCCTCTCCATGCGGGGGGCGATTCGCTTGCGCCGGCGGGCTCGCCGCCCGCAGCTTAAGCACGATCCGTTAGGCGGCTGCGCACTCGTGACCCGACGCCAAAAGACCTTTCTTGCCCTTATCATCACGCAAGCGGCGCACGCACTTGAGGAGTATCTCGGCCACCTTTACGATGTGTTCCCACCAGCGCGCTTCGTTAGCGGCCTAATCTCTCAGGACCGGGAGCGCGGCTTCATCATCTTCAATGCCGCCCTTGTGATCTTCGGTCTGTGGTGCTTCCTGGGGCCACTCCGTCGCGCTTCACCTTCGGCCGAGCCGCTCGCTTGGCTCTGGGTTGGTATAGAGCTCATCAACGGCCTCGGTCACCCCCTGTGGTCCCTGCGAGAGTCCCGGTATACGCCCGGTGTGGCCACGGCTCCAGTTCTCCTTGTCCTTGCCCTTTATCTGGCGCACCAACTACGTCCGCGAGCAGCCGCCTAACAAGGGCTTGAAGCTGCCGGGCGCACTCAAGTAGGGAAGAATTGTGTTGCCTCGCTGGCCAGCCTTTTTATCTTCTGCTCCACCACCTTGCGCCCGCGGCCATTGCGCCCGCAGCTTAAGCGCGATCCGTTAGGCGGCTGCCAGCTCTGCACCTTGCAGTACCTACCATCCTCGACTCTTAGACAGGGAGCGCAACCATGAGACTCACGAAGAATCTTGGCATGCTCCTTCTGGGCATCTGGCTCTTGATACAAGGTCTTGAAGCGCTGGTGGGGCTCGGCTTCAGAGGACTCGGGACCATAGAGGCCATCCTTGCTCTCGTCGCGGGGATCCTCATCATCCTCGGCCGGTAGCTCGCGGTCGCTCTGGGGCAGCCGCCTAACATGCGCTTGAAGCTGGCGGGCCTATCGTTCTTAAGGGAATCGGAGCGGTTGTGCCCTGCCGGGCACGAACTATCGTTGAACGACACGCCGCGCGGCGGCCTCGTTGCCCGCAGCTTAAGCGCGATCCGTTAGGCAGCGCGCCATTTGTGTTCGGGAAGGAGGCAAGCTTTATGCAGACCACCCTTCGGTTTGCCCTACTCAGCTCATCTCTGCTCCTGGCAGTTGCCTGCCAGAATTCCACCGGTCCCCAACCCTCGTGCCTCCAGCCGGCGCCGCTGCTCGGCCAAGCGAACCCCGCGGCACCGGGCTACATCGTTGTCTACCAGACGGGCGTCGATCCGGTCGCCGAGACCACTCGACTCGCAGCACGCTACGGGTTCACACCAACCCACCTCTATACCGCTGCCCTGTTGGGGTTCAGCGCCAGTCTGACTCCCACGAGTGTGGCGGGGCTGCGGTGCGAACCAAGTGTGAGCTACATGGAGCACGACGGCGTGGTCACGATAGCGGGTTGACGGAGGCGCTGCCTAACAAGCGCTTGAAGCTGGTGGGCGGTGAGCGCTTTAAGGGAAGCGGAGTGTTGTGCGCTTACGCGCACGAACTATCGTTCGAGGACAGTTGTGCTGGCGGGCGAGTCGCCCGCAGCTTAAGCGCGATCCGTTAGACAGCCACGCCCTTGAGAACCATGACTAGGATCTGCGCCTTGCTGGTCGTCAGTGCCGCATGCCAATCACCGCAACGGCCGCAGCTGCCGGCTGCGTTTGGCGCGTACACCCGCGTTGATAACACGGTCGTGTTCGAACTCCCCGATTCGGGGGGCTATTTGGCTAACGGGACGCCGATCGATCGAGCGCGCATTCCGAGCGTGCTGCACGAGGTGTTGGCCCCACGCGACTCGGTCATGCGGGCCGTTTTTATCATTGACAATCCCCACCGTTCCTGGGCTGACATCGATTACATCCGCGCTAGTGCCGCTGCGGCGGGGGGCCAGGCATTCGACGCCGAGCGAAGCGGCCGCCTACCGATCAGAGGGTGGCGCGTCGTGCGTTCTGACTCGGCTCGTTGACGCGGCTGTCTAACATGCGCTTGAAGCTGCCGGGCGCTCACAAGTAGGGAAGAGTTGCGTTGCCTCGCCGGCGAGCCTTTTTATCTGCCGTTCGACCGCCTTGCGCCGACGAACCTTTCGCCCGCAGCTTAAGCGCGATCCGTTAGGCCGCAACGTGTCGGATATGCCCTCAATACCAGCCTCGGCCCCCGGACTCGGGGCGGCACGCGTCGCGCTTGTCGCGATCCGTGCTCCTTTCGCCGACCATGACCTGCCGTCACTGCACGGGCCCTACGTGATTCTAGCAGACGAGGCGCACTTAACAGCCGACCAAGCCGCCATCCGTCTCGCTGTGATGCCCAAGCCGATCTGGATCGCGGCCCGGCCTGCATCGGATGTCATCACGATCGAGACCGCTCCCCTCAGTTCCAACCCCAAGCTCGAGTCCAGCCACAAGTGGCATCAAGACATCCGCGATCGAGCGGGGCCATCCCTCACATTTCTGAATCGCCGCTTCACATCGCCCCTTGATGATCTGGGCGTCGTGTGCGCTGCCGGCCACGCCTCGGTTCGCGTCCGTGTGCGCGATTTTCATCAGTTCGAGCGTGACTACCAGCTCGCTGGCTATATCACGCGGGCCTCCCACTTTGCCGACAGCGCGTATCCCCAGACCTGCGGACTCACCGAGGAGCAAGTAAAGGGGGCTGCCGCGTTCGTCTGCTTCATGAAGTCCGGGCAAGTTCTCGTTCTATGAGCTCGATTTGTGGAAACGTTGCGGCCTAACAAGCGCTTGAAGCAGGCGGGCGCTCGCAAGTCGGGAAGAATTGCGTTGCCTCGCCGGCCGGCCTTTTTGTCTGCCGCTCCACCGCCTTGCGCCCGCTCGCATTGCGCCCGCAGCTTAAGCGCGATCCGTTAGGCGCATTCGCCGCCCGCTACGTTCCGCTCTAGATTCGCGCCGTGGGCTACGAGTTCGAGTGGGACGCCCGCAAGGCGGCCGCCAACCTCCGCAAGCACGGTGTCTCGTTCGAGGAGGCCGCCACGGCTTTCGCCGACCCACTGGCGCTGAACATGCCCGATCCGGAGCACTCAGCAGCCGAGGAGAGGTACGTCGTCCTGGGCCAGTCAACACAAGGCCATCTACTCGTTGTATGTTACACGGAGCGTCCACCCCGAACTCGACTCATCACCGCGCGCTCAGCCACTCGGCGTGAACGAATCCAGTATGAAGAAGGTCAGACCGAAGACTAGCAACTCGTCCGAGGATGTCGATACGATGCGTCCGGAGTACGACTTTTCGGGCGCCGTTCGTGGCGTTACGGCACGCCGCTACGCTGAAGGCGCGAACATCATTCTTCTCGACCCGGATGTCGCCGAAATCTTCCCCGATGCGCGCGCTGTCAACGAGGCGTTACGCACGCTCGCACGATTACAGCGCCCATCCCGCCGACGTAAAGGGCGGCGAAGCGCCTAACATGCGCTTGAAGCTGGCGGGCGCTCGCAAGTAGGGAAGGATTGCGTTGCCTCGCCCGCGAGCCTTTTTCTCTGCGCCTTCACCTCCTTGCGCCAGCGGCGATTGCGCCCGCAGCTTAAGCGCGATCCGTTAGGCGGCGCGCTCCCACCCCACTGACATCCTTTCGTTTACTTCTTTGGTTTGATGAGTGTGCCGGGCGCCGATCGCCGAGACGCCCGGGCGAGCTGCACCTCGCCGCGCCCCACCACCCCAAGTCCGTCCCGGTTCGGGCGGGCCGCGCACCTCCTGCGGTGCCCAGGGCTGCCCAGAACCAGCTTTCCAAGGCGGGGCGGCCCGACCTTCGGCGAGGGGCGCCGCGCGCTCCAGCATTTGGTCAAAGCGCGCCGTCTAAAACGCGCTTGAAGCTGGCGGCGCCTGGCACTTGGGGTAACCTTTCATTTGTGACGAACCAAGCTAGGCGCCGCAGCTTAAGCGCGGGCCGTTAGGCCGCGCCCGTTGGGTCGCAACTGGTGCGGCCCCGGGCATCAATGGTCGAGGTTCACTGTGAGCATCTGGCTGCTGCTCGCCATCTCCGCCATCGGCGGTCGAGCCATCACTTGGTCGCCGGCGCTCCTGACCCATCAGCCCGTGTCGTGTAGCACGATGGTGCACCTCACAGGCCCAGGGCCCTCCACCGGCTTCGCTATGGCGCGAACGGCGGATGGCCTTCTCATCCCGGCTCACGTGGCTGGCCATCCCGACACGTTGTGGCTTCTCTTCGACAGCGGCGCTGGTCGCACGGTGCTCGATCGCGACGCGGCTCGCCGCCTCGCGCTGCAGCCTACGTCAAAGGGGACAATTAGCGGCGTGGGTACAGGCGCAACCCCCGTGGACATTGTCACCGATGTTACGATCTCCATGCCCGGCGTGAGGATCGAGCACGTCGATCTGCGCCTGGCGTCCATTCCCGGTCCGGCACAGTCCGCCGAGCCCCACACTCACGGGATTATCGGCTACGATCTCCTCTGCGGTTCCGTCGTGACCCTCGACTACCAAGCGCGTCACATGACGGTGACCACCCCGGCAGAGTTCGGCCCGCCCCTGCACGCAGATGTCCTGCCCCTCACGGTTCGCGGGCGTTGGAGTTTCGTACGGGGATCTATCAAGGTGCCGGGGCAGGCGCCGGTAGACGACGATTTCCTGATCGATACCGGCTCGTTGGACTTCGTCAATCATCCGATCATCCGACAATCTACGGGTGCGTTGCGCAAGACGCGGACCGGCGCCGGCGGGTTCGGTGAGTCACAGGCTGGAGTGATCGGTGAGAACGAATGGTTCCGACTCGGCCGCACGACGATTGCGCACACGCAGTCCGCATGCTGCGCGGCCACCCCGGAGATTAGTCGTCAGATCGGCGCGGGCATCCTGGAGCATTTTCGCCTAACGTTCGACTACCCGCACCGGCGGCTCATCCTCGAGAGTCCAGCAGGCAGCGATCAGTCGCGTCCGCCGCGAGAGCCGTGATCGTGGCTCGGGGCGCGGCCTAACAAGCGCTTGAAGCTGCCGGGCGATGATCGCTCTAAGGGACGCGGAGTGTTGTGCGCTGGCGCGCACGAACTAACGTTCAACGACTGATGCGCTGTCGGGCGAGATCGCCCGCAGCTTAAGCGCGATCCGTTAGGCGCCAACAGGCCATTGCGCTCGACATGCTTGATACCACCGTGGTGACGTTGCTCGCGACGGCCCTGGGGGGACCTGCTGGTCAGCGCCAGGCAGCTGCGGTTGACACTGCCCGGCGGCCACGTTTCGGGTCATGAACCTGCTCATGACTGCCGACAGTCTCGGCGTAGGGACTTCCGGTGCCTCCATAGACTCTTCTCGAATCGACACGCTCACTACCAGTCGCTTTGAGGGCGCCCCCGACGTTTCGGGGGTCGTCCTGACATACCAACTCAGCTGCTTGTTCGCGGCTCCCGATTCCGTCATCCTGCGCATCAGAGTTAAGTGGGCCGGTCGCATCGAGCCTCACGACGACCACGAATCGTTCGTTTCAGATACTTCTACTACTCTCGGCTATCCTGAAATCGTCAAACGCAACGGTCGATGGATGTTCGCGGGGCCGTTCGCAGCGAACAATGTCAGTCCGGCCGCCGCGCTTCGTCGGTTTGCGTCCTCGCTAGACCCCGAAGGCCGTAGGGCACTCGCTCGACTCGCGGACGACCCATCGTTGACGTGGCGCCTAACATGCGCTTGAAGCTGGCGGGCGGTGATCGCCTTAAGGGAAGCGGATTGTTGTGCGCTGGCGCGCACGAACTGTCGTTAAACTGCAGATGCGCCTGCGGACGAGACGCCCGCAGCTTAAGCGCGATCCGTTAGGCAGCACCGACTGCACAGGTACCATGCTCGCTCGCACGATCACACTGGCCCTGTCCCTCGCGACGGCCTCCGCCCATGGCCAGGCGAAGAGACCAGGCCCCTCCCCAGAGAAAACCGTCCAGCAACTCTTTCACGCTTTGGACGCAAAAGACTGGCTTGCAGCTGTCCGATTCATTCACCCACGCGCGCTGGCATCGTTCCGTGCCGAGCAGCTCCGCGATGCAGGCGAATGGCGGTTCCACCCGATGATGCTCGATTCAAGCCTCAGCCCGCCCGTCCGGGCCTATTTCGACTCAATGCAGGTACGGCTCCGAAAGGGTGGGAACCCGTCCCTTGCCATGTTCGGTGGCGTGCCATCCACCGTTAGCCTCGCGCGGATCCCTCCTGACCAATTGCTCGCTCTTTACTGGCAGACGAGGGACCCGAAACCGCAGAACTACGATCGTGGCATCGCTCCCCGGTCCGAGCGGGCAGTGCTCGGCGCGGTGATCGGATCTGATACGCTCGCATATGTCGTGTACCGCGAGACGTGGGCGGCGCCGGGGTCCACGCTGAGCCCAGAGCTGTACGTAATTGAGGTAAGGCGGGACCACGGTGTCTGGCGTTGCATGCTCAACCGCGACATTGGTACCGGTAGTTGGGCAATGATTGCGACGCCTGCAGACAGTACCTGACTTCCGCCGAGGCGGTGCTGCCTAACAAGCGCTTGAAGCTGCCGGGCGCTGGCAAGTAGGGAAGAATTGCGTTGCCGCTTCGGCGAGGCTTTTTGTCTGCCGTCCCACCGCCTTGCGCCCGCGGGCGTTGCGCCCGCAGCCTAAGCGCGATCCGTTAGGCGGCGTGCAAAACCCTCGATGACCTCCTTCAAGTCGCGGATCGACTCCTTCTACGCTCAGGAGCGCAGGAGCACCCTTGAATCCCGGTTTGCGCTCGTCTGGGCCATCGTCGTCGCCGTCTGTTACCTACTCTGGAACACAACCCCGCCGGCCGATCGGGTCTCCCGGTTCGCTATCATCTTTGCTGTCTTCGGAGCCATCGTCTTACTCGTCGCTCTCTGGGCAGCATGGAGAGTCCGTGGTGTCATCAATCGCCTCCGCTCTCTAGCGCCTGACGATCGAGACGAGGTTCTGGGGCAACATCTTACACCGGAGGCCCGCGAGTTCTATGCAAAGCGTCTTGCGGCGGAAGGCTCGGTCGAATTCGACGGGCTTGTGGAGCGCTTTCCTTTCTCGCCGCTAGATCGCCGCGAAACCTTGGTCTTGTTCTGGGCCGCGGCGGCTATTGGGGCTATCGCCCTCGCTGCTGCACTGGGCATCGGCGGTCTGGAGCAGGCCTGGCGAGAGGCTGCTCTAGCGATCGGCATGGGTTCCGTTCTGGCCATGCCCGTTCTCTCACGGCGGTTCTACCGCCTTGCGAGCGTCATCGAGCTCACACCCCTTGCGATTATTGAGGTGCGGGCTGATGGACGGCGACGCTGGTTGTACTGGACTCAGCCCCTTGAGCTACGGAATTACCGGTGGCTGCGGCGCCTGGAGCTCGCGCCAAAAGGAGGACAGGGGCACATTCCGATTCACTATGCCCGGATTGGCTTTGATCGTCTCCTCGCGGTTGTCTTGGAGCGCGGCGGCTTCCGGAAACCTCCGCACGCCGCCTAACATGCGCTTGAAGCTGCCGGGCGCTCGCAAGTAGGGAAGAATTGCGTTGCCTCGCCGGCGTCCTTTTTTTCTGCCGTTCCACGGCCTTGCGCCCGCCAGCGTTGCGCCCGCAGCTTAAGCGCGATCCGTTAGGCCGCACGCGCTTGCCCATGGTCGATCATTCACGAATAAGCTGCCTGGGGGTGCCGACATCCCTCGCATTCTTCCATTCCCGCGGACCACAAGCACCGTGTTGCGCCTGATCACCGCCGCGGTCCTTACCCTAGCAGCGGCTATCGCCACAGCCGGGCTGGTGGATGCCCAGGGGATGCCGCCGTCCGCTCGCTCGACTTTCATCGGGGTTGCCGACAGTGTGCAGCTCGAAGTCGTGGACTGGGGGGGCGAAGGACCGACACTCATTCTCCTCGCCGGTATGGGCCATTCGGCGCATGTGTTTGATGGATTCGTACCGCGGCTCACGTCCCACCTGCACGTCATTGGCATCACCCGCAGGGGCGTGGGAGCCTCGAGTAGGCCGAAACATGGTTACGACTCGACGACGCTCGTGCGCGATTTGATCGCGGTACTCGATTCGCTTCGGCTCGCGAAGGTCTCATTTGCGGGACATTCCTTCGCGGGCAGCGAGATGAGCATCCTCGCCGCGCGTTTCCCCGAGCGTGTCGACCGGCTGATCTACTTCGATTCCGCCTTCGATTATCGCCAACTGCTGGATCGGGTTGGCGTCGCGACGGCACTCGGCAGTCCCCAGCCGCCGGAGGGGACCTACAACCGGAATACCGTCGCCGATTGGACACTCTACGCTGAGCGCAGCTCCGGTGCCGGATTCCCCGAATCCGAGGTGCGGGCAATGTTCCGATTCGGTGCCGACGGTATCTTCCAAGCCTCGGCAACTGCCCCGGAAACGCTTCGCGCAATGCTAGATGGCATCGAGCCCGCACCGCTCACAAAGATCCGCGCGCGCACTCTGGCGATTTATGCGGTACCCACCTCAGTCGAAGTGATGTACCCCTCCTGGTACGCCTTCGATGACAGCGCACGGCAGCGGGGCCGGACGGTATACGCGGCGGTTTCAGCGGAGCATGCGCTGCAACGCGCGCGCTTCAAGCGCGAAGTCGTCGGATCGCGGCAAGTCATGATCACGGGAGCGAGGCACTATCTCTTTCTAACGCATCCCGGTGAGGTGGCGCACGAAGTACTCTCTTTCATGCTGAGTAACTGAGATAATGACGGTTGAGTCGTACCCGTGTGCGGCCTAACAAGCGCTTGAAGCTGACGGCGCGCATAGATTAAGGAATGAATCTTTCTTCAGCGCGCCGCAGCTTAAGCGCGATCCGTTAGGCTGCAGCCATCCGACCTCTATTCTGAACGTGACCTTTACCTTCACCCTGACCAAGCGTGCTCACTGGCGAGCAATTCAGGACGCAACTCGGCGTACTCTTGCTTACAAGGTCGCTTGGGCGTTCTTCGCTGGCGTTCCGGTTCTCACCCTCATCCTGGTGGTCATCACCAGCCACGACCTACGCGACGCGGTTCTCAGTAACCTTGTCGTCCTTCTGGGCGGTCCGCTGCTCATGCTCGTTGGATTCCCGCTTATCCACCTATGGACAGTGTGGTCGATGCACAAGAACAACGCTGCTCTTCGGAGCGCTCAGACATTCGAATTCACTCCAACTGAGCTGGTAATGCGAAGCCCGCTCCACAATGCTGAGATCAAGTGGGAGGCAATTCATCGCGTTGTCGAGACACGCCATTCAATCTTGTTCTACGTGAGCAAAGGCATGGCTCACTTCCTACCTAAGGAAGTCGTTGCGCCCTCCGACCTCCCCCTTCTCAGGCATAACCTTGCCCAATGGCTGCCGGGCCGCGTGGCGCTCCGGACTGACGCAGCTGTGAAGGCTGCAGCCTAACATGCGCTTGAACCTGGCGGGGAAACCTCCCTCACTTTTGTAGACACTTCGACCTAACAAGCCGGAGGTGTCTATGCCACGGGCCGGTCCGAAGAAGGTTCAGGAATACAGCGCGGAGTTCAAACTCGCGGCGGTGCGGTTGAGCCGTCAGCGGGG
>WNFC01006897.1_pt1 | contig 29227 bp, 28 predicted proteins | sample 5400541 | NCBI WGS metagenome assembly WNFC01 (sample SAMN13153342, study PRJNA577476) | soil metagenome | isolation source: 120 cm saprolite under Douglas fir tree site 2 hole 2 replicate 1 | place: USA:California | collected 2015-04-18
GACCTCAATTGGACTCTGGACTTCGGAAGCCAGATTGTGGAAGGCACTGCAACACATGCAATTCTGGCTCGAGAAGCTGGGGTAGAAGAAGTCATGTACATAAATTACTATTAATACCTCCCGTCCTTGGATCGTATTGACATTGCTTTATCATAAGTTTTGATACGTCCGATCTAGAAATCAGCAAGGTGCTGGTGGATGAACGCGCGGTTGAAGTAGGTTGTCCCGCTGGCTGACCGTACATCCTCAATTTATCTAGATTTTTGAAGTTCGTTCTTGGTGAAAAACATGAAGTAATGGGCTCTGCATTGCACGTACCTCTCGTCCCGGGTACTCAGGCAGGTTCAACCGCGAAGGTCACCATATTTTACAAAACTACGAAGGGTAGCACAGCACTTCAGTGGCTAGCTAAGGAGTAAGTTCGGCATCATTCCCATACAATTGGGTATATTTATATGTTCTAGACAGACACAGGGGAAGCAATTTTCATATCTCTTCAGCCAATGTCAACCCATATATGCCCGAGCGTTAGCACCGTTACAAGGTAGGGACTCCTGTTAAACTCAATTCGACCGCGCGAGATTCACGGTATGGATAGACACCCCTTCGCTCAAGATTGTGCGTTGTCCGCACATTGTGAAAGTTGAAAGTAAAGTGAACTCTGATCTTCTCTCAGACGTACACGGCAACGGTAGCATCCGTGCTCCCGGTCCTCCTCTCCGCTATCCGCGTCTCGCCGCCATCTGAGGGCCCTGCTCATGATGGGAAGATCATTGGGAAGGATGTCGTCAGTTACGTATACAAACAGGTATGACTGAGTTTCGTGTTTAAAGACAGAACTCTGGGTTTGGAGTCTCAACTTGATGCAAGCCCGTAGGAATACCCTCCTATCTGATTGCTATCGCTAGTGGCAATCTACGATACAAGCCTTTCCTAGCCATTGAGGGAAGAAGTTGGAAAAGCGGCGTGTGGGCAGAGCCTGAGCTGCTAGAGGCTTGCTACTGGGAGTTTAGTGAGGACACTGGAAGGTCAGTATCTGGTCTGGTCCAACAGCTCGGCACGCAAATCAGTATTTGATGGGGACAGATTCCTTGCCAAGGAAGAGGATATTGTTGGTCCCTATAAATTTGGGGTTTACGACGTCTTAGTCCTTCCTCCCTCCTTCCCCTATGGAGGAATGGTGAGTTCTGCTGGCCCCCTCCCAATGCTTGACGACTCCCGTTGACGGGCATGTGAAGGAAAATGCCTGTCTATCTTTCTTGACGCCCAGTGCGTGTTAATTTCCTAAATGTCCCGTCAATTCTTGATTAGCGTGCCTAGCCCTTCTCGCTGGGGACCGGACACTGGTTGACGTTGTCGTCCATGAGCTGACCCACTCTTGGTTCGGAAACGGCATTACGTGAGCCCTCGATAACGCATCTAACGCGTCTAACATAATTCCCATACAGGCATGCAGAAGCGACGCATTTCTGGCTCAACGAAGGTTGGACAACGTACATCGAACGCCTTCTACAGCAGTTCCTTCACTCTCCTGCGGCCCGTGGATTTCAATACGTCATCGGGTCTACAGCCTTGAGCGAGGCTTTGAGTAACTACGCAGATCGACCGAAGTATCAGCGTTTGGTCATCGATTTTGAGCCTGGAGAAGATCCCGATGACGCGTACAGCAGCATCCCATACGAGAAAGGTTCTAACTTCCTCTTATACCTGGGTCTGTTCAATTTTTGTTCTCTCGCGTCTGAATCTCACCGGTTTTCAGAACAAACACTTGGCGGCCTGGACGTCTTCCTACCTTATATACGAGACTACGTTGCGACCTTTCAAGGGAAAAGCATTACGACATGGGACTGGAAAGCGCATCTCTACACCTACTTTGAGAGACACGGAGGTCAAGAAAAACTGGACGCACTGAATAGCGTTAACTGGGATGTGGGTTCGCGTCTGTATAAAATACCCAGGCGGTTGGCTGACCCGTACTCAGGCGTGGTTCTACGGCGAAGGGCTGAAGCTCCCCGTGGAGCCTTCGTATGACATAACGCTTGCTGACCCCCCCTACAGCCTTGCAGCGAGATGGGACACCTCACGGTCCGTTTCTGATGTAACTAAACTGGATTTTGCCGCATCCGATGTACAAACATTCGACTCTAACCAAAAGAGTGAGCCATTAATGGTTATGTTACTCCAATTTCTTACTCTATTATAGTTGTATTCCTCGAACGCCTTGCGACATATCCACCGTTACACTCCGCCCATATAAGTCACCTTGGCACCTTATACGAAGTAGCGACTTCTGCGAATGCCGAGATACGTCTGCGTTTCTACCACATTGCACTTAAAGATCCCACATCGTCGGTGGCGGTCGATTACGCTAGCCAGGCACTGAAATGGGTGACCGGGCGAGATGGAACGGGCGTGATCAAGGGTCGCATGAAATTCTGCCGCCCTACATTCCGGGCAGCGAGTAGGGTCAATACCGCACTTGCGAAACAGTATTTTACGCAGTCTAAAGAAGAATTTCATCCGATCGCAAGAAAGTTGATTGAGAAGGTGCGTGACAGATGCAAAATCTCGTCAGGCATCAGTTGCTGACAGCTCGGGAAGGATCTTGCGTCTGCATAGATGGTAATCGGGATTGTAGGCTATACATTGGGTGAGAGTGACCCTACAAAGACATGTAAGTTGGACAGGCAAAAGCCCGCTACGTGTGCCAATCGCCGAAGCTTGCAGAGCATAATATTGTGTAACTTTTCCGAGGTTGGGGTCAAACCGGTGTATGTTACCGACCAATCCTGGTGGGCTATTCTCGGATCGGATTGCGAATGCATGCAGTATCAACAAAAGAGCGCAGATAACTCTAAGCAGCATCTACTTGAAACTGCCCCAGATGTCCCCAAATACATCCTCCTTGTTGGTTTGCGTATTGCTTGCCGACGTTGATGACCCGAAGAGGCCAACACTCGCACCTGCAGGATTCCCGGTGGACCCGCCCCAAATATCACTTCCGGAACCAAGCAGAGATGGCTGTTGAGCAGGCGTAGTAGGACCCCACACATTCGGTTGCACAGGTGGAACAGCATTGCTCCAGTTATGGCCGACATTCCAATTCGTAGTAGATGAGAGACCAGGTGTCCCATTACTGAATGGCGGAAGTGGCTGAGATTGAGGTTGAGCGACTGGTGCTTGTGCTTGGGGCCAAGGTGACGGTGCAGCCGGTGCACCGAAAAGTGATAGAATATCCTGTTTAGCGTCCTTCTTAGGAGCAGTTGCTGTCGTGGATGTGGCGTTTACAGGTGGTGCGTGAAAATCAAGCGAGAAAATGTCATTTTCTGGTGCGGGAGAGGCAGGAACGGGAGCAGGGGCCGACGTTGGAGTAACCTGGGTGGGTACTGCAGGAGATGTCGCCTGGCCACGCGCATACTGTGTAGAGAGCAGCTGGTGGGGCTGAGTATGACGCGCCGTAACGGCAGGTGTGACTTTCGGGGCTGCGGGTTGACGGGCGGACGAATTCTGCTGGTTGACGCGCACGGGAGATGGATCTGGAATGGGGGCAGGCGAAGGATCCGAGGCAGCTTCCCCTGTCGATGAACCACCTTCGAGGATACCAGGGTCTGAGGGCGGAGGGCCATCTAGAGCCCAGCGGCGCGATTCATACTTCGACCGGATGAATGATTCTATCTTACTGGGATGGTGTTGTGTCAGATGGGAAGACCTGTTACAACCAAAAATATACACTCACTGATCCGGTGGGACGTGTCCAGGTTTGAGGTGTGCTTCCCAGTATAAATTAGCAAGACGATTACCCCACTTTTGTATGTTCTATATTGCATGTTCATGAGGCTAGACAGTGGGAGAAGATGTGAATGATATACCCCCATCTGCTCAGGTGTCCACGCGTCTAGATCGATAGATTTGACCTTGCTGATGTGGGTGCCCATTCCACGATGAATACCAGAGCAACGAATACACAAAAAGACACCACTAATGCACTCATGAAACACAGAAAAAAGAAGAAAATAGGACAACGCACATATTCCAAGAGGCCCAACGAGGATCTAAGGGCCGAGGGGTCAGAGTGGGAAGAAAGGGTTAAAAGATCGACGTACCATTATGCTTGCAGTCCGCACAGACTCTATTCTCCGGGCGTTTCACGAGCTCTCTAAGGGTGCGGGCATGTCGTTCTGTCGTGGTCTTGTCCTGAGGTGACATGTTGTGGACTTTATTGTAGACAGATGGGCGTTCACTTGCTCGAATCGGATGGTAAAACAGGTCAAGGGGGAGACCCGTGGACCGCGTGACCAGCCACTACGCGTTCCACCTTGACCCATCATGTCCGCCGCTGAAAAAGCAGAGGCTCGACGAAAAGCCATCCTCAGCAGGGGCACAGACCGTCTTTCAAGGCTAACTACTTCCGCAAGAGGTGATGATGCACCACAATTCGTGCATGCCAGTAAGCCTTGCGCTCCATCGGCCCTTCATCGTACCTGTTATATACGACCCTAGCAGACTCACCACCATCTTCCGCACCTCGAGGAAATCTCTCCAATTTCATTGGCGAGGACCCTCCGCCTACGTCATTCACCTCTGATCGGTCGTCCCGCCGCGCACCCAACTCGCATATCTCTCCCTCAGACGCCACTGCAGAGTTGGGCAGCCCCCCTGCAGACCCATCTGCCTGGTCGAACGAGCAGCAACAACAGTTCTTACAAGCCCTCCTCGGTGGTACTCTACCCAGAGAACCTCGTTCTTTCGACGTTCATACCCCACTTGCAAACAGCGCTGGTCCCGATGACCCACTCCTGGCCTTCTTGTCCGGCTTGGGTATAGAAGGGGGCATAGGTCGTGGAGCGGAGGCTGTGTCTCAGTCCAGAACAGAGCCCAAACCGAAGACATTCATTCAGAAACTACTGCCGCTTTTACATGTCATAGCCGTCTGGGCTCTTGTAGCGTTTTTCATCTTTTGGCGAGAGCCTGAAATGTTTCAGGCACGGAATTCTGTTGTCGTTTCTTCAGGTAATATATCGAATCGATGGGCCAGGCTAGCCAGTGGCCCAGCGGAACAGAGTACGTGGGGTATTGAGATAGTAGTGAGTCTTCCGAAGGTCGCGACTGCAAACCATCCTACTGACATGCGCCGCAGCCATTTTTCTGGGCTTTCGTTTCCTTGGAGCTTGCACTCAACTCAACACGTATCTTTTTTGACTTTGTGGGTCCTCCTCTGCGATCTACACCTCCTTGACTAAAAGTAGGTTGCAGGACTCGACACAACCCCCATTACTCCTCACACTCGCCCTCCCCTATCTCCCAAAACCCTTGCCCTCCGTAATCATGTATGGTTTAAGGTACTTACAGCTCCTTGGGACGCTGCTAGATGATCTTGCAGCTGCTGTAGTAGCGATGGGTCTGTTCATTGCAGCATCCAGTTTATGCGAAAACTGGTCATTTCCTTGAATTCTATTTCGTAGACCAATGTAGAATCCCCATGCAAAATGATGATCCCAACATGCAGGCTCTTTGTAACGATGACGCGTGAAAATGAATTCACCAAGCTGGTACAAGGAAGCACTGAACACTACGGGAGCACAGCCGCAGCACCTGTTGTGGGCTTTGGCGATGGAGGGACATAATTCCCTGTTGGCCCATCAACGATAGGAAGCCCGGCTTCTGCGCGTTCCGTCTTCCAGCGCGTCCAGCTATTACCACCTGCTGTATCCATGAGCTCTTGAAAGGTAGTCGAAGACCATTTATTGTGAAGGTTAAAGCTGTGTTCTCGCCCATCGGCTACGTGGAAGGAAATATAAGAATCAAAGCACAGCGGTCAGCAGGAAACGGGGACGAACAAAACTCTAGCACAAGCTCCGGCTGCCAGGTTTCATCCTTTGTCTTTACGAGTTTGTTGACCCGGATGTCAATCTTTGGATTTGCATACCGTATCCTAGGCAAGTCTTCCTTCAGAAAATGGCTATGGATACATTCGGTCAGCCGTCCACACTGAAGAACGGATATTGAAGGACTTGCCGCGCGCCAAAGTGGTCATTCCGCTGTGCAAGAGTGAGGGTAATGGCCCTAACTCCGACCAAGGTGGCCCGTGGTGCCTTGTTCAGATTTTGCAAGATTTGAGAGAGGCGTGAAGGACCCAGAAGTGGCTTGGGCATTGTCGGGACCGGGAAACGGGCCGCGTCTTGATGGTTTGGGGGGGTGTTGGATGTTACAAGCCGGCCCGGGGTACCGTCATGATTGGTGGACTCGGCAATTAATCTTGCAAGCAATCCAATCCCTGCCAGTTCTCTGCCATTAGCTCTGCAAACATGGTTGAGGATGACACTGTCGTTCGACGTCGTTCTCGCCGCAGCACCGCGGGAAACCGGTGCGCATTTAGCTCTATCCTCTGGAAACTGAGTGAACGCGTTCACAGTATGGAGGCGGCACTTGCGGAACTCAGCGTTGAAGATGATGTCAAAGACGTCGCAGATGAGGAGGATGTCTTTGAATCCGACTTTGAAAGCACGGACGACGACACCGAAGCTGCGCAGCAAGCCTCTGATGGTGGAGAACGGCAGGTGAAGGTTGAAGAGCGTAGGGAAAAGAAGGTACGTTTTTCCGCATTCTCCTTATTCGTCGAACTACCCTATAATACAGGCAGCGCAAAACCGGATAGCGAGAGCTGCTGCTGTTGCGCACGCACGCTTAAGGGTGACATTCAACCCAGAGATATATGACGACGCAACAGAAGAGGCCTCAACCACGGTAGCGAAGAAGAAGCGTCGTGTGTCGCTGGGACTTGCAATCGATGCAGAGACGGGTGAAGTTATCAATAATGCACAGCGGCAAAGCAGGCGCTCTCACACTATCTTAAACACGAGTGCTACAGCACTACGAATGAAGAAAGATGCTGAGGATAAGAAAGTGCGTTCATAGTGCTACTCTCCCGGTAAAACACTCGCTCATCTAAGCGCATAATAAGTCTGTTCCCAAGAAATCGAAGATCAAGGTGCGTGCGCTCACACAAGACGAGCTTATCGCGCGCGCATTGGACATGGAGGAAGGCAACATTGTAGAGCATAAAAATTATCTTTTTGTCGAGGAAGAGAAAAGGAAACGTGCACATGCCGTCCGGGCAACGATTTCCGGCCCTCTCTTGAGATGGGTCAGTCGTCGCGAGACGGTTTCAATACCCACTGAAACGCAATGTCCTCCTGGTATGTTGAGATTACCGTGCCCACAGGATTTCCCGATGCTTATTCTAGAAGATGGCGAAAGCAGCTCCTCAAGCGCAGCATCGGGGAACCCAGATACAAAATTGGCGACACCACAACCTGGCGACAGTATCGATGCAGCGCAGCCTGTGCATCCACCTAAGCTTCGCACAGAAGAGGTAACAAAGAACTATGTCATCCATGAGACCTCACAGGACGAGTTGGCAACGCGGCCTCCGTGGAAAGATACTATGGCAGCGATGTTTGGTGATCACGTAAAGTGGGAGGATGTCAAGGCATACGTGAGTAGGGGGCGGCCACTGTGTGAGTTATACTTTCCTTACCACATTCTTGCTCTGATGGGGATTACACCAGCTCGACCCGTACAACTATGTTCCATAACAGGCCGCCCTGCGCGATATATCGACCCCCGTACCAAAGTACCTTATGCGACACCAGCGGCCTATCGCACCCTCACCATGATTTTGAACCACGAATATGTGTGGAGTCATGCACTCGGTTGCTATCTAACCCCCCCGGAAAAGTCTTTACTCTCCGCGATGCCTGATGGAACCGCGCCGGCTAATGACAGCAGTCCGTCAACGAAGTAACACTCCTAGCGTGCCTATCGGTTATAGCCGTGGTGGTGCGGCTTTTCCATCCTCCACTCAATGAGCATCATATCCCGATCCCGAACGTCTGGGTCCGATGTGCCCCACGATTACAGTTGGGATGCTGGTGGATGAGGCGTCATTCCAGGCACGACTGAATGCGCTCCTACGCGGTGACTCACTGGCATTTCCTCTAATATTAAAATGAACTTCGATGCACTGTAATTGCGCTGTACCGCTGTACCTACATTTACTGACGTAATGATGATAACGAGAACGAGGATCATGTTCGTACCGCGAGATGCGTACACAGTTATCAACAACGCGTCAATCTCAAACTGAAACAACAGTTACCCCAATCAATCATGTATTCTCATTCAGACAATACCAATCGTCCTTGGACTGGGCAGTCGCGTGCGACATCCCTCACTCGTCCTCGCACTGGGCAGTCTCGCCCAGGCACAACCCAGGCTCCTACGACAGCTGCGACTTCCCGCCATGATGCCAGCTTCATCATCGCTTTACTGGAAGGCCGTGGTATCGCCCGAGAGGTTGGCATAGCTGCGCTTGATCGCGATACTGGCCGCGCGGTGTTAATTCAGGTAGAATCATTTAGTCGCCGTACATAATGGACATCGACCTGACCACCAGACGTAGCTCGCTGACTGCCAGACATATGTGAAGACGCTTCATCAGATGCACCTTCACAACCCAGCCCTCATTCTAATTCCGGATACATTTTTGTCCTCGAAGGATAACCTAGGATCGTCATCTAGGAATAACCCGAGCTCAACGCCACTGCTTGTACAATGCCTTTATGATGAATTTCCCGGGATTCCAGTTGAACCTGTGTTGCGCAAATACTGGAACGAAGATGCTGGTATATCTCACCTCTATGTTGGCGAACTGTTCCCATATCTTGAATCACAAGGCCTAGAATTCGTGTCTCAACTCTGCGTCCAGGATGAAGAACGAGCGGCCACTATAGTGGCCGTGTCAAGGAAGTGCGCATATATGCGACCATCCCGCTATCTTCACCCATCCTGATGCCGCCGTTGTCAGATACTATGCCTTATCCGCCGCCTCAGCAGTATTCAAATATGTAGAAATCAAGCTGAACACGCAGTTTGCGAGCGGGTCGCTACGCATTCGTTTCGTTCCCGTCGAAGGGACGATGATGATTGACCCGGAAACAGCGCGCAATCTAGAAATCGTTGACAATATGGGGAACGCAAGGTCACCGCATTCACTATTTGGGTACGAATTTCTGTCTCTCGCCGAGGAGTACTCACTTCTTCTCAGCGTTGTAAATCACTGCTCTACCGCCATGGCGAGACGACTCTTACGGGCGACTTTGCTGGCGCCAGTTACAGGCATGCCCTAAGACCGATCTCTTCAAATCACCGTTTTTTTTGACGTCTTACTAGTTGGACCCGCGCTAGAAGCACGACTGGATGTCGTCGGAGGTATTCTGCGTTTGTGGATCCGCCCAAATTTTGTTCACATCTTCGTCAGAGCTAGTCCGTTCGGAAGATAGGTTCACGGAGATCAAGGATGCTTTGAAACATCTCTGTAAAGTAGACCTCGATAAACTCATCAGCTCCGTACGTGATCGCATCAACCGCGTCTCTTCTTCATCTGTACTGGGGCTGTACAGCTGGCTTCAAATGAAACTCGGGAAGCTAGTTCGGCGCGGACAGCCTCCGCACGGGTGACACAGATGCTCAACTTACGGGATGTTGTACGGCACTTGCCCGCATTACAGAAGGCTCTCGTTGGTTCAAAGAGCGAGCTGTTGAGAATTATAGGTAATGTACGTTATGGAATTCTTGCATGTCTTCAATGTGTGATGTCCGTCATAGATGCTCTCCGACGAACGCTTGGAAAAAGTTGAACGACTCGTTTCTGAGAGCTTGAATGAGGATGCATCTCTCCAGAAAGTGTGCTCCTTTCAACCTTTGACCAAGACGACTTAACGGACTTTGTTCTCAGACAGGAATTGGTGCGATCAATGCTCGGGTGTACGCTGTGAAAGTGAGCATATCGTTCTTTATGCAACTAGTCAATTCAGGTCATTCAGGCAAATTGTACCCCCCTTCTCGACGTCGCTCGCGAGACATACAAGGAGAACGTCGGGGACATCCATGCGTTACACAATAGTCTCACCGAGAAGCATAACCTGCCCATGCAGCTTGTATATCAGGAGTCGGGGTTTCTGTTCGCTATTAGGAAGGGAGGTCTTGGCGAGGGAAAGCTACCCTGGGGTTTCATTAATCCATCAATGCAAAAGGGTAGATGCTTGTTTACGAACATGGAATTGGTGAGCTATTAGGGTACCTGCATTAATAAGTCCCACTGATCCGCAATTACAGAAAAAACGTAACGCCAGGATGAAGGATGCCCTCGAAGAGGCCCTCATTCTGAGCTATTCGTAAGTGAACCCTCTCTTCGCCTTCTCGATCTCATCCACGCGCGCCAGAACTATCAAAGATCTTGTCTCGGCGGTTCTGGTGGACATTGGGGCTCTGTATAAAGCCTCAGAAGCGGTCGGCTCTTCCTCCATGAATCAAGCCATTACCTGAGCCGCGGCGTTCTAATCCAGATAGCCATGTTGGACATGTTATGGTCCTTTGCTCACGTCTCTATCAGTTCGTAACAATTGCGTTTTGTGGCTTAATTTTTACCTGGTCCTCTACAGTGAAGAATTATGGTGATAGTTCCTTTCAGTCAGCAAGCCCCAAACCCTGATTACATGACTAGTCCGCCCCGAGTTTACAGGCACATTGGCCATCAAAGCTGGGCGCCATCCTATTCTAGAAAATGTTCAATCGGTGGGCATGCTCGTGTCAAACGACGTGTATTGCTCCGACTGCACGTCTTTCCAAGTGATACGGGGCCCTAAGTGAGTAGCCTAAAAGACCATGCGCGATGCATTGATCTTGCGCTCTTTCGCTCTTAATAGCATGTCTGGTGTGTCATAAGTCACCGCGACTGTCCTCTACTCACTTTACGCAGGGAAAAGCACATATCTCAGGCAAATCGGCTTACTGACCGTTATGGCACAATGCGGTTGTTTCGTCCCGGCAGAGTACGCGAGTTTTCGGTGAGCCTAGCACCTCACTATTGTTGCCCCCACACATCACCCTTTTTCAGTATTCACAATCACCTTCTGACTCGTCTCTCAAACGATGACGACATGGAAAAAAATCTCAGCACATTTGCCAATGAGATGGCGTCTTGCGCGATGATTTTAGGACTCGCTTCTTCAAAGTCGTTAGTTCTAATTGATGAATTGGGCCGAGCCACGTCTCCAAAGGAAGGTGTAGGCATTTCCCATGCGATCGCCGAAGAACTCATCAAACTCAAGGTAAGTCTTTCGCACATTGTGCTTTAACTAACTGAGGCCTTGCAGTGCTTCACTTTCTTTGCTACGTGAGATAACACTATTGGCTCGTTTATTGGCCCATGTTCATGCAACGTAACAGCCACTTTCAGGAACTTTCCGTTACATTGTCCCGTCAGCCGACTATTGTCCAGTAGATGCGTCAGCCCTATTTTCTTGCGAACGTACTGACATCTCCCGAGCTTGCATTTATCTGTTCGGGTATGCTACCTGCAGAATCATTTGCTAGCTCTCACGCCTGGCAGAGGTCACGCGTTTCTAGTTCTAATATTGGCTTGACCTTCACATACAAGTATTCGCCAGCCACTCCTTCCGTCGTAATCTTATGTATGCTTTTGCAGGATAGTGAATGGCCAGGCAGATGAAGTAGACCATTATGGTACTATCTATCGCGATGTGAACTGATACGGGCTCTGACATTTGCGAAAACGCACTGCAGGTCTTCAGCTCGCACGCCTAGCGGACTTGCCAAAGGACGTGCTCACGCAGGCTGGACAAATTGCGCACCGCCTCGGTGACGAATCCAAACAGAAGCACGAGAGTAGTGAGTCTTGTAAAGTTGCGAGAAGGCGGAAGGCTGTTCTGAGGGTATGTTGGCCACGTCATTGCTTCCGAATTGTCGAAAGCATCTATATTATGTCTTGCTTACACGGCAAACTTCCCAGCTGCGAACGACGATGACACAAGCCTTTGAACATTCGAGACTCCCGGACCGTGAATTCCTTGCCTATTTGACCACTTTGCAGGAAAAGTTGACAAAGGATCTCGCCAATAACCTTTCTTGATACTCGGATGCACTCTAAAAGCGGTTTCTAAATCCTCTGTCTGCCACCATGGTCCTTGTTCTAGTTGGGCGAACACCTCAATTGTCCTGCGGTTCGAAAATTGTTATCTTGATCATTCCAGGTTTTGTCGAATCTACCTGCGGCTTAAATTTGCATGTTTCCGTTGTAGTTTCGACGATTGCCTTACAAGGCATCATGTGTACAGTATGAACTCAACGGAAGGTACACCATGTCATGTGAATAAAGCTATGAAGTACTTAATTTAGCCTGATAAGTGGGATTGTTCTCCGTCAACTATGGCAAACCAAGTTACAAGCTCGAGGAGAATTCGCGATGACCCGAGTTCATTCCCCCAAGGCGTGATGACACAAGAGAAAACAAACAAGTAAATCACAACTCCTGATACAGTCGAAGGCTTAATTTTTGCGCTCTCCGAGCACCGTTTGAGACCTCCCGGTGCAAATCCCGACGGAGACCTATCGCGCGTTTGGACAGATCACCCTGTGTTTGCTCGTTCGTCGCGACAAGGAGCTGGTCGATAAGCGTATACGGTAGCCACGTCGACATGGCCGTTTTGGGTGGGTCCTGTGCGAGACGCGACTCGGCCTGCCGACAAACCTCGTGAGAAAGGGTATACATCATGGGCTACATCCGGCGGGAAAACGCACATTGTGGATGAGGGACAACGTAAGCTCCAACGCCAGCTCAAGCAACTCGAAGCGCATACATGCGCGGATAAGCCACTCTGAATCATGCTCCTTTATTATTGAATGCGTACGGTAAGATTTTTGAGAACGACGAAATAGAAGCGGGACCATTACCTCCAATCTATGGACCAACCATGGAGGGGGGCTCGATGCGCGCTCCAAACCGACTATTGTCTCGAAGACGACCTTAGAGTAACGGAGATCCGTGTCCGATCCGTCATGGCGCTCGAGTGACTGCCGTAGGTACCTCCACCCACGATCAGAGGGCGTGCCGGCCCAGGATGTGACTTTGTCGGTGAGTAACCAGTCGGTGGTGTCTTCCGATCTGCGCCACCAGTTAGCGACACCGGGAGACTCAAGAAATCTGTGGCACCCACAAAACGGCCTCTGGGTTACGGCTCAGCCGCAGGCATTGCCTCGTCAAATGCGAAAACAGATCGGTCATGTCGACTTCAAGGGTACGAGCGGTGGCCATGGCTAGATTGAAACGATTGTTTTGCACCAACCGTAAGACGACAGATTCGGGAGAACGTAGAGTCGCTATTGTGATATTCAAAATCAGTTCATCACGCTTGGCGCATGCTGTGCCGTGCTCACCACTTGAGCGTAACAGCTCCGGGTCCTTTCTCACAAGATCCAGCTGCGCGCTCAACAGGGTGGATTCTGCGATTACATCTGAAAGCTTGACTATTTCCAAGTCGCGTTTCCCGCTGGCGAATCTGTCCTCGGGGATATGTCTTGTGAGCTTACGACGCTTCGGCTCTGGCTGCCTTGCCCCAAGTCCTTCCGGCGCAATAGGGAGAACGATCCATGTGTCCTTCTGGTCGAGGAGAGCAAGGGCATTTGAGGAGACGATCAAGGCCTCGAGCTGCTGTTCGGCTAACAAGAAATACTGTGCTAGTTCGTTGGTGTTACTTAGGACTGCAAGCTTCCTGGCGCGCTGGTACATTGCAAGGGCCGCTGAGGGCTGTGTCAACAAAGAAAGAATATGGGACACGAATGTCGCTAGCTCACCATTCCTATAGTCACCGTGTGTCACATACCACGTATATAGGATCCGAGAATAGAAGGGCTGGATCCGGGGATCCGCATTCCGTGCCTTGAACGACAATGATCCTTCTACCTCATCGACAATACCAACAAAATTGAAGGACACGAGACGCTCTATTGCATGCTCCTCGCACATTCGGTGAACCAAGTACTGAGCACAATTACGCCGCCTACGAAGATTCGTGAGTCAGGGGAAAATAGTTCATAATGATGACGAACAGCATATCGTGCGGAGTCGCCATCAGTGCCGCGTACGCTTCGTCCCAATAGCCCAAGTCCGTCGTACCTCTGATGGTCGTGCTCCACAGATCATTGGTGTCCCAGTCTGGTGGAGCATTTGATATCGCCAACCTGGCAAAGTGAACGTCGTGGTCGGTGAAGGACGCAGACTTGAACAGCGAAGAAGCATGGAGGTAAAACCCAAACATCGAGTCAAAAAGCTGGCCTCCGGGAAGGACCGCCGCAAGGGCATCGGCGTCCTCGAAGGACAGGGCGCTGTACGGGCCTGTCGAATAACCGTCGATCAGGGCGAGTGGCTGAGCGATAAAGCAACAACGTACCGAAATTACCCGCCAGGCTGTCCATAGCCTCCGCCGCCTCTGCATCCCTCCCAACATCCAACCACAGCCTCGCCCAAACGTACATGACAGCTGGCGTCCGCGGCAACCATTCCAACGTCTCCCTGGCCGCGTCGAGGAATCTCAGAGAGCGAAGACGCTCGGACCACAGCACCTCCAGTCGCGCGGCATGAGCCGTCGAAGTGGCTTGCAGCAGCCCGCTCATGTCGAGGAACGCGTGAGCAGCGACGGCGAGCGGCGCATCGACTGCGGCGCCGCCTATCTGTTCGAGCAAGCACGGGAACAAAGCGGGGGTAGGCGCGGATGCGGCCGGCGCGCTGCGCGACATTCCGAGGGTACGGAGGCGCGCCGCGACCTCGTCCGCGTCGTCTACGACGGTGAAAGGAGCGGCGTCGAATGCGGGCTGCTCGGCGGCGTAGCGCAGCATGGCGACGCCACGGAAAACGGCGAATATTTCGGAGAGCAAGCTGGGGTCCCACTCTTCTAAATCTTCGGCGAAGAAAAAGAGGAGAGCGACGAGCGCCAAAATGAAGTCGTATCGCGCCTGTACGGAATGCGCCGCATACGATGCGGCCAGCATGCGCGTGTACACGGAGACATGTTGGGGTAGCAAGAGTTCGACTTCATCCTCCTCCATCTTCACGGCGCGATCGAAGCCGCCGACAAGGTCCAAAACGAGACGGGTCGAGGCGTCGATGTCAGCTACGCTCTGGATGCGTCCCACGAGCCAGCTCTCCGCGCCATCATCGAGCGAATCACGGAACGCGCTACGCGCCGCCGTGTCGGCGATGACATCGGCGAATGGAAACGCGACCTCCTGTTGCGTGAGATCTACCACGCGTCCCTCGAGTGCTCGGAGAGCACGAGGTCCGATGCGCGTGCGAAGATTCCATGCGATTTCACATACTGCAAATTGCGGTTCAGCGCCTAGGTCGGTGCGGAGGTGGCGGTGCAATCGCAAAGGCAGGTCTTCGACGGCAAGCGCGCCCGTACGCTCGCGCTCAGCCACGAGTACCTCTCCGCGAGGACCTGTACCAAGCGCGAGTGGCCAGCGCGCGGAGCGCTCGACGGCACGACAACGAGCGATAAAACCTTCCCAATCCCGTTTGACAGAGATCCAGTATTTGTCATACAGCAGGGCCCCCGTTTGTGTATCGCGGGATAATGTCACAGTACATCCAACTACGGCGGCTATTTGCTCCCCTAGGGAAACATACGACGTGATGAGTGGTGCGGGTGGAGGCCCAGGGAGCGATCGACATGCGTCAGTGTATTGATCGATGGCGGTGCGAAGGGTGTAAGTGGAAAAGACGCCTGGACGCATGATGGCAGAGAAGAACCTATCTGTGAGCGAGCCTGAGGAAAGCAATAACTCGTCCAGATAAGCAGGTGTCAGGTCAGGTTCGTAGGGATAGAGGACGACGCGCCAACCAACACCTTCAGGTTCATTGGAGACGTCCGACATGGGTATGTCAAGAATTTCGACAGCCGCCTGGCCTTGACGGTCCCACAGGGTGTAGAGGTATCCATTGACAACAGCGAAGTCCTGTAAATGACCGTGCGCACTCTCGTGTGAGGCCTCAAAGGTCTCTACTAGCTGGAGATGATCATTGGAAGCGCTGAACAATTGGAAGAAACCTCCGGAGGAGGAAGAGGAGGGCGTTGGGATGAAGACGAGGACGTTCGGCCCGTCGTAGATGCTGATAAGTTTTTGCGGCGCTGGATCGAGAAGAACGTTCGGCTTGTTGGACGAAGTGGCCATGCCGGGTGATAACTCTCTACCTGGAGAAGCCAGGGAGGGAAGTAATTTGGCCGAGGTGCAACCACTGCGTGCGGTCCACAAACGAAGGGTTCGGTCACGAGAGAGCGTCCATACGTGGCCAATGTCAGTAGGCTGGGGATGACACGCTATGGCGATGATATGTGACCCATCAGTAGCGCCTTGGTGAAGAAAGGAAGTGAGGGATGCAAGGAATGTATTGTGGTGAAACAGGTTCTCGGTCCAGTGGTCTTTGGATGCACAATAAGAACAGGAGAATCGAAAACGGGAGAAACATGGACGGACCGGCTGTGGTTTTATCACCAATAGTCTCGGCATCTAGACGTATGAGTGATCCATTTGTGAGGGCGAGGGCAACTGTATGTGTGCCTTGAACTTGAACAAGGGCCTGAACATACTCTGGCACATATTTGAGATGGTATTCGCGACACCAGTTGTTGACCATATGGGTGGACCAGAGTTGCTGCGGTGTCTGCAAGGGTAATACAAGGCGATAGAGAGAGCCGCTCGCAATGACTGCGAGGATGTGCAGCTCGCGGGTTTCCCACAAGACCACGGCAGGGTTCGGCAGGACGGTATAGGGAAAGACGAAGCGGATGGGGGGGGTCTCCGTGGAGAGAGAGACGAGCTCGACGATAAGGCCATTGTGGATGAGGCGGAGGAGGATGACGCCGGTCTGCACCGAGTGGAAGAAAGACGCGTATTGTGCATGTTCGGGTGGTGGTTCGTCGTCGCTGGGTTGAGGGGGGAAGGGCACGTGGGGTTTCGAAGTCGAGATGGAAATGGCATCTGTTTGCGAGGAGGAGTAGACGTCGGAGAGGTGGGTGGAGATGAGCACTTTATCTGCCGCTGCCGCTGCCGCCATGACCGGGACTGCTCTGCGCTCCTCTGCTCCTTTGCTTTCTCTCATCCCACAAACACGTACAAATATACACGGGTCGTCCGGTCCGGGAATATCCTTCCACCATCTTTTCCTCCGCCGTTACCATGAGACAACACTAAATGGCCCGAGCAGATGTTCCAACTCTCTGAGCGCGTAGTGGGCGTCATCTGACGTCCATCTTTGCGGATCCTCTAACCCGTTATCCGGGGCAGTGAGCGATAATTCGCTCCGCATCACACGTACAGTTGCTCATGCACGCGACAGGCTCGATATCTTCGCCCACACATCATGCACAGGAATCACCCTTCTACCGCCACACCTTACTACACCGTTCAGATACCGCGCGGCACCTTTACCGCTCATCACATCATCCACGCTACCGACGGGTGGTCGTCACACCTCCTTCCTGGCCTACGAGGCAAGATCGTCCCGTTTCGCAGCTACATGACCGCGCAGCGCCCCGGCACCGGACTTCCGACTTCCACAATCGGCAGCCGACGCGCATATATCTTCTACTACGCCGCCGACGGCTTTGACTACCTGACGCAGCTGCCCAGGCACGACAAAAGCGACAGCGACGGCGAGCTGCTGTTCGGTGGGGGCGTGGTCCAAGGCGGGCGTCTCGTCCTGTCAGATGTCGGCGTCGCCGACGACAGTGGGTACGACCTGGGCTTCGCATCGTTTCTGCAGGGCGCGCTGCCGGAGTACTTTGGTCGTGGCAACTGGGGCGCGGAGAGCGCGGACGACTCTCGGGGGGCCGGAGAGCTTAGGGGAGCCTGGGACCAGGGACGCGTCAAGGCACTCTGGACGTGCATACTTGGCATTTCGGCAGACCTGCAACCATGGGCCGACCGTTATCTCGTGCCGAGCTGCTCCCCCGTCCTCGCTTACGACAGTATCTGATAACGCTGACGTATCTGATAGGGCCCGAGTTGCCCTCCCGTTAGCGCCGCCAGGAGAGTGGGTCTCCGCGGGTTACAGGGGAGAAGGCATGACCATGACTCAAGCTTGGTTATGCGCTCACGCGCTTGCGCTGATGGTTCTTGGACTGGAAAAAGAGGGCGTGCACACGTGGTTCCCGGACGAGTATCGCCTGACTGAGAAGCGATGGAAGAGGGCAGCGGTTGAGCAGGTTATGACAAAAATCTAAATTTAGGAAGCGTCCTCGGATGCGGGTGTACGTGTTTAGAACGAGTTGGTCGAGTCTAGGCGTTTCCCCTGCCCGTACAGCGTGCTGATTCAGTAGGCAGGGCTGAAATACCAAGCAGCGCAATTCGCGGGGCATACGGCAGGGCGGCGCGTAGAGACCGCAGCAGAGAACGAGAGAGACCCGAGATCCCTCGGTTAGCATTTCGGGAAGAAAGCACCGTGTTATTCAGGTTGTAAATGTGTGCAAACGGCCGAACCTTACTACGGCATATAGCGCCAATCCAATTGTTCAGCGGCGTGCGACTTAGGTTTTGATACGTTTTGACATGCTACAGATTCTGCAACTCAGGATGTCAAGGACGCGATGGGGGGAGGCGCTCCCACTGCCCGGCATATATGTACTCTCCACACCAGCCAAAGGGGACGGAGATAGCGCATCGATCAGTGTTTCGTGTTTGTTTCAAGTTAACGTTTATGGGCGACGCGGGGAAACGAGGCTTGCCAAGATTGAGAAGACGCTAGGTCGTCACGTAATTCATCACATTGTTTCAGGCCTTTACTGACATTACTGTATAGTGTGGTGACAATTGGAGAAAAAGATGCGTGGATGTGGCACCCGCGCGGCTTTCGAGCTTCCTAACTGGCAGCCGCGCGATTTCAACATGCTGAAAAGAAGAGAAGGCCTGATAGAAGAAGAGAAATGTCCGTATGTGGCGGCAGAAAAAAAAACATGTTGGAAGCGAGCCCATCCCGGCTAAATTGTAACCCCTGACTATGACTTACGCAAATCTATTGGGCCGCTAAAATAGGGTGTTCCTTATCACGCGCGATTACCCTGCGCCGTTGGATGTTCGTTCCAGGTGAGGCTCGAAGGTAGAATCGCCGTTTTGAGGACCGATGGAGCGGGGCGACATGTGCAGTATGATGGACTCCTTTGCAAGAAAAACAGGTGCCTCTGGAGGTCTTTGACGAATAGTATTTGGTGCCGTAAATGCCCGAGGAGATGGCGCCGAAGTCTCGATTCTGTTATCTGTTATACTCGGGAGACTGAGAAAGGGAAAGCGTGAAAGTGGACAATTCATTGAGGCGGGGCAGATCGTCCGTTCATTTTGTCGTAATGCCCCACTGGCGTGAGTCGCTTGGGGGACCGAATTGCAAGAAACGGCGGCTGCGCGGTTAAATATTGAGGTGGGAGGATTCCCCCAGGACGACAGTCAGGCTGGCAAAGGAATGATGGAGAATGTGATGCGAAAGAACGGGGAAATAAGAAGTTGATGCGATATCAAGGAGTGTCAGCCAGGTACAGTTGTTGCGGATAAGTGATAGTGAGGTTGATGTAATCAGCCGTCGTGATCAGGGTACCAGTACCAGCAAGGCCGTCTGTGGCGTGGCGTGGAGACCGTCGTCGATCGGAGTTGCTCTCACTCTCTCGACGAGGGAGGGAGAGGACGCGGTGCCAGCCAGCCCCGAAATTTTCGCGTCATGGGTGGTTGCGGGGGTGGAATCGGAATAAACGAACGAGGTAGGAGAGTGTGAGGTGAGGCCTGGCAGTGGGAGTGATCATGGTCATGGTCCGGTTGAGTTTTGGCCGTGGCCGGCTCTGGCCGACGGTTGCGGTTGCCCTCCCTTCAAGCTCTCGCCGTCCTCCTCCTCCTCACCAGCTCAGCTCAGCGCTCTGCCGCTCTGCTTGCTCTCCTTTCCTTCCTCCCTCTCATCTCAGTAACACAGAGCTTTCCCGCTCTCCATCCTTACCTTCCCATATATCCCTTTAGTTGTAAGTTTCGTCCACAGATTTCAACCCATCAGTCATTCAACACATCACTCAACTTAGGCGGGGGCGTCTTTCCGTCCACAAAACAATACCTTTACCCCACCCCTTTCTTTCCTTTCTCTGTCCCTCTTCCCCTTCTCTCTTTCCTAGTCCATGGCAGTTCTCGTCTCCCAAGACTGGCATCCCCCCACTGATCACGCAATGGATTCACCTACTGCCAACACATCCAACCCCTCCGTTCCCCGCCAGCGCGTGTCGCCTTCTAACGACCCCTCTTCTGCCTCCTCCCGCGTTTCTTCTCCACAAAACCACCAGTATCCTTATCCCGTTCAACAACAACAGGCGGGATGGAACGCCCACGCCCAGCCGTTCTACCCTGCCGCCTTCTACCAAAACCCTCATCAGCAGCCGTACCCAATGCACCCATCTCAGCAGGGCCAAGTCCCGCCGCACGGCCCGTTTTTCGACCAGAACGCGCAATTTGCCCAATGGGCTTATCAGCAAATGATGTTCAACGCCCAACAGCAGGCACACCAGCTTTCCCAACACGGGCCGCCATCGTCTTCCCAGCGCGGGCGCTCCAATCCCCCCTCTCCTGCTGACTTTTTCGCTCAAAACCAGCTCCACAATTTCAGCCCTTTCCCCTCTGGGCCACCTCCTCCCCATACGTCTCAACTGCCGAATGGCTATCGCCCGGGCTCTACGTCCAACAGCCCCACCAATGGCTCTTCCACGTCTTATGATGGCTTCCACCCGTATCGCCGGCCAAATCATCGTCAGACAGCACCGTCATCTTCTGACCAGCCCGCGACAGGTGATTGGCGTCAGCAGGCTATTCAACCCCCATATGCCCGTGCCGATGCTGCCGGTTCGACCACGTCAGTCAACTCGACTGGGAGCGGTACCCGACAACGCGCTTCCAGTTTACAAAGTACCTCGAATGGCACCTCGGGATCGCCCCACCCTCACACCGGTAATGGCAATACTGCTGGTAGTGTACGTAGTCGGAACGGGCCATCACCACAACAGCAGCAGACGCACTCGTCCACAGGCTCCACGGGCCGAAATGGTGGCAACCTCGCTACCTCCACTTCGTCTTCCAGCACATCGTCCGCACGTCCCCATCACCGCAATCCCTCGTCCTCGTCCTCGGTCTCTTCCGTCGCTCGCGCTTCTCAGTCTGGTACGTCGGTCCTACACGCACCAACGCCACGTCCAGCACGGCCTTCGCCACTATCACAAGGCATGTCAACAGCGGATAAACGCATGTCACGTGATGATAGCGAATTGCATGAGCCGCTCCCCAGCGCTGCTGCCATTCGTAGCGGCGGGATCAAAGGTCGACTACGTCGCGTCCTCTCCCTCAATGCTTCCAATGCCATCGCTGAAGAGGAGCCGTCATCCGGGACGTCTACGTCTCCTTCACCGCTCACCAGCCAAGTTACGGGATTGCAAAGCAATGCAGCGGATGCGGGAGATACTGGTTCCACAGCTACAAGACAGGCCAAGAAGAAGCGTACAGCACTGTTCAATTCCCGGCTCAATGCGTCGACGGACAACATATCTCTTTCCTCTACTATGTCGTCTGCTTCCGTGGTCATTCGTAAGCTTGGCTCAATCGGGAAGATTGCTCGACGCAATTCACTAGCAGGGATCACGTCCCTCTTCAAAGATAAAAAGGACAAGGATGACTCTGGCGAGAACGGCGGAAAGGGCAAGAAGAAAAAAGGTGGAAAGGGTGAAGCTGCTGAGGCGAGCGTATCACACGTCACCGCAGAGCTTGATCGTTCGAGTAGCGAGTGGAGCGCAGAACTCAACGGGCTTTCACCTGCAGCTAAGCTAGCACGGCAGCATACCCTCAAGACCAACGCAGAGGCAGCCGCCCAGGCGAAAGCCCAGGAAGAGGCGGCGGCTGCAGCATCAGCAGCAGATGCTGCTGCCGCCACCGCTGGCGCTAGTTCTGCTACACAAGGACCGGAGCATGTCCCGGCGACTTGGGAGAAGACCACAACCACTAGCCGTGGAAACCCTAATACGGTGCGCGTGAATGAGGATGGCATGGATGTAGTGGTCGAGGACGACGACTCCGGCAGCGAAGGCGAGAGCGAACACCCCCACGACTACTCTACCTACATCGAGGGGTGGGAGGACGATGACTGGAGCCACATCGACGATGACGAGGATCTCACCATTCGCCAGGGTCTTGAGCGAACGAGCCTCGGCGATGACGAACATGGCCATGAGCCATGGGCAATTGGCCTACGCCGGAGCGTCGAGCGTACGCGGCAGCCCTCCAAAGGGATTCTTAAAAGTGCGTACCCCGATCAATCGTGTGTGTTCTTATTAAGACGGGTATGTTTGCTCGCAGATGCTGACGGTTACGACCAACACAATTTTATTGATACTCCCGCTAACTACAGCCGTCACCGATCGAACTCGTACAATTCGCATCCTGCCAAAGCCCACGAGCTTGGTCCTCTTGCGCGCATTCCGTCGCCAAACCCTGATCACATCGATGGCCTTCGTCATCCCACCGCCTCATCCGGACAATCAGCATTCCTTCCGACACTCTCGTTCGAAGATGACGAAGGAATACGGCCCTCGTCAGAAAGGACGCTCTTCAACCACCCGAACCTCAATTCGAGCGCACCGGTGCTGAGTACGATACTTTCCTCGCCACCTACGCTTGCCCACCGTTCTGCGACGACTCCAGTGAAGCGACTTGCGTTTGCAAATAACTTGAGTGTGTACGACACGTTCCCTTCCAGCGTGTACGACCGCCGCAGCGAGCCCGCGACGTGGAGCAGGCTCACGCCCGCACTCGCTCAGAGGATCAAGGAGGAGCTGAACTCATTCAAGATGGAGGAAATGGAGGTACATGCCTCTAGCCGGATCCAGTATGTCTTCTTTTCCAGCCCAAGTTTCAGTCTACTGACATCTCCGCTGCGTCCTAGTACCCAGTTCTTTGTCTGACGCTGCTACCCAGCTAAACGTTGTCGCGTCGTTTTTTCTTTTCGAACTTTTCGCTGTTCGTGCACGATTTGTCCCGACCCCAATCTCACGCCCGCTACTACCCTTACTCGGTATCTAAACAAGCACTCTCACGCAGCGTACGTTACCCACCTCGTTATCATCCTGCCCATATCCCCCGGTCCACTTTTTTAAAGCCGCTTTACCCCGTCTCGTATACCCGTCCATTGTAACGCATAATGACGCACGGTGCCTGCGCCCCACTCCATTCCTCACCTGCCTCCACGCCCGTTGTGTACCGTAGCTCACTCACTCGTTTACACCCTCATGAATCGCTCTTGGATGGACCTTTTACTTTCCTCCCTCATCATCATCCTTCTCTACTTTTTCCCCAATTCTTCAATGTGCTTGCTAACCTACCCTCCGCCCTCCCTCCATCCTTCTCCAACCCGCGACCACCACCACCGCGCCTGTCTATATCTGTTCTGGTGCTCTCTTGTTTTTTATTTGTCTGCATGTCACAATCATCCATAGTGGGTCCCTCTGTGCATAGTGCAATAACATTAAACAAGGGAAGTGTTGAGCTAGCTGCATTATCTATTCAGTCTCGCTCTGCCCAGAGTGATCCGACTATTTTCGGTATATCGGTCCTCGTTTACCAAACGCCGATTTGACACATCCTCCATGATGATGAATCCATCCCCTTCTTTCCGCAGCAATCGGCCGGTGCACGCACCGAAGTTGCCACTAATACTGATACGTACACGTCGGGGATGCTCTTTCGGATGTGCTTCTCCCCTTTGACCAAGGCATATAGAGGGTTGTACCAAAGGTCTCACGTGTGCGGACAAGGCTCGTTGAATCTAAATAGGGATTATGGTAACATCACACTAGGATCCGTGTTTCTGATCTATGAAAGCTTCAACACCCTTTCTCTAGACCCTAGTGTGCATGGTTCTTGTGGTGCTCTGTGTGCATCGCAAAAGAACGCAGGAGTAAGATGTACGTTCTGTTTATGAAGACGATCAAAACGTACTCAGGTGCACTAAAATAAAACAATGTTGAACAAAAAAAACCAAGGGAATGACAACGGGATGTGAAATCAATCAATATGCGTCGACAGTGACACAGTGAGGGGCCACGCACTCTGGTAGTCGAGGGTGTACCCAAGTCCGAAAAGTGCCAAAACGGTGAAGACGATGGGCGACGCTGAGGCGTTCTTGCCGTTGAAGTAGCGCGCCTTGATGCCGCTAACGGCAGGCTCGGACGCAGGGCCCTTGGGGAGCTTGGAGTAGAACGCGACGAGGGGGCTGAGGTCCGCACCCTTCCCCGTCGACTGACGTAAAAGGCAGGCAGGTAAAGAAAGATGAGGCAAAGAAAAATGGGGCAAGGAGTGCTCACGAGGATGGAGGGACTGGCGATTTTGGGAGGGACGAGGCCCGAAAGTTGTCGACGGACGAGGGAGGCGTGCATCGATTTGGGTTCGCAGCTTCAGTTTCTCGCAGAGGAAGTCGCAGTTTGTGCTCTGTTGTGCGTCGTCGGCCGTCGGTTGCTGTTCTCTTCCGGCACTCGCCGCTAACATTAGTCAGCACGATCTCCTCAGTGACGAGTCGGACTTTTCATAGATGCTGCCCCCTCATCAACTCGCGCGCTCGAAACGATTTGATCCTGCCTTGGATTCTCCCAACCAAGTCCGAGGCTGATCCAGCTGGTGACCGAAGCCCGTTTATCTGTCCAAATTACCAACACGGCGCCTTTCCAGATACCTGCAAGCTAGCTTCTGATGAAATCTCCGTTTTTTGGTGCCACGTCCTGAGTATACAAATTTTCATTTGGACCCGTAATTCATTCCACCAGGACACGCTGCGGGGGAATGCGTCAACATATGGGCGCCTGAAGATGGTCCTTTTCACAACCCCCATGGGCATCGGGCACTCCTCTCGACAAACAAGGTAATCCAATTCGTCCAGCTTCTGAAGTAGGATATGACAGTGCGAATCCCACATTGCCTCCGATGCAGCTGGGAACTACGTGCCATTGGCGCTAGGTGAGTGGCGCATAGCATTCTTTATAGGGTGGCCGTAACGACACTAGCTTGGGTGGAAACCCCACAGGCTGACACGTCGATCATTTTAGAGACAAGCCTGGGAAGTGATTCGTGTCTCTAACTCCAACTGCGCAATGTGAAATTTAGTTCTGAATGGAAAGCCATTCAACGATCGTCGTTTAAGCTTTCACGTTTTTGGCATACGACCGTGACAAGTCGGCCCGAATGTGGGTGGATACGTGAGTTGTCACCCAGCACTGGCCAGCGGAATGCCCTCGGAGCAGTGGAACACCCTCTCGACCGAGGGGTGGGTAAAGCGAAGCAAGTCGTCGCTGTATGCGGCGCACTTTGGATAACGTACTTCAAGTTTCTGGGATTCTGATTGCGAGGTGGGTAGATACCACAGAAACTGGGCTCGAGATATAGCTTCAGTGTGTCCGCAAACGCGATAGGGCCCCCGTTTTCCTCCAACCCCTTCCCCCCCCCCACAAGGAATCATGGATACTCTAGAACAAGAGTTACTCGGGTGTCAGTATATCATGCTGAGCCAGCCAGAAGGGGTTGAGGAAGTCGCTCTATCGCGAATTGTGTGGCATTTCTGCTTAATGTCCTATTGACATGGGTATGGGAGCAATTTGTCGTTTAAAATAGCTCGCATAGATATCGAAAAAACAAAGGTTCTATTGACAGTATATATGACGGCGGCTGTGGACCCACAACAACCGTCAAACTCGCTGGCAGCGCTGCCTCTCCCAGGAGGACATAGACCCAGCGGTACGATGTTTCAATCTAATCCATGAAGCCGAAGACATAGTCACCTAAGCCCCTCGATTCAGGAATAAAGGCAGACTTGCCTAGTCGGGAACGTACTGCACAACATTCGACTAGAAATCGGGGCAACGGGCAACGTTTACGCAGGAATGGAAGGCCCGTGTGTTCGCACGCCAGGCGAGCTCGACCGACCGTTTCGGGTCAGAGTGGACGTACATGCTGCCAGCCGAGCTCAGTTCTCTCTCGAGCGGACGTCCCGGTTGATTCGTGGCTGCCCGTCCGGCGTCCGACCTTTACAACATCGTCTATCGTGAAGGAGACTACTTTGCCCAGTCACCGTTGTGCATGCTTGCACGAAGTGTTGCTCGCAATTCCCGGATTGCAAGGCCCGATGGATCCGACTTGGCACCCCACCAGTTCTTGGTCAATCAAGGATAGCGCTATTAAGGGTTTGTAAGGTCACATTCTGCAGGAATAGGTTTATCCGTGAGACCTCGGAGTGCGAATCGATGGTAGGGGAATATCCCCGGCGGTGGCATTAGGTATTTACGGTAAGGTCGGAAGGTCGGGTGATAGATAAGGCACATAACCTCACGAGGCAGCACCACCAAGACGATTCCAACAATGGCTCACTCAAAAACCACCAGCAACCCCTCAATTCAATCCCACGACGGAGACGTACTGTACGCGTGGCTGCGACCGGAGGATCCGTTCTGCTGCGTTTGTGCAGGACTCGACGGTGACCACTGAGGAGAGGTCGGGCTATACGCCGGAGATGCTGGGGCTAGAAAAATATGAGTTTCTCTGCAAGGACGTAATTGCATCGCACTCACAATAGGCGGGCGACGCTGGGGAATAAGCTGGGGATGTGGGTGCTTGTCCAAGGTGTGAGCATGATGATAAGCAAGGAAGTAGAGAACGTACAATACTTAGGGGACGATGGCGAGGTGGGCGAGGTAGGCGAATATTTCGGCGAAGCCGGAGTCATCAGTGCAGGGGCTGGGACGACGGGTCAGCAAGAGTTTGCACTAGCAACGCAATCGGTAACATGTTAACTCACATGCTACGGATTGAGAATGAAGAGTAGAAGTGGTCAGCTATGAGCAAATTCGCGTGCTTAGAGAGCTTACTGGGTGAGTCTAGGAACATTTCACACGTCAGACAGTGCGACAGTGTAGAAATACATTGTACTCACAGCGTGGAGAAGCTGGACTGAATGAAGGGCTAGTGGGGGAGTATCGCGGAGAGGAGGGACTGAAAGATGGCGACTGTGGCGAATAGCGTGGGGATGTTGGTGAGAACGATGGTGATGTCGGCGAGTACCGTGGACTAGTCGGTGAATATCCAGGCGATGATAAATTAAGAGCTGGAGAAGTTGGGGAGTATGTCGGGGAAGTGGGGGCACGACCACGATCGTAGAATGGTGACGTGACGTATGGGGAAGTGCTGAACGGTGAGGTCGCACCCGCGAATGGTGACTGTGGAACATATGGCGATGTCGGCGAGTACACGTTGGGCGAACTCGGGCTGTAGCCAGGAGCTGCGGGTGACATTGCACCAGCATGACGGGGACTCTGTCCAAAGCCACGATATGCTGCAAAGTTTGCCGATTCTTCGCCTCCGTTCGATGCGAGGGGGGAGAACGCAGCCGCCTCCCCTTTGTAACTCTCTTGGTTCCACATAGGCGAGTTGCTGTCGTATGGCGTCATCGCAACCTGCCCTGGAGTCATACCGGCATCCACTTGTGCTGATAGCATGCTCTGCATCGGCAGTCTATGGTCAACGATGACATCTTTCAGCATATCCATGTCGAGCGCCACTTCAAAGGCCCCAGTGCCCATAGGAGCCATCTGACCAAACATGACGTTCTCTGCGATGCCGTGGCAGTCGTCTCTCTCGCCAACAGCGGCGGCCTCCATAAGAATCTCGACAGTCTCCTCGAACGATGACCGCATGAGGGCTCCGGTGTCCGTGCGATTGATGCCGTGTCGGGTGATTGCCATTAGAGAGCCGCGCTGCGTCATCAAGTCGCAAAGGAGCGCTAAGTGTCTGTAATTGACATATGAACCGTCGAATTCGATGACATTGCGGAGTTCTTTCATGATTGCCGCACGGGCTGCCTCGATGCCAAGGACGTTGAAAACCTCCACGCAGTTATTCGAGTATGTGCGTGTGAAGTCGACACCGTCCAAGCACATCACCTGTTTCAAGTTAGTGCCATCCGTTTCGAGCACCCATTCCTTGTAATCGTCCCCGCCCGAAATAATACTGCCATCTTCTTACTGATCGAGTTCAGCATCGTATTCTCCAGTTGACGCAGAAAGATATCTTCCTCTATCGTCCCAATCCCATCATCATCCTTGTCGGCACCGCCAAGGACGCGACAGCGAATGACGAGTTTCTCAGAGTTATCCTCGCTCCAGATGACGAAAAGGTCCGACTTGAAGTTCTCTTTGATCTTATTGGCGACGAACTCCATAGTCAATTTGCGGTCGATCATTTTAGCACGATCCATCTCGAGTCGAAGAAGCCATGGGGACTGCAAGTGCAGCTGTTGTTCCATTTCCTCGTCAGGGATAGCGAAGAAAGCTTCGACAAAGACTTGATCTTCCTCGATTACGGTGGACTGGGGGTCAGGATCGTACCAGATTTCGACTGCGGCACTGACGGTGCGTAGGGAGGTGAAGGCAAGCTCCTGCTGTACATTCTTCGCCAATTCAGCTGATATACTTAACTCGGGCTGCAAAAACACCGTAAGCGATGGCGTCTTGATGTTTGTCGCAACGTTAATGATCTCCTTTAGTCGGGGAACACCAAGAGTGACGTTCTTGCTAGAGACACCAGCGTAGTGGAACGTGTTCAGGGTCATTTGAGTCGCAGGTTCTCCAATAGATTGCGCAGAAAGGGTGCCACACATCTCCCCCGGATTGATAAGCGATTGATTAAACTTCGTCTCCACTTCGCCAAGGACCCAGTCGAAAGCCTCGCGAGTCAGATGGTACTTCTCCAAGACGCGTCGAGCGGCGAACGTTGCTCGTATATGCATGCAGAAGTTTAGAGTTGCGTTCGCTTGGCACTCGTTGCTGATCGGATCGTCATTCCGCACGACCACCAGCTTTTTCTGCAGTTGATTGACCATGTCGATGATATAAACTGGATCGAGGTCACTTGGCTTGCGACGGTCGATGTGAAAGATTTGAACAGCATTTTGTACAATGCGTTGTAAATTGACCGGTAAGTAGTGGGGGATGTTGGCAGGTGTGCGTGGGAAGATGAATTCGCGCAGAATTCTACGATCTTCGAGTAATTGAGTATACTCTTCGTCTAGTCGAGCTTGAAGCTCAAGAGAGCTGTCATCGATGCCAACCTGGAGTGCACCTGGGAGAAACCCGCCAGCTGGATCCGTAACGTCCACCCGATAATTGTGCTCGAATTCTCGGTTATTGAGATGGAAGGTTTCAATGCGCTGCCGCTCGATGAAGGCACCATCCATTCCATCCTCCCCATAGATGAACTGCAGCACATCTCC
>WNFC01000962.1_pt1 | contig 29221 bp, 26 predicted proteins | sample 5400541 | NCBI WGS metagenome assembly WNFC01 (sample SAMN13153342, study PRJNA577476) | soil metagenome | isolation source: 120 cm saprolite under Douglas fir tree site 2 hole 2 replicate 1 | place: USA:California | collected 2015-04-18
CGAACGAGCAGGCCAGCATCGGCGAAGTCTCGACAGACTTCCCCAAGGTCAACACGCCTGACCAGTCGAACATCCCGCATCACCCCGCGGCGGACCCGACAGCCCAGAACCCGTACCGGGAAGAGACCGCGGACGAGTCTTAGCGGCGTCACGCGAGGCACGGCAGAGCGCGCCCAAGGGGGCGCGTTTTGCATTTGAAAGGCGTCGAAAAGGGTGTGCGTCGGACGAAGGGAGGCGGGCCTACGTTTCCGGGTCGGGCACCGACGCCGGCGGCTCCGGCCCGACGTAGTGGCCGCTCGGCCGGATCAACCGGTTGTCGGCGGCCTGCTCGAGGATGTGGGCGGTCCAGCCCACCACGCGGCTGCAGGCGAACGTCGGCGTGAACAGCGAGTCCGGCATCCCGATCATGTTCATGACGATGCCCGCGTAGAACTCCACGTTCGGGTAGAGGGCCCGGCCCGGCTTCAACTCCTCGAGGATCTCGACGGCCCGCTTCTCGATGAACTTGGCGAACTCGACCCGCTCGCCGTCGAGCCGCTCGGCGACGCCCCGCAGCATCGTGGACCTGGGGTCGTCGGTCTTGTAGACCCGGTGGCCGAAGCCCATGAGGCGCTTGCCCGACTGCACGCTGTCGCGCAGCCAGGCGTCGGCGTTCTCCCGGGTGCCGATCTCGGCCAGCATCTTGAGGGCCAGGCTCGGGGCGCCGCCGTGCAGTGGGCCCGAGAGGGCACCGAGGGCGCCGGCGACCGCAGAGCCGAGGTCGGCGCCGGTTGAGGTGATGACCCGCCCGGTGAACGTCGAGGCGTTGAGCCCGTGGTCGATCGTGAGCATGAGGTACTGCTCGATGGCCCGGGCCCGCTCCGGGGAGGGCACCTCGCCCGTCAGCATGTAGAGGTAGTTGGCCGCATGACCGAGCTCGGGATTGGGCTCGATGGGCTCGAGGCCCTGGTTCAGGCGGTACAGGGCGGTGACCAGCGTCGGGAAGATCGCCACCGTGAGCAGGCCCTGGGCACGCAGCTCGGAGCGTTCGATCTGCAGCCAGGGGCGGAAGTCCAGCTCGCTGGTCACGAGGCTGTAGGCGGCCTTGGCTGCCTGGAGCGGCACGAACTCCTTGCCGAGCTTGGCGATCCCCGGCAAGAGGGGCTTGACGGCGGCCGGGACCTCCCGCATCGCAAGGCTCTCCTCCCGGAAGGCCTTGGCCTGGGCGGCAGTCGGGAGCTCCCCCTCGAACAGCAGGTACCAGACGTCCTCGAAGATGCGCTTGGCCGCGAGATCCACACCGCTGTACTGGCGGTAGTGGAAGAAGCCCTGCTGGCCGCGCACGTCGCCGATCTGGGTCTCCGCCACGGCGAGGCCCTCGAGGCCCTTCGGCACCTCGCCGGCGTACTTGTCGGCCGGCTGGATGCGCGCCTGGCGCATGAGGTCGCGCATGGTGACGATGCCGACGAGGGTCCCGTCCGACACCACCGGCAGGTGCCGGTACCCGCGGTCGGCGATCGTGCGGAAGGCGTCGGAGATCTCGGTCTCCGGGCTGATCGTGTCGACGGACTCGTGCATCCACTCCTTGACCGGTGACCGGGTCCAGTCCGACCCGTAGCGGGTCGCGGCGAGGCGCACCAGGTCCCGCTCCGTGAGGATGCCAACCACATCGCCGTCCTCGACCACGACCACCGATCCGACGTGGGCGTCGTTCATGAGCCCGGCACAGGTAGCGACAGAGTTGATCGGGCTGGCCGTGACCACGGGTCGGCTCATGATCTCCTGGACGGAGTGCGCTCTGGTGGCCGTATTCGCCATATCGTCGATCCTCCCTGCTGACGGTACCCTGATAGGGGAAGTGCCGAGCAGCCATCCAAGGACTCCATCCAAGAACCTGGGGTCCAACGAGGCTCCCGACCAACTTTATCGGGTCGGGGCCCTCTGCAACGCCGCGGGGGCTGCTACTCCCCCCTGGACCCCTCCTACGGCAGGGGGGACACTTCGGAGGGGCGTTCCGTATGGTAAAACGCCCCTGAAAGCTGCCGACAGTCCAGAGGAGGGGGAAGCCTTGGAGCCGGTTCGCTTTGCGGTGGCCGTCGACGTCATGCCCAAGGACGGCATCTCCGACCCGCAGGGCCAGACGATCGAACGGGCGCTCCCGTCGCTCGGGTTCGCCAACGTGCACGACGTCCGTGTCGGCAAGAGGATCGAGCTGGTCGTCGAGGCTCCCGATGCCGAGGTGGCGGAGGCCGTCGTGCGGGCGGCCTGCGTCCGCTTCCTCGCCAACCCGGTCATCGAGGACTTCACCGTCTCGCTGCCGCATCCGGTCGGGGGTCCGGCGGCGTGACCCCCCGAGTGGCCATCGTCGTTTTCCCTGGCTCCAACTGCGAGCAGGACGTCCTCCAGGCCTTCGCGTGCCTGGGCATCCGGGCCGAGTACGTGTGGCACCACGTCACCGACCTCGGCGGCTTCGACGCCGTCGTCCTGCCGGGCGGGTTCTCGTACGGCGACTACCTGCGCACCGGGGCGATCGCCGCCTTCTCGCCGGTCATGGATGCTGTGCGGGAGTACGCCGACGACGGCGGGCTCGTCATCGGGATCTGCAACGGGTTCCAGATCCTCTGCGAGGCCGGCCTGCTGCCGGGTGCCCTGCGCTTCAACGCCGGTCTCAAGTTCATCTGCCGGCCGGTGAAGGTCCGGGTGGAGACCTGCGACAGTCCGTTCACCTCACAGGCCAGGCCGGGGGAGATCTTCGAGATCCCCATCAACCACTTCCAGGGCAACTACTACTGCCCGCCGGAGGTCCTGGCGGCGCTGACGGCCGAGCATCGCATCGCGTTCCGCTACGAGGGCAATCCCAACGGCTCTGCCGGCGACGTCGCGGGGGTGCTGTCGGAGGGCCGCAACGTCCTCGGGATGATGCCCCACCCCGAGCGGGCGGTCGATCCCGCCGTCGGGGGGACCGACGGGCGGATCATCTTCAAATCCATGATGGCAGCCGCCCGGGGCATCCGGGTCCGAGCCGTCCGGTGAGCGACGCCGGGGCCCCAGGGATCCAGGCGGGGATCCCCGCGGGGATCCAGGCGACGACCGGGACGGGGATCCGGACGACAAACGGGAGCCTGCACCGCCAGCTCGGACTCACCGACGACGAGTACGCCCGCATCGGGGGCATCCTCGGTCGGGCGCCGAACCATGCGGAGCTGGCCATGTACTCGGTCATGTGGTCGGAGCACTGCTCGTACAAGTCCAGCCGGATCTACCTCCGCACCCTGCCGTCGGAGGGACCCCACGTCCTCATCGGCCCCGGCGAGGGCGCCGGCGTTGTCGAGGTCGACGGCGTTGCGGTGGCCCTGCGGATCGAGAGCCACAACCATCCCTCGTTCATCGAACCGGTGCAGGGGGCACAGACCGGCATCGGCGGCATCGTCCGGGACATCCTCTCGATGGGGGCCCGGCCGATCGCCCTGCTGGACCCGCTGCGCTTCGGCCCGCTGCCCGTGGAAGGCATCGCCGATCCCGCCACCGCCGAGCGCAACCGCTTCCTCGTCGAGGGCGTCGTGGGCGGCATCTCGTCCTACGGCAATTGCATCGGGGTGCCGACCGTTGGTGGCGAGGTCGTCTTCGACCCCTGCTACTCGGGCAACCCGCTCGTCAACGTTATGTGCATCGGCGTCGCCCCCATCGAGCGGATCATGCTCGCCCGGGCGCACGGCCCCGGCAACCTCGTGCTCCTCCTCGGCTCCAAGACCGGCCGCGACGGCATCGGCGGTGTCTCGGTGCTCGCGTCGGCGGCCTTCGACGAGGGTTCGGAGACCAAGCGTCCCAGTGTCCAGGTCGGCGACCCCTTCACCGAGAAGCTCCTCATCGAGGCGTGCCTGGAGTTGATCGAGCGGGGGGTCGTCGTCGGCATCCAGGACCTGGGCGGGGCCGGGATCTGCTGCGCCACCTCGGAGTCCGCCGCCAACGCCGGTACCGGCATGCGCATCCACCTCGACAAGGTGCCGAAGCGGGAGCGGGGGATGGAGCCCTTTGAGATCCTCACCTCCGAATCTCAGGAACGGATGCTGGTCATCGTGAAGCCCGAGGACGCCGAGGAGGCGCTGGCTACCTGCCGCCGCTGGGGACTCGGCGCCGCGGTCATCGGCGAGGTGACGTCGTCGGGCAGGCTCGAGGTGCTGGAGGACGGCATCCTCGTGGCAGACGTGCCGGCCGCTTCGCTCGGCGACGGCCCCGTCTACCACCGCCCCGCCGAGCGGCCCGGCGAGGCGCCCCCGCTGCCCGACACCGAGGTGGCGGCGCCCCAGGACCTCGCCAAGGACGTGCTCGCGCTGGTCGGCGATCCCAGCCTCTGCTCGAAGCGGTGGGTCTGGGAGCAGTACGACCACCAGGTCATGCTCGGCACGGTGGCCGGCCCGGGCGCGGATGCCGCGGTCCTGCGGATCCCGGGGGCTCGCAAGCGCATCGCCGTCACGGCAGATGCCAACGGCCGTTGGTGCGCCGCCGACCCCTACCTCGGGACCTGTCATGCGGTGGCCGAGGCCGCCAGGAACCTGGCGGCCGTGGGGGCGGAGCCGATCGCAGTCACGAACTGCCTCAACTTCGGCAACCCAGAGCGGGCGGACGTCATGTGGTCCTTTGCGGAGTCGGTCCGGGGGCTGGGCGATGCCTGCAAGGCCCTGGGGGCGCCCGTCACGGGTGGCAACGTCTCCTTCTACAACGAGACGGCCGGCCGCTCCATCGACCCGACACCCGTCGTGGGCATGGTCGGCGTGGTGGTCGACGCCGGCCCGCCCGGCATCGCGTTCCGCCGGCCCGGCGACCTCGTGGTCCTGCTGGGCGAGACCCGGGCGGAGCTGGCCGGCAGCGAGTACCTGCGGGTCGTCCACGGCCGTCCTGGCGGCCTGCCCTCCCTCGACCTCGACCGGGAGTTGGCGCTCGGCCGGGTCGTCCGGGACGCCATCGCCCGACGGCTCCTCGCCAGCGCCCACGACTGCTCCGAGGGCGGCGTCGCCATCGCCCTCGCCGAATGCTGCCAGGCCGGCGGCGTCGGCGCCGCCGTGGTGCAGGAGGAGGGCTTGGCCCTGCACGTGTGGCTCTTCTCGGAGAGCGCCGGGCGGGTCCTTGCCTCGGTCGACCCCGCTCACCTCCCGGCGCTCAGCGCCCTCGCCACCGCGGAGGGCGTCCCGATGTCGTATCTGGGCACGGTCGGGGGAGACTCGCTGCGCCTTGGGGAGGAAGCGGACATCCCTGTCGCCGTCATTCAGGACGTTTACGAGAACACCCTCCCGTCCGCCATGAAACACGCGTAGGGATCGTGGTCATCGGCGCGCGGGTCGGGTACGCTGATCCTATGGGTGAGCCTTCGGATCGACCGAACGAGGCCTGCGGGGTCGTCGGGATCCACGCACCCGGCGTCGAAGCTGCCAACCTCGCCTACTACGGTCTCTTCGCCCTCCAGCACCGCGGGCAGGAGTCGGCCGGCATCGCGGTCTCCGAAGGCGACAGGATCGTCGTCTACAAGGACATGGGCCTCGTCTCCCAGGTCTTCGACGCCGAGAAGCTCTCGTCGCTGTCCGGGCACCTGGCGATCGGCCACGTCCGGTACTCGACCACGGGCGCCAGCCTGTGGGAGAACTCGCAGCCAACGTACAAGAGCGCCGGCACGATCGAGATCGCGCTCGGCCACAACGGCAACCTGATCAACACCCTCGAGCTCTCCGAGCGGGCGGGGGCCGGCCCCTCGCGGACGGGGCCGGTCTCCACGACCGACACCGACGTGATCGCCTCCCTCATCGCCGGCAGCGGCAAGGAGACGGCCGAGGAAGCGATCATGGACGTCCTCCCCGACCTCACGGGAGCCTTCTCGCTGGTGCTGATGGACGCCGGCACCCTCTTCGGCGCCCGGGACCCGCACGGGCTCAGGCCCCTGGTCATCGGCCGGCTCCCCGCCGGCTACGCGCTCGCCTCGGAGACCTGCGCCCTCGACATCATCGGCGCGACCTACATCCGGGAGGTCGAACCGGGCGAGCTCGTCTCGATCGACGAGCGCGGGCTGCGGTCACGGCGCTTCGCCCCGGCGGAGCCGGCGCTGTGCATCTTCGAGTTCGTCTACTTCGCCCGGCCCGACTCCAAGCTTTACGGCAAGAGCGTCTACAAGGCTCGCTACGAGATGGGCCGCCGGCTGGCCCACGAAGCGCCCGCCGAGGCCGACCTCGTCATGGGCGTGCCGGAGACCGCGGCTGCGGCGGCGGCGGGGTATGCGGCGGCCTCGGGGATCCCCTACGGGGAGGGCCTCGTGAAGAACCGCTACGTGGGCCGGACCTTCATCCAGCCCACCCAGCTCATCCGCCAGCAGGGCATCCGGGCCAAGCTCAATCCCCTTCCCGAGGTGATCGAGGGCAAGCGCATCGTCGTGGTGGACGACTCGATCGTGCGGGGCAACACGACGGCCCAGATCGTCCGGATGCTGCGCGACGCCGGCGCCCGGGAGGTCCACCTGCGCATCTCGTCGCCGCCGATCCGCTGGCCCTGCTTCTACGGCATCGACACCGCCAACCGCGACGAGCTGATCGGGGCCTGGATGTCGGTCGACGAGATCTGCGCCAAGATCGAGGCGGACTCGCTGCACTACCTTTCCCTCGAGGGCATGGTCGACGCCACGGACGTCCCCGGAGAGAAGTTCTGCACCGCCTGCTTCTCCTCGGAGTACCCGATCCCGGTCCCCGAGCACGTGGCGGTCACCAAGCACATGCTGGAGGAACCCCCGGTCGTCGGCGGCCGCAGCACCGCTTGATGCGTCCTCACCGTTCTTAGTCTCGATCCGGGCGTCTCCTTTTGAACGAGGATGCCGCGCCCGAGACCTACGCCGGGGCCGGGGTCGACGTCGAGGCCGGACGGCGGGCCGTCGACCTCATCCGCAACAGCGTCGCCTCGACGCTCAGGCCCGAGGTCGTGGGGGGCCTCGGCGGCTTCGGCGGCCTCTTCGCTCTCGACACGTCCCGCTACCGCCAGCCCCTCCTCGTCTCCAGTACCGACGGTGTCGGCACGAAGCTCCTCATCGCCCAGGCCCTCGGCCGCCACGACACCATCGGGATCGACCTCGTGGCGATGTCGGTCGACGACGTCGTCGCCCAGGGGGCCGAGCCGCTGTTCTTCCTCGACTACCTGCTGATCGAGCGGCTGGTCCCGAGCCTCGTCGACGAGATCGTCGCCGGGATCGCTGCGGGCTGCCAGCAGGCGGGCTGCGCCCTCATCGGGGGCGAGATGGCCGAGCACCCCGGGCACCTGCCGCCCGGTTCCTACGACCTCGCCGGCTTCTGCGTGGGCATCGTCGACCGGGACAGGGTCGTCACCGGCGCCTCCATCGCTCCGGGCGACGCGGTCATCGGGATGGCCTCGTCGGGCCTGCACTCCAACGGCTACGCGCTGGCCCGCCGGGTGCTGCTGCGGGCGGGCGACGAGGCCCTCGCATCCCGCCCCTCGGGCCTGGGGGCCTCCCTTGGGGAGGAGTTGCTGCGCCCGACGCTCATCTACGCCCCCGCCGTCCTGAAGCTGCTCGCCGAGGTCCCGGTGAAGGGCCTGTCGCATGTCACCGGCGGCGGCATCCCCGAGAACCTCGGGCGGATCCTGCCAGCCGGCGTCGGGGCGGAGGTCGATGCGGAAGCCTGGCCCCACCCGGCGATCTTCGGCCTCATCGCGTCGCAGGGACCGGTCGAGGAGGCGGAGATGTACCGGACCTTCAACATGGGCATCGGCATGATCGTGGTCGTCGCCCCCGGCGACGTGCCGGCGGCAGTCGCCCTCCTGGAGCGGGAGGGCCACCAGGCCTTCGAGATCGGCCGGATCGTGCCGGGCGGGGGCGTGACGATCCGCTAGCCGCCCCAGGCTCGTTAGTCGATGGCGCTGAAAATCCTCAGGGCGCTCCGGAGATAGCCAACCGGACACCGGAAGTGGTCCCCCACCTGCCAGCACGCCGTGCCCCACGGATCGAGGTCCGGGACAGGGACAAGGAGCGAACCCTGGACCTCGAAGGCCGGCCACGGGTGTCCGAGGTCGTCCATCACCTGATCTTGGAGCTCGTATGCGACACGCTGGCAGCCGGTTTCGACCCCGTCCACGATCTGAATCGGAAAGCTGCTCCGAGGAGTGACGCAGACAATGTCGTCCTCGGTCGATCCCGGCGGCAGTGATGAGGACATTGGGTCACCGGCCACCCAGGCCGCATAGGTCGTGAAGCGCAGGTCAAGTTCCGGCAGGACAGGCTCGAAGTCGGATCGTATGCGCTCCTCGATCTCGGTGAGCTGGCCGTTGAAATCGTCCAGGAGCCTCATACCGATTGACACCATAGCGGCGACGTGAACCGGCCGCCGCCGAGGGCGGGGTGATCCGGGGCTGCTCCAGCCCGGCAACCCCCTGCCGCCGCGGTCGAGGCCCGGGCGGGCAACCTGGCGGTGGGAGGCCCGATCACGACAAGCCCCCGACCCAGTGACAGTAGCGGAGGCCATCCGGGCCGGGATACGGGCGGTCCAACCGAGGTCGATGACCGAACCTTGAGTACAAACCGCTGTAGAACAACAGTTTTTACTACCAACATGGGACCCTACGTCAGGGTCTACTCCTGCGAATGAGAATGGGGTCCTTTGCGCGACCTCGGAGCGGCTGCGTCGCTTCAGCGTCACCACGTTCTGTGGTCGCCCTCCTACCTGGAGGCGGGTCCCGGCGCATCTTTGGCTGTCTCACCGCGCCAGGCGCGGTCAAACAGCAACGCTTCGAGTCCGTGCCTTCTGCACGACTCCTAAAACGGGTGTCATGGGAAAATAGCGAATCCGACGTGACCACGAAGAGTGGTCGACCCCCCCCCATGGCCGCCCGCCGCCCAGGAATTCTCGTGTCAGTCTCTCTGCCCAAGCGGCCACGAGGCAGCGATGGTCGCCGGCCTCCTGCGAGCCCTCGCCCGGACCTGTCACCAGGCGTTCCTCACGGCGTTCCCTCCCCCCCGGCGCGGCCGGAACTGCTGCGAGCCGCCACCTGGTGGGCCGCCCACTATGGCGTGAACGGGGACCTCGTCGACGTCACCGGGCGGCGATCCCTGCCGGCTCGGAGGATGATCGCCGCACTCCTGGACTTCGTCGGCCCGGCACTCGACGAGTTCGGCGAGCGGGAGGAGGTCGCCGACCTGGTCGAGCGAACCCTGCGGCACGGCACGGGGGCCGCTCGCCAGCGCAGGGCGTTTGCCCGGGCCGGCCGCCCGGAGGATGTCGTCGACTACATCGTGGAACAGACCAACGCGGGGTAGGCGTCAGAGAGACGTGGCCTGCGGCCCCCGGATCTGGCGGATCCTCGACACGGCCCGGATCCGGGCCTCGGCAACCCGGTCGGCCGCCACCGATGGCGTGACCCCTTCCTTCCTCGCCGTCTCCAACACCCTGGCCACGTTGCCGAAGATGCTCTCGATCCTGAGGTGGGCCCGGCGCTCGTCGTAGCCGTTGAGCTCGTCGGCGACGTTGATGACCCCCCCGGCGTTGATGATGAAGTCGGGCGTGTAGAGGATCCCCGCCGCGGCGAGCACGTCGGCGTGGCCGGGCCGCAGCAGCTGGTTGTTCGCCGCGCCCGCCACGGCGGTGCAGCGCAACTCGGGGATCGTCTGGTCGTTGATGACCCCGCCGAGGGCGCACGGCACGAAGACGTCGCAGGCGACCGCATGGATCTTGGCCGGGTCGACGGACTCCACCCGGAAGTCGGCCACCGTCTGCTCGACGTGGTCCCGGTTGACGTCGGCGACCACGACCTCGGCCCCCGACCCGACCAGGTGACCCACCAGGGCATGGCCGACCTTCCCGACCCCCTGGACGGCGAAGCGCCGCCCCACGAGGGACGGCTCACCCCACAGCTCGATCGCGACGGCCCTCAGCCCCTGCATGACCCCGTAGGCCGTAGCCGGGGAGGGGTCGCCCGAGCCTCCGTAGGCGGGCGAGATGCCGGTCACCCAGCGGGTTTCCCGGCGGATCATGTCCATGTCGTCGCCGGTGGTCCCGACGTCCTCGGCGGTGATGTAGCGGCCGCCGAGGGTCTCGATGAACCGCCCGTAGGCACGGAGGAGCTCCTCGGACTTCGGCCCCGTGTCCTCCGCGAGGATCACTGCCTTGCCGCCCCCGAGGTCGAGGCCGGCCGCTGCGTTCTTGTAGGTCATCGCCTTGGCGAGGCGCAGGGCGTCGGTCAGTGCGGCGGCCTCCGACTCGAAGCGCCAGAAGCGCGTGCCGCCGAGGGCCGGACCGAGGGCCGTCGAATGAATGGCGATGATCGCTCGGAGCCCCGACGACCGGTCGTAGTTGAAGACGACCTGCTCGTAGTCCTCCCCCGCGACCCGGTCGAACACATCCACGCACGAGATTGTAGTTCCAAGCCCCACGAATCCCGGCGCGGCGCGGTTTTGGCCGCCGTCGTGAACAATGGAGGGACATGGTGCCGTCCAGCCAGCTCCGCGTGTACGAACCCCTCGAGTCGTTTCCCGAGGAGGCCCGCGTGCGCTGGGCCGCTTATATCGAGTCGGATGCACCCCTGCCGACGGTCTGGCCGTACAAGGAGACGCCCTTCGACGGCATCGGTGGGCACGGCGCCGTCGGCCTGATGTACCCGGTCCCGGGTGACCACGCCTTCGTGCGCCGGGTCAACGGGAGTTGGCTGGTGTGCCCGTGGAGCATCCAGGTGAGCGTCCTCACGGGGATCCTGGCGTTCCGGACGGCTGTCCCCGGGGACATGGCGGACATCCTCGTCCCCGAGAGCGAGGCACAGCGGGCGTCCAGCCGCCTGGAGCAGCTGCGGCGGGAGAACCCCGGGCTCCGCGACAGCGTCGCCACGGCCGCCTGGCACGTACCCTTCCGCTGGCTCGCCGCCTTCGACGACGCCGAGCGGATCCTCACCGCAGAGCGGGGCCTACCCAGGGCCGGCCCGACCGGGAGGGCAGGCGAGCGCGGCGCCGTACGGCTGCGGTACGAGACAGATCTCGCCCTCGCGATCGCCCGCCTGCGCCGGGCCTCGGAGATCCTCACGGAGGGCGGGATGGATGAAAGCATCGTCACGCCGGTCTCCGAGCTGGCCGATTGGATGAGCGGCTTCGACCCCGACTCCACCCTGGAGCTCGACTACTGGGACCTCGCCGGACTGTTCCCGGCCGACGAACTGGAGGCGGACCGCTCCGCCGGCGAGATCTGGGCGTGCCTCGAGGCGATGGAGCTGGGCGACGTCGAGGAGAGCCGCCGCCGGTACGCACGGCTCGCCGCCTGGTGGGAGCAGGTCCGCTCGGTCGAACGGGCGAACTGACGGGTTGGTAGTCGTCGTTCAGGGCCACGCGACGGACCGTCTCGGGCCCCTGGGGCCATCTCGTTGCTCTGAGGTACCAAAGCGGTATTCGACAGCAACGAAAAGGGGCCATCAATGCCGCCGGGAGCTACCATGGCCCCACATGTCCATTCCCGTCCCGCTGCCGGACCTTCCCGACACAATGTCCCGGTTCGGCTTGGCGCCCTACCTCCTCACCGTCGGGCCGGACGCCACCCCGCATGCGGCGTCGGTCACCGTCGAGTGGTCCGAGGGCAGGTTGCTGGCGGGCGCGGGCCGGCGCACCGCCGCCAACCTCCGTTCCAACGAGGCGCTCGCCCTGCTCTGGCCCCCGCCCTCGCCGGGCGACTACAGCCTGATCGTGGACGGCTGGGGGGCCGTCCGGGAATCGGGGCCGCACCTCGTGGTAATGATCCAGCCGATGAGCGCCGTCCTGCACGTGACGGCCAGGAGCCCGTAGGACCCTCCAGCGACACAAACGGCTCCGCCCGTGGGCGGAGCCGTTGTGGCCAGGGCTGGAATCGAACCAGCGACACCCCGGTTTTCAGCCGAGTGCTCTACCGCCTGAGCTACCTGGCCCTGCTGGACCCTCGAAGTGTCCCTCGGGAACCCGCCATGAGGCCAGAGGATAACGCGCTCGCGCCCCAGACCGGACTTGAACCGGCGACCTGGTCCTTGACAGGGACCCGAGCACTCCAGACTGCTCCACTGGGGCGGATACCACGATGATAGCCGGGATCGGCCCACGGGGGCCGCTCGGACGCCGTTTTGGGTTCCGCCCCGATTCCGCCTGGGGGCGCCCCCTTAGCCGTGGCTGAATCGGTACCCGACGCCCCGGACGGTCTCGATGAAGCGGGCGTGCTCCTCACCCAGTTTGGCCCGGAGCCGCCGGATGTGGACGTCCACCGTCCGCACCCCGCCGTAGTACTCGTAGCCCCAGACCCGGCTGAGCAGCGTCTCCCGCGTGAAGACCCGCCCGGGGTGCGACATCAGGAACTTCAGCAGCTCGAACTCCATGTAGGTCAGCTCGATGGGGGTCCCCCGCAGCGTGGCCCGGTAGCTGTCGGGCTCGACGACCAGGTCCCGGACCGTGAGCGCGTCCGGAGCCTCTCGCTGGAACCGCCAGCGAACGAGTCGCAGCCGTGCCGCCAGCCCGCTGAGCGTGTAGGGATCCTCGATGAAGTCGTCGAAGACCCCGTCGCTGAACTGGAGCTCGGGAAGCTGGCCGGTCTCGATGACGGGCACCACCGGCGCCGGCCCCAACCAACCCTCCTTGCGCCCCCGCTGGCACCAGGCGACGCCGTCGGTGGCCCAGGCGCGGAGGTCGATGATCACCGCCGACCACCCGGTCCCGATCTCGAGGTCGTCGTGGATGATCTCGGCCAGGCACTCGTAGCCGAGCGCGTCGAGATCGGAGGCGAGGCCGGTCATGCGCGGCCGGTCGCCCCCCGCCAACAGCAGGCGTGGCTTGCGGCGCCCTGCGGCCGGCTCGGGGTCGATCCCCGTCAATACCGAGGAAGGTATCGTTTGATCTCCCATTCGCTCACGCAGGACCGGTATTCGTCCCACTCGGCCCGCTTGTTGGCCAGGTACCAGTCGAAGACGTGGTCGCCCAGGGCCTTGCGGACCAGCGCGCTGCCCTCCATCTCGTCCAGCGCCTCGTGGAGGTCGCCAGGCAGGGAGGCGATCCCCAGCCCCAGGCGCTCCTGGGGGGGCATGAGGTTGATGTTGTCCGCGGCCTCGGGGGCAAGCTCGTAGCCCTCGGCGATCCCCTCGAGGCCGGCCGCCAGGATCACGGAGAAGGCCAGGTAGGGGTTCGTCGACGGGTCCAGCGCCCGGTACTCGATGCGCGCGGCGTCCTCTTTCCACGGCTTGGTGCCCGGCACCCGGATGAGCGCGGAGCGGTTCCGGGCCCCCCAGCACACCGACACGGGGGCCTCGTAGCCCGGGACCAGCCGCTTGTAGGAGTTGACCAGCGGGTTGGTCACGGCGGTCATCTCCCGGGCGTGCCGCAGGAGGCCGGCCACGAAGGCCTGCCCCACCTTGGAGAGGTGGGCGTTGGCGCTGGCGTCGTAGAAGGCGTTGCGGTTGCCCTGGAACAGCGAGAAGTGGGTGTGCATGCCGCTGCCCCAGGTGGCCTGCAGCGGCTTGGGCATGAACGTGGCGTAGTAGCCCGACTCCTGGGCGACCTCCTTGACCGCCAGCCGGAACGTCGTGATGGCGTCGCCGGTGGCCAGGGCGTCGGCGTGCTGCAGGTCGATCTCGTGCTGGGACCCCGCCACCTCGTGGTGGGACTCCTTGACCGGGATGCCGACGGCCTCCAGGTAGGCGATCACCCGCCGCCGGAACTCGCTCCCGCTGTCGAGCGGCGTCAGATCGAAGTAGGTGCCGGCGTCGAGGGGCTTGGGCTTGCGGTTCGACGAGAAGAGGAAGAACTCGATCTCGGGGCCGGCGTAGAACGAGTAGCCGAGCTCGCTGGCCCTTCCCAACTGGCGCTTCAGCACTTGGCGGGGATCGCCGGGGAAGGCAGCCCCCTCCGGCGTCAGGACGTCACAGAACATGCGGGCGACCAGCGTCTCGGGTCGCCATGGGAGTATCTGGAACGTCTCGGGATCCGGCTTGAGCAACATGTCGGATTCCTGGACCCTGGCGAAGCCGTCGATGGCCGACCCGTCGAAGCCGACCCCCTCCAGGAACGCCTGCGGCAGCTCGGCGGCTGGAAACGCCAGCGACTTGAGCATGCCCAGGACATCGACGAACCACAGGCGGATGAAATGGATGCCGCGCTCTTCGACGGTACGTAGGACGAAGGAGATCCTCGCCTCTGCTTCCGACGTCATGGCTGTGCCTCCTCGGCTCCCGCCGTACGAGCCCGTTCGTAATCCTCCGTTCCCCCCGGATCGGCACCCGAAGGCTAAAGGGAGGTTGTTACGGGCAAGTTCCAGGCGTGTTACAGATCGTGGACAGGGACGTGACCAGCCTACCCGCGGGTCCTCTCCTGGCGGGCTAGGTATTACTGGCGGCAAAGACGGTCCCCCCGGACCATTCCATCGGGACCCAACAACTCCTAGCCTTCTCTTTGGGGGGGCAGGTGTATCAGAACGTGCCTGCCCGGCATCCAAGAGGAGTGACCGATGCAGTCGGGCTCGGGATGGCGTTCGGACGTGCAACGCAAAGCTGAGCCGCGCCGCCGGCATCCGGTCGCGCGGATCCTGGGCATGGCCCTGCCCGTGATGTTCGTCGCTGCCATGGTCGCCATCTCGGCCGCCACGGGCCACGGGGCCGGCCCCGACTCGTCACTCGTGCTCCGAGCGGCCGCCGACGTCAACACCAACAACTCCTCGTTCACGTACGTCCCCGGCCGGCTGGGGTCCGCGATCTCGAGCAAGCAGTTCCACAAGGGGGCGCCGGGCATCCTCACGCTGTCCGTCTACGGCATGCCGCCGCAGCCGGGCGACACGTCGGCCACGATCTACGCCGACCTCTCCAACGGGACCGGGCAGACGGCGCACTTCAACGGGGGCCCGACCGTCGCCGTCGCCGTACTGCACAACGGCAAGCCGTTCCGGACCCTCACGCTCACCCAGCCCGCCGTGACGACCCTCGCCGCTGGCCAGGCCCTGGACCTCCAGGCCTCGGTGCCCCTCGCCGGCGCCGGCACCTACGCACTGTCCGCCGAGTTGGTCGGCGTCGGGGCCAACCCGGCATTCACGCTGTCCGCCTCCTGAGGGGACCTCCGGGCACGACCACGACGTAGGATGGCCGCATGTTTGCCGCGGCCGTGCTGGCATCTGCCGCTCTTCGCCCGGTTGGACCGCTGGGGGCCTCCATCGTTGCCGGTGCGCTCGTGGTGCTGGGCGCCTACCTCCTCGGGGCTCGTGAACGCCGCCGCTGGGGCGGCCGGCCGCCGACGGCCCAGGAGTTCCTGAACAGCAAGCACAAGATGGGCCGGGTGCAGTACAGCACGGCACAGTGGAGCCCCCGGGTACTGGTCGGGGCCGCGCTCATCCTGGTGGTCGGTGGCGTCCTGTTCGCCTACGGCACCTTCGGCACCTGATGCCTGCAGCGTGAATTCGGTCGCCGGACCACTACGCAAACGGGCCAGAGACTCGCGACGCGTATCAGACGGCGCCTTCGGTTGCTCAAAAGCAGCAGAGAGGCGTGCGAGGGAGTCCCTGCAGTCAGGCGGTGGTACCGATGAGCGACCTCATCGACGATCAGACAATGGACCTGGCGGCCGAGCATATTCGGCAGCTCTGCCGGAAGCACGGCATTGCGATCAACGTTCTCGGCCCTGAACGGGGGTTGCAGGTACGGTCTCGCCCCGGCATCGGCCGCATCCCGCCCCGGATCTGGATTGAGCACGTGGCGACGCCGCGTCGTTACTTCTTTGCCCTCCACGAGATCGGTCACGTCGTCGATCCTGCGGCCCGACTCAAGTTTCCATGGCAGAAGCGTCTCGGAGCGGAGTTCGCCGCTTGGCGGTGGGCGGTTCAAGAGTCCCGGATCCGCCCGACCCCGAGCGTGGGCAGATGCATCCGAGAGGCGCTCATGGGCTACGTGCGGGCCGCCGCCTCGGGGTGGTCCCATGACATACCCGAACCAGACGACGCTCTGTGGGCCTTCATCGAACAGATGGATCCTGATTACCGCAGCGATCATGACGGACTGGGTCCAGGGGACATTTGGGGCAACGATCCGCAGCGAGGAGCCGCCCGCAGGACCAACCGCCGGACGCTGGCCGGAGCGGCACTCTTCGTCGGCGGCCTGCTCACGGCCGCGGCGGAGGCAGGCTACGTCCCGCACGCGTCGTGGCTGCACGGCACGCTGCGGTGGCCGGCAATGGTCGTGGCATGGGGCGGTGTCCTAGTGTCCCTGGCAGGTCTGGGGCTGTTTGTCGTGACCTCGCTCACGGCCTTACTGGAAGACGTACACGGCTCCGCCTCAAGGGGCCGAGTGGACGGGGGCCGCAGCTCAGCCTGGTTCAGGCGCGGAGATAGGCGAGCACCGCCAGCACGCGCCGGTGGTCCTCCGGCACCGGCGTCAGGCGGAGCTTTATGAAGATCGTATGGATATGGGACTCTACGGTCTTGCCGGTCAGGAACAGCCTCTCGGAGATCGCCTGGTTGGACCCCCCCTGCGCCATGAGCGAAAGCACCTTCCGCTCCCGTTAGATCGATGGCGACGGAATCGGTCGTGCGGGTCCGGCGTGTCTACGAGGACGCGGCACCCGACGATGGAACCAGGGTCCTCGTAGACCGGATCTGGCCCCGGGGCCTCAGGAGGGCAGACGCCAGGCTCGACGTCTGGTGCAAGGAGGTCGCCCCGTCCACGGAATTGAGGAAGTGGTACGCTCACGATCCCGAGCGGTTTGAGGAGTTCAAGCGCTTGTACAGGGTGGAATTGACCGAGCCCGAACGGGCGACGGCCCTCGCTTGTCTGCGTGCCTTGTTGGAACAGTCCACCCTGACGCTGCTGACGGCGACCAAGCGCGTGGAGATCAGTGGGGCGTGGGTCCTCGCAACCCTTCTTCGCAGCTGAAGCCGGCCCGGAGTGGGATCGGCCCGGATGACTCGGGGCGGCCGATGAAGGCCAACTCCACGGGAAGGCCGTCCTGAAACTCGGTTCCTCCCACCGCGCATTGGGCGGTGAAAGGCACAGCGAGCTATCCCGGCCTCTGAAAACGGGACGAACGGGGTTTCCCGAATGCGCAACGTTGTTCTGAGCGCGCATTGCTCAGCTTTGTTGCCACGAATATCCGTTCTGTATCCAGACCTGTGGTAACCGGCTTGCAACGGGTGTCTCGCTCAGATGGCCGTTTCGACCACAACGCTATGAACATAAGGAAAAACTCACCTAAAAGATCGTTCAGGTAGTCACAAATGAGGACCGGGCATAGTCAACGACGCCTACACTAAGCACAAAGGACTATCGAAAAGCATCCGGTTGCGTCCGTCTCAACGGGGGGACTCCAAGGCCGCCGCGGTGAACACCGCCACCGCCCTGTGAGGCTGCCCGGCCGCTCTCTTGGGGAAGAGGCGGGAGATTCGTGGTTCCAGAGCAGGGTCCCAACGTTATTCGGAAATTAACAAGGAGTTTCGAGCAGGCTTCGTAGACGGCTCGGAAGAAGTTTGCAGACCGTACCACCGAGACATACCCCGAAGGAAAGACATCTCTTGCCATGTGGAAAAAGAATGCTACGAAGAGCAACCCACCTCCGCCGGCTGGCCCGCCGGGCGTGCTGCCGCCACAACCGCCGGCGGAGCCCTCGAAGAACGGATCCAGCCACCGCATGGCGAACCGAAGTGGACTACCGCCGCGGCAGAACGAGCGCTCAGACCCTGGGGCTGCCTCGGAGCCCTCGGCTCCCGTAACGGCCAACGGCCACGCGGCCGCGGGTCACGAGCGCGACTACAGCGAGCCGAAGTTGGGGGAGCTGCTGCTACAGAAGGAACTCGTCACCAACGTCCAGCTCCAGGAGACGCTGCTCCAGCAGGCGGCGTCGGGCAAGCGCCTGGGCGCTCTGCTCGTCGAGCTCGGCATCGTCGACGAGCGGGCACTGACCACCGCCCTCGCTGAGCAGTTCGGGCTGCCGGTCGCCAATCTCCGCAGCCAGGCCCCCGAGCCCGAGGCCTTGAAGCTGGTGCCCGAATCCGTGGCCCGAAGGCTGAGCGCAATCCCGCTCAGCGTCACCGATGCCGGGCTTGAGGTGGCCGTCGCCGATCCCGCCCCCGAGACCAAGGCCGAGCTCAGCCAGGTCTCCGGGGCCAACGTCACCATGCTGCTCGCCTCGCCCTCCGAGGTGCGGCGGTCGATCGACAGCTTCTACCGGGCGCTCGTGGGCATCGACACCGAGGTTGAGGCATTCCAGGCGACGGCCACCGCCCGTCGGTCCGAGACGCCCCTCCAGGTTGCGGTCAGCGAGGAAGCGCCCGTCGTCAAAGTCGTCAACCTCATCATCACCCAGGGCCTGCGGGACCGGGCGTCGGACATCCACCTCGAGCCGCAGGAGGACCGTCTCCGCATCCGGTACCGCATCGACGGCGCCCTCCACGACGCCGTCGCCCTGCCCTCCGGGATGGCCGCCGCGGTCGTGAGCCGCCTGAAGATCATGGCTGGCATGAACATCGTCGAGCGCCAGAAGTCCCAGGACGGTCAGATCGCTATGAACATCGACAGCCGTCCCGTGGACATCCGAGTTGCCACCACCGCCACGATCTGGGGCGAGAAGGCGGTACTGCGGCTCCTCGATAAATCCAAGGAGCTCTACCGGCTGGACGATCTCGGGATGTCCGCCGACGTCCATGCCTCCTATTCGAAGCTCATCAAGTCGCCGTTTGGGATGGTCATCTGCACCGGCCCCACCGGCAGCGGGAAGACCACGACCCTGTACGCCTCGCTGAACGAGGTGAACAACTCCGAGAGCAACGTGATGACCATCGAGGACCCGGTCGAGTACATCTTCCCCTCGATCAACCAGATCCAGATCCGTGAGCAGGCCGGCGTGACGTTCGCCGGCGGGCTGAAGGCAATCCTGCGTCAGGACCCCGACATCATCCTGGTCGGCGAGATCCGGGATGCGGAGACCGCCCGGATCGCCGTGCAGTCCGCCCTGACGGGACACTTCGTGCTGTCCTCGCTCCATGCCACTGACGCCGCGGCAGCCCTGCACCGGTTCCTTGACATGGGTCTTGAGTCGTTCCTGATCGCCTCGTCCGTGATCGGCGTGGTGGGCCAGCGCCTGCTGCGCCGGGTGTGTCAGACCTGCAAGGTCCCCTACCAGCCGGGTTCCGACGAGATGGCGTTCTACGGGGACTCGGGCGGGCCCCCGCACACCCAGTTCTGGCACGGCGAAGGGTGCAACTTCTGCTCCCAGACCGGCTACCAGGAGCGCATCGGCTGCTACGAGCTGCTGCGGGTCACCGACGAGATCAAGAACCTCGTCGTCAAAGACGCCAGCCACGAGGAGCTGCGGGCACTGGCCATCAGCCAGGGCATGCGCACCCTGCGATCGGAAGCGATTCGTCTTGCCTCGCAGGGCACCACGACGATCAGCGAAGTCATGCGAAGCATCTACACCCTGTAGGAACGAGACGAAGGATCGACATGTCCAAGTTCAAGTACGCGGCGATGAACATGGTCGGCGAGACAGTCACCGGCTCAATGAAATCGGCATCGTGGGATGTTGCTGTGGGCACCCTTACCGACCGGCAGCTCGTGGACATTCGGCCGTTGACCACAGACGATAAAAGGCCGAGCGAGAAGAAGACCGAAGACAAGAAGAGCATCCTGAAATTCGAGATCACCAAGAAGAAGGTGAAGCGCCAGGAGGTCATGCAGTTCTCCCGACAACTCGCCGCCTTCATCCGAGCCGGCATCCCCATCCTTGAGGCCATCCACACCTTCGCCGAGGAGTCTGGAGACAAGGTGTTCCGGCGGGCACTGACGCAGATGGGCGAAGCACTGCGCCGGGGCGAGACCTTCTCCCAGGCGGCGGCGGCGCAACCTGCAGCCTTCCCCCCCTTCTACGTCGACATGCTGAAGGCCGCGGAGCTAACGGGACGCCTCGATTCCGTACTCGACCAGTTGTCCCGGTACATCGAGCGAGACCTGGAAGCCCGCCAGAAGATTCGTGCGGCAATGATCTACCCAGCACTGATCGGCATGATGTCACTCGTCACCGTGGCTATCCTCGCCGTCTTCGTGCTCCCGAAATTCCGGGTCTTCTTTGCATCGCTCCACGCCAAGTTGCCCCTCCCGACCCGAATGGTTCTCAGCGCCTCGGGTTTCTTCGGGACCTGGTGGTGGGCAGTGGGTATCGGCATCCTGGTCCTTGGGCTGCTCGTGTTTCTCATCCTCAGGACCGAACACGGCAGAAGCGGGCGGGACCGGATCCTGGTCAAACTCCCCGTCGTTTCGTCCGTGGTGCGCTTCTCCATCATCGAGCGCTTCTGCCGGGTGCTGGGTGCGATGGTCCTCGCCGGTGTTCCGCTTCCGGGAGCCATGGTCGTCGTGATCGACAGCGCCCGGAACAAGGTCTACCAACGAGGGCTGACGACCGTCCGTGAAGCGATGCTCGAGGGAGAGGGCCTCGCGAGCCCCATTGCCCGCAGTGGCCTCTTCCCTTCCGGCGTCACCCAGATGGTGCGCGTCGGGGAGAACACGGGGACGCTCGATAAGCAACTCGAGACGGCATCAAGCTTCTATGCCCAGGAGTTGGACTACAAGATCAAGAAACTCACAACGATGTTCGAGCCAGCCATGATCATGTTCATGGGGATCATCGTGGGATTTGTTGCCATCGCCCTGGTTTCCGCAATGTACGGCATCTTCAACCAGGTGAAAATCTCATAAGCTCTGCCGTCCTCCGCGTCGATCCTTCGATCGTTGCCCCTTTGGTAAAGACGCGCGGGTGGCGGCCGCCATTTGCGCGGTTGTGGCTGGGGTTTTCGTCCTACGAAAGGGGAAGCTGCCTGCCCGGAACAGTGCTAGAAAAATGAGGTTGTTTTCGGCCTCAAGGGAGTAGCCCTTTCGGTCGATACTGTGATCAAGAACAGGTGCGTCAGGGGGACACACCTCTCGTGAAAGGAAGCGGAAATGATGCAGCGCATCAGACGGCTGCAGCACAATGAAGGGGGATTCACCCTCATTGAGTTGCTGATCGTGATCGTGATTCTCGGTATCCTGGCTGCAATCGTTGTCTTCGCCGTCGGTGGCGTCACTGACCGAGGGACACTGTCGGCCTGCAAGGCGGACCTGAAGAGCGTCACCGTTGCCGCCGAGGCCTACTACGCTCAGAACGGCAACTACCCTGCGACCATGGCAGGTCTCGTCCCGACGTTCCTGCACGCAGTGCCCAGCACCACCAACGGCTACACGATCACCTACACGCCGAACGCTGGCCCGCCGCCCAGCGTCTCGATCACCTCTGGCCTTGCCGGCTGCGTCTAATCCTCGTCGGCAAGAAGATCACGGCAACACGGAACTGCTGTAGCGTCGAGAAGAGGGCCCGGGTTCGCTCGGGCCCTCTTCGTTGTTCGCTCCACCAGGCTGAGAAAAGCGCCCATGGACAACAGCGGGCGGTTGTCTGCCGGATGCTTGGCCGGACGTATGGTGCGGTGGGAACAGCTTCCGGACGGAGGGCGCCTTGAGAGGGGATCGTGCCATGGAGCTCCATTCGTTGCGGCAAAGCGAGGTACTGGCAGCGGCCCAGGCCGATGTGGGTGCCTTCCGGGAGCGGGCTCGGCGAAGCCGTTTGAGGAAGATCGCACTCGTCCTCGGACTCGTCGAGCTGTGGCTATGGATCCGCATTGCGGAGCGCAACCCGATCGCTCTGCCCCAACTCACGCCGCGCGTGCTCCAATTCCTCCCCATCGCCGCCCTGATCCTGCTGCTGGGGGCCGCCCTGCTCATCCCGCTGCTGGGCGCGGGGCGATCGCCACACGTCGTCTTCCGGACGCACGACATCGATATCTCGTTTGACGACGTCAAGGGGATGCCGGTCGTGGTCGAGGAGGTGGTGAAGACACTCAATCTGTTCCTCGCCCACAAGACCTTCCGGGACCGGATGGGTGGGACGCCCCGCCGGGCCATGCTCTTCGAGGGGCCGCCGGGCACCGGCAAGACATACCTCGCAAAGGCTATGGCGAAGGAGGCCGGTGTGCCGTTCCTCTTCGTCTCCTCCTCTGCCTTCCAGTCGATGTACTACGGCCAGACCAACCGCAAGATCCGGTCCTTCTTCAAGGCTCTGCGGTCGGCCGCGCGCCGGGAGGGGGGAGCGATCGGTTTCATCGAGGAGATCGATGCCATCGGAGCGAGCCGTTCCGGCTCGGGCCCCACCGGTCAGCGGGAGGGCATCGCCGGCGTCGTCAACGAGTTGCTCATCCAGCTCCAGTCGTTCGACGAGCCGCCGGGGGCGGTTCGCCTGCGGGGCTGGGGGATCGACCGGCTGAACCGCCTGCTTCCACCGGACCGCCACCTCCACGGGCCGAAGTCCGTGCCTGCCAACATTCTCGTGATCGGGGCGACCAACCGGGCCTCGGACCTCGACCCCGCTCTCCTGCGTCCCGGCCGCTTCGACCGCACGATCGCATTCGATCTCCCGAGCCGAGCGGGCCGTCGCGACATCATCGACTTCTACCTGGCGCGCAAGGCCCACGATGCCTACATGGACGAGCCCTCCAGCCGCGACACGCTGGCCGCCATGACGTTCGGCTATTCCCCGGTGATGATCGAGCACCTCTTCGACGAGGCCCTGGTGTGGGCTCTTCGCCGAGGCGGGGATCGCCTCGGTTGGGAGGACGTCCAGCAGGCCAAGATGACCGAGGAGATCGGGCTCGCTCAGCCTGTGGAGTACACCGAGGCCGAACGGCGAACCATCGCCACGCATGAGGCAGGCCACGCCACCGTGGCATGGCTGGTGGGGAAGAGCCGCAAGCTGGAAGTCCTGTCGATCATCAAGCGCAAGAATGCCCTCGGGTTGCTCGCCCACTCCGATCGTGAGGAACGCTACACGAGAACGCGCTCGGAGATGGAGGAACTGGTCAGGATCGCCATGGGCGGCATGGTGGCGGAGGACCTGTTCTTCGGGGAGACGACATCCGGGGTGGCTGGCGACCTCGAGGCCGCAACCACGACGGCCGCTCACATGGTCGGGACCCTGGGCATGGACGGCAGTCTGTTCTCCTACCACGCCCTCCAGGCCCCGGGAGCAAACATCGTGGCCAAGGTGAGCGCGACCAAGGAGGGCCTCGCCAAGATCGAAGCCGTCCTCGACCGTGCCCGGAGCGATGTCCGTGCCATGGTGGCGGAGCACCGGCCGGTCGTCGAAGCCTTGCGGGACGCCCTACTCGAGCGCGACGAGCTCATCGGCGAGGAGATCCTCGACACCATCAGATCGGTGGGAGAGGTGGTCGACGAGCCTCGTCTCACGATCGTCGGAGTCTCGGAGGCACAAGCCAATACTGGAGACGTGGCTGACGGGCCGCTGCCGGCCCCGGCTGATCTCGGAGAACGCTCCTCGTCAACCGGAGGGTCTGCGTAGGACCCACCAAGTCCCGCCGGGCTTGCACCGACGTCTCGGCCGGGCCCGCTTCGTGCCCGCCTGTCGCTGATTCATTGGTTCCGGTGCCCCGCCCCAGAGCCGCCTCCGTGGGTCGCAACCATCCCGTTCGGAGCGGGCGGCATGCCCGTGGCGTGCCTGATCTCGCCCGGGAACATGCTGCGCATCCGGGCAGCGTCGGGGTGGATCACGCCCTGTTCGATGAGCTCGGAGAGGGAGGCCTCGAGCGTCTGCATGCCTTCTTTTTGGCCGGTCACGATGACGTTGCGGATCTGGGTGCTCTTCCCCTCCTTGATGAGGTTCCGCACGGCGTGGTTGGCGAGCAGGATCTCGAACGCGGCCACCCGACCCCCCCCGATCCTCGTCACGAGCTGCTGGTAGTACACAGCCTGGAGCGAGTTGGCGAGCTGGATCCGGATCTGCTGCTGCTGCTCGGCGGGAAAGACGTCGACGATCCGGTCGAGCGCCTGGGCCGTGTCGTTGGTGTGGAGCGTGGCGAACACGAGGTGCCCGGTCTCGGCGACGGTCAGGGCGATGCGGATGGTCTCGAGGTCCCGCATCTCGCCGATGAGCACGACGTCGGGGTCCTCACGCAGCGCGGAGCGCAGTGCCTGGGAAAACGAGTGGGTGTCCTCGCCCACCTCCCGCTGGTTGACCGCGGCGAGCTTGTGCTGGTGGACGTTCTCGATGGGGTCTTCGATGGTGATGATGTGGCAGGCCCGGGTCGTATTGATGTGGTCGAGCATCGATGCCAGGGTGGTCGACTTACCGCAACCCGTGGGGCCCGTGACAAGGATCAGGCCGTGGGGGAGGTTCGTCAGACGCTCGGTCACCGCGGGCAGGTGCAGCTGCTCGAACGACGGGATCTCGAAGGGGATGGCCCGGACGGCCAGGGCCATCGACCCTCGTTGGAAGAAGGCGTTGCCACGGAAGCGGGCCAGGCTGCGCCAGTTGAAGGAGAAGTCGATCTCCTTGTCCCTCTGGAACCGGGCTCCCATCTCCTCGGACAGGACGTTGTTCACCAGCGTCTCTGTGTCCTCGGGCGTGAGGGGCTGGGCCCCGAGCAGCGGGACCAACGAGCCGTCGATCCGCAGCAGGGGTGGGGCACCAACCGTTACCAGCAGGTCGCTGGCCTTCTGCTCCCACAGTTCGGTTAGAAGATGATCGATTGCATCCGCTTTGGCTCTCACCATCGTTGTGCCTCCTCAAGACGGATCCAGTGGGGCTCTGTCCCGATTGAGGAGCCCTTGGACGGTCCAGCCCCGCGCGCGCACTGCGGGACCTCTCTGTGGTTGTCGGCAGTTTGGTGCAGCGAGTAAAGGTTGCAGAAGTCTGAGGCTTTTTTAATCGGGCGAGGCACCGTCTCAATGCTGGCGTGGAATCCATCGCTCTGCTCGAATGGGACCCTCTTGGAGGGAGTGCTCCGGGCTATTCCGTTGAAATGGCCCAGAAATGCTCCGGGAGTTTGCCGAGCTTAAAAAACCTTGTGCATGTGGCACCTATCCTTGAAGCTGGTGTCACCCGATACCTGTCTTATACCGCTGCCAGGGGGGACAACGGGGACACCCCCTTGACTCTGCAGCGCTGTGCCGTGGCCGAAGCTTGATTGGAGAATCCGGATGGGCGAGGGGGGTTTCAAGCAGCTGAGTCGATCGGGTTCCACGCGCCGGTCGAGGGGCGGTTCCACCCTTTCCCGCGCCCTCTCCGCCAGCCGCCGGAGACTGGCCCGGGATGAGGGCTTCTCGCTCATCGAGCTGCTCCTGGTCATCGTCATCGTTCCCATCGTCATCGGTTCCATGGCCCTGGCGATCATCTCTGCCTTGCAGCAACAGACCACTGTGAGTAATCGCTTGGCGGATTCGTCTGATTCCCAGCTGACGTCAGCCCTCTACGTCCGGGACGTCCAGAGTGCCACGATGGTGACCACATCCGGATCGGCAACGTCTCCCGTGCCGTGTGGTTCCGGAACCACGTTCCTCCTCGGGCTGAACTGGAACAAGCCATCAGGCGGGCAGAACGTCGTTTCCTACTGGGTGACGAGCGGCAAGCTTGTTCGCAACTCCTGTACCGGCGGCAGCCCGTCGGTCAATGCAATCAACATCGACGGGATCACGTCGGTAGCCGCGACCATCTGCCCCACCTGCGCTTCGTCTGGATGGACCAGCGGCTGGGTTTCCACGGCCGGCGTGTCGAGCATCTCCTTGGCGATGACACAGTCCGCAAGCAACTTCCGGTACAACCTCTTGGCCGTTCCAAGGTTGTGGACGCCACAGAGTGGCGGGACGCCGACCGGCGGCGGCCCGATTCCACCACTGTTGCTGCTCGGTTCGACGGGACAAGTCCTCGGTCTCAACGGGAACAACAACCAGCTAGTGGTGAATGGCGGCATCGACCTGAACTCCAATTCGACCGGCGCCGTCAACCTGCCAGGGAATAACACCATTCTCACCACCAACAACTTCCTGATCTACGGTTGCGCCCCCACCGCGGGGAGTCCCTGCACCAACGGGGCGGTGAACGCTCCCGGCAACAACAATCAGATAGCTCAGCCCACGGCCACGACGACGTTGACGGCTGACCCGCTGTTGAGTGTGCCCGTTCCGGCCAACCCGACGGGCACGGGGGCTTGCACGACGTCGGGCTCGACGATCACGTGCGCGCCGGGCGTCTACACGACTGCCCCGACGTTTGCGGCGAACGACTTGACGATCAACTTTCAGCCAGGGAACTACCTCTTCGGAGGGACCAGCCCGGTCGCCTTCAGCGGGAACGGCCCAACGATCACCTTCGGGAGCGGCATTTACATATTCCATGACGGTGTCAGCGTCACGGGACAGGGCAGCCCGTCGGTCACCAGCGGGCCCGGCGGCGTCATGTTCTACATTGGCAACTCCGGGGCTCCGTATGACACCGGGGGGGACGCTGCCCAGCTGTACTTCAACAGCAACAACATGTCGATCAACCTGGCCGCCATGACGACGGGGACGTACCCCGGACTCCTTGTGTTCCAGAACAGAGCGGATTCTGCGCAGGTCGTCCTGGACGGCAACAACCCTACGGTCTTCAGCGAAACCGGGATCATCTACGCCCCCGCCGCACAAGTGCTTCTGAACGGAAACGCCGGATCGGTCAGTGCGGGTTCCATCCTGGCTCAGAGCCTCATCCTCAACGGGAATACCAGCACCATAACGCTGGGGCCGTGATGACCGAACCGTTTCACGAGGTCCGAGCCACGTGGCGGACCATGGGCAACCGGCTCGCCTCTCAAGCCGGCGAGACCCTCATCGAGCTTCTCCTGGCCATCGCCATCATCATGATCGCGGTGACGGCAGTGCTGGGCGCACTCGTCACGTCAGTCAGCGCGTCCGGCCAGCACCGCAGCCTCGCTGCGATCGACACACTCCTCAAGAGCTACGCCGAAAGCGCCAAGTACCAGATCGAGTTGCAGTCCGGTCCCCGCTACCAGGATTGCGCGACGGCGAGTACCTACGCAAGTCTCGCATGGACGTACCCGCCTGGGTACACAAGCGGTTACAGCGTCGGTGTCACCAACGTCGAGCCGTGGGACGTCACCAGCAAGCAGTTCGATACCGCGCACAGCGGGGCCTGCACGAACGGCCTCCAGCGGCTCACGATCGTTGCGACCGGACCGACCGGCGCCACAGACACGCTGCAGATCGTTGTCCGCAACCCTGCCTTCAATCCCGCCAATGCCGTCCTCTGACCGCCGCCTCAACGAGGAGGGCGCCGCCCTCATCCTGGTCCTCATTTTCATCGGGGTCATCAGCCTCCTTGTGACCGTCCTGGCCAGCCTGGCCGCGAACAACGTGCGAGACACCTCTGTCTTGCGAGCTGCTCGTTCGGTCGAGTACACGGCTGACGCCGCCACGGATGCTGCCATCCAGAACGTCCGGTACAAGGCGTCCTGGTATCCGACGGTGGGGCTCTGCACTCCCGGCGCCCCGGGGGCGACGTCTGTTTCCGCGAACAACAGCACCACGATCGAGGTCTACTGCACGGGGACAACAAACCCGTCCAGCGCAGCCACCCGCGTGATCACCTTCCGGGCGTGCCCGGCGGGGCAGAGCGCGAGCGCCTGCATGGCCAGTCCCATCCTTGAAGCCAAGGTCACGTTCGACGACTACCCGTCCGGCGGTCTCTTTGCGTGCACCACGACCGTCACGGCGACGTGCGGGGTGGGCATGACCATCAACAGCTGGGTTGTCTATTCGGCCAATAACAGCATTGTCGTCAACGCTGGACCGTTCGTTGCGACCACCTCCCTGGCGGCGGGCACGCAGGGCCAGAGCTACGCGCAGACGCTCACCTCGAGCGGTGGCACGAGTCCGATCACCTGGAGCATCCAGACCGGTACCCTCCCGACTGGGCTCAGCCTGGCGCCAGCCACCGGTGTGATCTCCGGCACCGTAGCCAATACCGCGTCTTCCCAGACCTTCACCGTGGCAGCAACCGACACGACGGGCGCGGTCGGCACCGCATCGCTCACCATTACCATCACGTCAGCTCCCGCCGCTCCGGTGTTTGTCAGCGACACTCCCCCCACCGCGGGCATGGTGGGCTCGGCCTACAGCTACTCCTTCGCCGCCTCCGGCACCCCCGCCCCGACCTTCTCAGTCGCCAGCGGATCCTTGCCGGCGGGCCTGACGCTCGACACGATCACCGGTGTCCTTTCCGGCACCCCGACGGCAGCGGGTCCGTTCACCTTCACCGTCCGGGCGACGAACAGCCTCGGCAGCGCAACGTCGCCCACCATCACCATCACGGTTTCCTCGACCCCCGTCTTCACCGCGGACACTCCTCCAGCGGCGACGGCAGGCGTCGCGTTCAGCTACTCCTTCGCCGCCTCCGGCACCCCCGCCCCGACCTTCTCGGTCGCCAGCGGGAATCTGCCCCCGGGCCTGACGCTCAACACCACCACCGGCGTCCTCTCCGGCACTTCCACAACCGCGGGCCCGTTCACCTTCACGCTCCTGGCCTCGAACACCTCCGGCAGCACCGCGTCGCCCCCGATCACGATCACGGTCACCGCCGGACCTGCCACGAAGTTCGTCTTCACGTCCGGGGCGGTCTCGGGCATTGCCTCCGGCGCCGCCACCCTTGGCCCCATCACGGTCCAGGAGCAGGATGCCTACGGCAACCCGGTGACCGCAACCGCAGGCGGGACGACCGTGAACCTGACCTCGACCTCGACAGGCAATAGATTTTCGGCCACCGCCGGGGGCGCGGCGATCACGTCCATCGCCATCCTCAATGGCAACACCTCGGTGAACTTCTTCTACGGTGATACCAGGGCCGGCTCGCCCACCATCACGGCGACTGGTTCGCTGACGAGCGCGACGCAGCCAGCGACGATTGCCAGCGGACCCCCCGACCACCTCCAGCTCGCCAACTGCACTCAGTCAGCGCCGACCGGCAACGTGACCTGCGCCGGCTCGTTCATCCTTGGGGGCAAGAACAAGAAGCTCACGGCCAACGTCCAGGCTCTCGACCAGTTCGGAAACCCAGCGGCCATCGGCGCCCCGCTCACGCTCACGGTTTCGAGCGCGGACACGACGAACTACCCCGTCACGTCCGGATCCACGCTGACGATCGACGGGAGCGCCACCCCCTCGAACCAGTCCACGACGCAGTTCACGGTGACCCACCAGAGCACTGGGGGCAACGCGACCTCGATCAGGGTGCACGCAGGCGGGACGATCCCGGACCTCACGTTCATGGTTACGCCGTGAGGCCCTTGCAGGACCGGACTCATCGAGTCCCCCCGAGCACGACGTGACGGCGACGCCAGCCGGCGTCGCCCTCCAGCAACACACTCATCCG
>WNFC01001341.1_pt1 | contig 29217 bp, 29 predicted proteins | sample 5400541 | NCBI WGS metagenome assembly WNFC01 (sample SAMN13153342, study PRJNA577476) | soil metagenome | isolation source: 120 cm saprolite under Douglas fir tree site 2 hole 2 replicate 1 | place: USA:California | collected 2015-04-18
AAATGACCCGAAATGTTCATCCATCACAGACTCGAAGTCGGCACGAACGTAAAGTTCCTCCATGCCCTGGGGGCTCAAACGATATTACGGAGCCGGCGATCTGCACTTCATCACTTGCAGTTGCTATCAACGGCAGCCGCTGCTTGGCACAGCGCAGCGCCGCAATCTCTTCCTCGTTGTCCTACCCCCGTGTCTTCAATTCGCACACACTTCCTCGCGAGAGCCGGCCCCCCCCGTCCGGGAGCCCAAAGCTACCGCCACCGAACTTAGAAGAGGAGAAGGATGTGGGTGCCCCATTTCTCGCGTCTTTTGCGAGAAGTGGGGCTTTTCCTCGCGGATCAGAAAGAATCTCAAGCCATCCCCCGAGAACCGGGCCCCCCGCCCACCTACCAAAACAGGAAGTTTGCGCTTGACCACATATAGTTTATCTTTGATGCGAGTTGCTTTCGAAAGACGATTAAGAACAATGCTCCCCGATTTCCCAGCCCTAAAGGCCGAGGTTCAGAAAGTCATCTTAGCAAGACTCCGCCAGCGGGTTGACACAGGCGACCCGGTGCTTGCACAGATTAAGCGGTCTACGCAACATGAAGGCGGACAAATGCGATACGCTCGGGAGAGTAATCGAAAACTGGCTGACTAGCGTCAACGAACGACAATATCAACTTCCTTTTTGCCAAGTATTAGCCGCGGAAGGCGAAACCATCCTGTACGTCTCTACGCATGGTCCGTTCGAGAAGGGAAAGGACATCGTTACACGCACTCCCACGGGCGAGATTCGCGCGTATCAGTTGAAAGCCGGGGATATCGCGCTGGGCAGCTGGCGCGACATCAACGGTGAAATTGTTAATTTAGTTGAACTCGCAATCGAGCTTCCTGGCACCGCCCCGATCACGGAATTCGTTCCCTACCTCGTTACAAATGGAGAGCTTACCGACGCCGTATTAGAACAGGTCCGGGTCGCGAATGTGACCTGGCAAGGCCGCGGAGTCGACAAGCGGCTACACATTGTGCAGAAAGGAGAGCTATTTGAGCGGTTCAGGGCGTCACACGGGGCATACTTGCCTCGTGAACTAGCAGATTTCCGCACGTTCCTGGAACTCATTCTGCGCGATGGGTCAGCACCCGCCGAAAAAGAAAGAGCAGCGCGATTGATCGAACACGTCCTCCCGCCGGAGCCGCAACTAAAAACCGCCCTAGATATTGCACGGGCGGCAGCAAGCATTGTGCTATTAGCCGCATACATTACCGGTCCCGCAGTTTTGGCTTCAAATCACTGGTGCGTTTTTGAGTACTGGGTTTTGGCCGGTGCTTACGTCCTCTACCTTACCGAGAAGTCCAACAAAGCCCAATCGGAATGCCAGGTTTCGTTCGAGATCTGCGAAATGGCCGCCGACGGTGCCCTCAGTGCAGTTGCTGAGGAATGCGCGCAGCGCGCCCATTATGTGCAAGAATTTCCCCTAATAGACGGACATACCTACCCCGCGCGAGTGACGATTTTAATCGGTCTTCTAAGCGGCTAGGATTTGTCACTCCGAATCCGTCGCAAAGCACGCCGCGACGATCAGTTTGTCCAGTCATTTCTGAGTGCACAGCTTAAAGGAGCTGCAATGTGGGGCGAATCCGCCGTTCCCTATCTGTTCCTAGCCGCACTTGAAGCTGAGCAGAACTGCATGCCACATGTGGCGGAGAGTATCGCTATTCAGCTTGTACGGGAGATTTCTGGGGCGAACGGTCGATCTGCTACAGGGCGGGGCATTTCTAACCCGTATTATTCGCCAGAGGATGCGCTGCGTCTGAATTTTGGCCTTGACGTACTAAATCTGGAGCAATTTGGTGGGATCCAGTTATTCCATTGCTCCCTTAATTGATTTCCTGGCTCGAAGGTGGCGGCGACAGGCCCTTGCTGCCCTTTGGTTTGGCGTAACACGTATGTCTCTCGTGTCATATGTGCCCGCCACTTTTCCGGAATGGTTTCGGTGGAAATCATCAGACGGGGTTCTAGATGGCCACTTGCCGGGCGAGCCGCAGAGTTGGGAAGTACTAAGGAACCAGGCGGAATCAATATCGCTTGACGAACTGCCTCCAACGCTCGCTAAACGCCCGGCATTTGCGTTGTGGTTCGTCTTGGTATACCCCCATCGCTTCACCGCCAGCATCGCGAAACTTATTGAGGATGCTGTGTGGAAATCAAGCGCTTAAGAAAAACTGTCCATACAGTACCATGGAGACCATCCAGGAACACCTATGCCTCCCACACTTGCCAACGGCAAGATCTGCTACGTCGAGATGCCGGCCACCGACATTGCGCGCTCGGCCGAGTTCTACAAACGCGTCTTCGGCTGGAACATCCGCAAGCGCGGGGATGGCAGCACCGCTTTTGACGACACCACCGCTTTTGACGACACCACCGGCGAAGTGAGCGGCACATGGGTGACGGGGCGTCCGCCCGCCGCAAAGCCCGGCCTTCTGTTTTACGTCATGGTGGACAGCGTGGCCGCGACCCTTGACGTGATCGTCGCGAACGGAGGCGAGATGGTGCAGTCGATCGGCGGCGACGCTCCCGAGATTACTGCCCGGTTCCGCGATCCGGCAGGAAACGTAATCGGGCTCTTCCAGGAACGCTAAGCCACGGGGATAGTGGTTCTGCCTGAAGTCAGGTTGCCCACACAAAAATCTTGTCAATACCCTAAACATGAGCCTTTTTGTCCAACACGTTGATTCGCCTTGAGATATAGTTTTTGTAAAATGTCCGGTTTACCCCCTGCAATTTGATATTCTGGGATATATAGGGCAAAAACAGCGGCGCGGGCCATCTGGTCTGCGCCGTTCGTGTTTCTGCCTGCACTTTGTCACCATTTCCAGTTCGGTTTGTCATTGAGCGCAGCGAGGGACTTTGGTTTCCTCGCCATCTATCACTAACGGAGCGTCCCTCAGGTGGAGCCCACCGGCTGCGCCTTTTTGTTATGCGAGAGCAAACCCACAATTCGGAGCCACACCCAGTCCCAGAGGAAACCATCACCCTCCACGCCGTCGCCGAGCCCACCCGGAAGAGTCGCGGAGAAGCCGCCGAAGCCGCCTTCCTCGCCCGCGCCACCCATCTCGGCTTCAGCGTCTGCATCCCCTGGGGAGACAGCAACCGCTACGACTCCGTTGTCGAACTCAACCACGGACTCCTCCGCGTCCAGGTCAAATCCGCCACCCTCTACGCCGAGAACCGCTACCGCGTCAAAACCACCGGCGCCAGCGGCAAAGGCTACACCAGCAAAGAAATCGACTTCTTTGTCGGCTACGTAATCCCCGAAAACATCTGGTACATCATTCCCATCCAGGCCATCGGACAGCGCAAAGGCATCCGCTTCTATCCCACCACCCGCCGCCAGTCCCGCGCCATGTTCGAAAAATACCGTGAAACCTGGTGCCTCCTCGACTCCTGCCTAAGCGTCCGCCTCCGCAAAGGCCACCCCCAACGCTGCCGCAGCAAAAATCTGGAAGTCCGCTGCGCCCTCTGTCCCCAACGCGGCTAAAGGGCCGTGTGTGGCGCGGGCGCCCCCGCCCGCGATTGCCGCCGTCGTCGGAGTCGTTCGCAGATCATGGGTCGGGGAAGGACACGACGTTCAGTCGTGCCGTTACGCAAAAGACAAGGATGCGGAGTGTAAAGCCCCTGAGGGATGCTTCTTGGGTACTCCCACAAATGCCGGCAGACCGTGGGAGAGCGGCACTTCTCTCCAAAGAACGGAGAGACAAGGACGGGGCACCCGCTCTCCGAACGCGCGTCGCGTTATACTTCCTACATGTCTGTGGACCCGCAAAAGACTTTCTACCTCGAAACCTTCGGCTGCCAGATGAACGTGCACGACTCCGAAAAAGTCGTGGGCACGCTCTTGCAGGAAGGCTACACCCAGGTGGAAACGGTCGAAGAGGCGGGCTTGGTGCTTTACAACACTTGCTCGATCCGCGACAAGGCCGAGCAGAAGGTCTTTAACCGCCTCGCCGATTACAAGAAATATAAAGCCCAAGGCAAGACATTTGGCGTGCTCGGATGTGTCGCCCAGCAGGAGGGCGAAAAGATTTTCGAGCGCGCGCCCTATGTTTCGCTGGTGTGCGGATCGGCGTCGTATCGCAATCTGCCGGAGATGCTGGTGCAGATTCAGGCAGGGAAGCAGCGCGTAACCGGGCTGGACGATCGCGAGACTGACGAGTGCTTCGAGACTGAATTTACGGCGCGCACCAATCCTCATCGCGGATACATCACCATCATCGAAGGCTGCGATAAGTTCTGCGCCTATTGCGTTGTGCCGTTCACGCGAGGCAAGGAGCGCAGCCGCACCTCGGATTCTGTTCTCGAAGAAGCGCGTCAGATGGCCGACCTGGGTTACACGGAAATCCAGTTGCTCGGTCAGAACGTAAATTCGTACAAGGACTCAGCCGGGAAAAAATCTTTCGCAGAATTGCTGGCTGCGGTGGGAGAGATCCCTGGCATCAGGCGCGTGCGCTTCACCACCTCGCATCCACGCGATTTTGGACGCGACATTGTTGAAGCCATCGAGGCCGTGCCCACGCTCTGTGATCACGTGCATCTGCCGGTGCAGAGCGGGTCGAACCGCGTGCTCGACGCCATGCAAAGGCTCTACACCCGCGAACAATATCTCGAGCGCATCGCCTGGATGAAGTCCGCCAGGCGCGAGATCAGCATCACTACCGACATAATCGTCGGCTTCCCCGGGGAGACGGAGACTGAGTTCTGCGAAACGCTTTCATTGCTCGACGAGGTTGGATACGACGCCGTGTTCGCTTTCAAGTACTCGCCGCGTCCGAACACTCCCGCGCTCAAGTTGGAAGATGCGATCCCGGATGAGGAGAAAGCCTGCCGCCTCGAAGTCTTAATGGCAAAGCAACGTGCGATTCAAACAACTAACTACAAGAAATATATAGGCACGATACATGAAGTAATGGTTGAAGGGAAGAACCAAGCACGCGGACAGTGGATCGGCAGAACGTCACAAAACAAGACGCTGAATTTTACCGCCCCTACGGATGCACTCCCCAAAACCGGAGGCTATGTCCCCGTTATGACCACAGGCAGCTTTCCAAATTCTTTGCTGGGCGAAATGGTGGTATAAGGGGGAAATTGAGGAGGTCACGATGGAAGTGGAGATGACAATCCGCGGTTTAATGATGGACCCCGTCAGCAATTTGCCGATCGTGATCCTGAAGGATGTTTCCGGGGAGGCGGTTTTGCCGATCTGGGTGGGAGTCTATGAGGCCAATGCCATTGCGCTCGAGATCGAGAAGGTCAGCACGCCGCGGCCGATGACGCACGATTTGATCAAGAACGTCCTCACGGGCCTGGAAGCACAAGTCCACAAAGTGGTTGTTACTGAACTGCGCGAAGACACCTTTTATGCGGTGATTTGGTTGGAACGCAGCGGCGAGGTCATCAGCGTTGATTCGCGGCCCTCGGATGCGCTAGCGCTGGCGCTGCGGGTGGATTGTCCGATCTTTGTGGATGACGTTGTACTCAAGAACTCGAAACTGGCCGCTAACATGTCGGACCGTGTGACTACCGACGAACTACGAAAGTGGCTCGAAGGCCTGAATGACGATGACCTGGGGAAGTACAAGATGTAGAAATTGAATCATTGAGTCATTGACTCATTGAGCCATTTTCAGTTGTGCCATCATCCCTTGAGTAGTCGATTGAATCCCTCTGTAAGACTGAATTTCCACGGCTCAGCCAATCGGATAAGTGCGTGCGCCCGCGCTCAATAGTTTACATAATACCTGTTATCGGACATTGCAATTGCGTCCGTCAAGACACGAATTCGTGAAAAACGAAGCCTGATGGGCTTTTTGACTACAAATACCCTTCCGCTCACGGGCTTGAAGGGAGTTGCACAGATGGACGGTTATATCGCTCCGGATAACGAACAAACAGGAAGTAACCGAATTACTTCCTGTTGCAATGAATGGCCGTCATGCGGTCTATCGACAACCGAATTTCCTGCGACATTAACGCCAATAGTGCGAATCGCGGGTTGAGGAATCTAATTCACTATGCGGGCACCAAAACGTTTAATCGCTCTCATTGCAATTACTCAGTCCGTTCTCTGTTTGAGCCATCTTCTCCTCTATGAGACGTGGACGTTTTCGCCCGCAGGGAGCGATAACCCGGGCGCGTTCTGGATCAAACTGGTTCTTGGCTTTTTGTCGGTGAGCTTTGTCGCCGCTTCGCTACTTGCCTTCCGCTATACAAACGCTGCTCTGCGCGCGTTTTACAGGGCTGCCGCGGTTTGGATGGGTCTGTTGAGCTTCCTCTTTCTCGCGGCGGTTTCCTCCTGGATTATTTTCGGAGTTGCGCGGCTGGCTGGACTGGACATGAACTTTCATCGGACCGTGGAATTGCTGTTCGGTGCTGCAGGGGTGGCCGGACTCTACGGGGTTTTCAACGCGAGCTGGACACGGATCACGCGAACGACGGTGCGGCTTGCGAACTTGCCCGCGGCGTGGCACGGGCGAAAAGCGGCGCTGATCAGCGATCTGCATTTGGGGCATGTGCGAAACGGCAGTTTTCTGCGGCGCATGGTTGCGAAGATTTCGAAGGAAGAGCCGGACGCGATTTTTATTGCTGGAGATTTGTATGACGGGACCGCCATCGACGCGCGGCGAGCAGCGGAACCATTGAGCGAGCTCGTGGCACCACACGGCGTGTACTTCGTCGCGGGGAATCATGAGCAATTTGGGGATGATAGTAAATATCTGGACGCCATTGCGGCGGCCGGAGTCCGCGTGCTTAGCAATGAGAAGGTGGAAGTGGACGGTTTGCAGATTATCGGCGTGCCCTACCGAAACGCGGCACGCGATGGTCACCTTGCCTCGGTGCTACGCGGCATCCGGTTGGATCGCGATCGCGCAAGCATTCTGTTGACGCATGCGCCCGACCATCCGGAGATCGCGGAGGCCGCCGGGGTTTCCCTGCAGCTATCCGGGCATACGCACCTTGGGCAGTTCATACCTTGGAGTTGGATGGCGCGGCGGATTTACCGGCAGTTCGTGTATGGCTTAAGCCGGATCGGGAAGATGCAGGTTTTCACTTCGAGCGGAGCAGGAACCTGGGGACCGCCGCTGCGGCTGGGATCGAATCCCGAGATTGTCATGCTTCAGTTCGAGTGAAGTTTACTGGCTCTCGGCCCTTCCATTTCAGCAATGCAAGACTGAGTTGAAAGGCGGTCATTCGTGAAGGTGATTCTTCTAGGGGCGACGGGTATGGTCGGACAGGGCGTCCTGCGCGAATGTCTGCTCGATCCCGATGTGGAAAGTATCCTCACCATTGGACGCAATGCCACCATACAGCAGCATGAGAGACTGCACGAAATCGTGCACAACGACCTTTCTGATCTCTCCGCAATTGAAGGTAGGCTGTCGGGCTACGACGCATGCTTTTTCTGCCTCGGCGTCTCCTCAGCAGGAATGAACGAGCAGGCGTATCGGCGCGTGACCTACGATCTCACGATCTCGGTGGCCAGGACCTTAGCCAAGCTCAACCCGACGATGACGTTTATTTACGTGTCGGGCTCGGGCACCGATAGCACGGAGCGTGGTCGCGTGATGTGGGCGCGGGTGAAAGGCAAGACAGAAAACGTCCTGTTGCAGATGCCGTTCAAGGCTGTATACATGTTCCGCCCCGCCTACGTCCAGCCACTCCACGGGATTCGGACAAAGACGAAGTGGTACAGAGCGGTTTACGCGATAGTGGGGCCCCTCTATCCAGTATGGAAGTTGCTTTTCCCGAAGTATGTGACAACGACGGAATGCGTAGGCCGCGCGATGCTGAACGTCGCCAAGCGGGGTGCTCCTAAATCTGTGCTTGAGAACCAAGACATCAACAGGGTTTGCCGGGATGGATCGTGACCTCGCGTTAGCGACGGTCCTCACTCGTCTACTGTGCGTTCTCTGGGGCACCGGCTACGAGTGGCTTGGGGTTCAGGCGAGACTCTTTCAATGTGTATTTGAACAGGCACCATAGGGCGCGAAACCCGTCCTTCCATCCGATCTTCTTCCCTTCTTCGTAGGTTCGGCCCCAATAGCTGATACCAACTTCGTACACGCGCAGACGCCGCTTGGCGATTTTCACGGTTATCTCCGGCTCGAAGCCGAAGCGGTCTTCTTCGAGCGGAATGGCTTGAAGAATTTCGCGGCGAAAGACCTTGTAGCAGGTCTCCATGTCGGACATATTCATGTTGGTCAGGGCGTTGGAAAGTAGAGTGAGAATCCGATTCCCTACCGAGTGCCAGAAATAAAGTACGCGGTGCGGCGCGGCGCCGATGAATCTCGATCCATAGACGACGTCGGCCTGGCCCTGGATCAGCGGACCAAGGAGCCGCGTGTATTCGGCCGGATCGTATTCGAGGTCTGCGTCCTGGATGATCACGAATTCGCCCGTGGATTCCTGGATGCCACGGCGAAGGGCCGCGCCTTTCCCCATATTTTTCGGTTGAAGAATAATCCGCATTTGGGGATAGCGCTCGCCCAGCTCCGCCAGAATTTCACGGGAGCCATCCTGCGAACCGTCGTCCACGCAGATCAGTTCGATGTCGAGAGGCACGGCCAGAACGCGCGCAACGACCTCCCGCAGGGTGGCGCGCTCGTTGTACACCGGCATTACGACGGAGAGCTTCATGGGGACTTCGACATTTCACAGTAACGGCAGGCCCATGCAGCGTCAAGTGGCTTGACCACGGATTGACCGTTTGTTGCTTCAGAAACAAAGGCGGCGGACAAGAGTGTCCGCCCCACACGCGCAATCGCTAAAGTTCGGGCGGGTGACGCCGATTGTTATTAGTGACTCCTTAATAAAACTGTTGAGGTCTTATGAACACTTCAAACGCACGCCGCCTCCTCGGGCCTGGGGTTGCCATCGGAGTAGCTGCGTGTTTGCTTTGGCTTGCCGCCAAAGTTGTCAGCGGTTGGTCCGCCCGGTCTGCGGATTTCATGCCGCACGGGTACTGCTACCTCTGGGATCCGCGGATCGTGTGGATGCACGTTATCTCAGACGGGCTGATCACGCTCTCCTATTATTGCATTCCTATTATCCTCATCTATTTCATCTGCAAGAACCGAGAACTTCCCTTCAACCGGATTTTCTGGATGTTCGGTACTTTTATCCTGGCTTGTGGCACGACCCACCTGATGGAAATCTGGAACGTCTGGCACGGCAGTTATCTGCTGGCGGGCGTGATCAAGGCAATCACGGCTGCGGTGTCGATCGTCACGGCGGCGATGCTCATCCCGCTGGTTCCGATGGTGATTTCGCTGCCCGGCAGGATGGATCTTCAGGAGAAGAATCGCAAGCTGGAACAGGAAATCGCCGAGCGCAAGCGGATGGAGGCGCCGATCGACGCTCCCCTCCGGCGCACGGTCACCGTGGGTTTCGTTGTGGCCGTGCTCCTGATGGGCTTCATGGGGTTTCTCACGTGGCGCACCAAGCAACTGGCGTCAAACGAATCCGATCTGGTCGCCCATAGCTATTCGGTGATGGGCAGGCTCGAAGTCACGCTGCAACACGTAGTCGAAGTGGAAACTAGCGCACGCGCATTTGCCTTGACCGGGCTGGAGCCGTTGCTTGCGCACTACGAATCCGCGAGGGGGACCCTCGCCCAGGACGAGGACGCGCTGCGCCATTTGACGATAGACAATCCCAATCAGCAGCAACGGCTGGACGCGCTCGAGCCACAGGTGCGGGCCGCGCTGCAGTTCGCCGAAAGCTTAGTCGCCAAACGCCGGCGGCTATCCGCAGTTCCTAGCGCCAGCGAGGCTCTAGAGGCCGAGAGAGTGATGGATGCAGTGCGCGCCACAACGCAAGAAATGCAGGCAGAGGAGACGCGGCTATTGAGCCAGCGTACACAAAAGACGATGGCAGGACGGCGGTCGACGAGTCTTATCATTCTCGTCGGCACTTTCGTCGGGGCCGGCTGCCTGGCGCTAGCCAGGTTCGCGGTCAACCGCGAGATTGATGTCAGCGCCAGGGCGCGGGCCCACATCAGCCTCTTGAATGCCGAGTTGGAACAGCGCGTGGAGCAGCGAACAGCGACCCTGCAATCCGAGATCACGGAGCGCAAGTGGGTTGAAGAAGTGCGTGAACGCCTGGCAGCCGTGGTCGAGTCATCCGATGACGCCATTATCAGCAAGACCCTGGAGGGGACGATCACCGCCTGGAATCGTGGCGCCGAGAAAGTGTTCGGCTACTCGTCATCCGAGGTCGTAGGCAAACCGATGCTGATGCTCTTGCCGCCGGAACGTATGGATGAGGAACCCGACATTCTGGCGCGCATAGGGCGCGGAGAGAGTGTGGAACATTTCGAAACTGTCCGCGTGCGCAAGGATGGCGAGAGGATTGACATTTCTGCGACCATTTCGCCGATTCGAGACCGCGGCGGTGCGATTGTTGGGGCTTCAAAAATTGCCCGCGACATCACCGAGCGCAAGCGGGCTGAGCGAGCCGTGAAGGATGCCCTCGCCGCCAGCGAGGCGGCGCTTAAGGAGTTGGGCGATCAGAAGTTTGCTCTGGATCAACATGCCATCGTGGCGGTGACGGATGTCCAGGGCACGATTACTTATGTGAACGATAAGTTCTGCGCGATCAGTCAGTATTCCAAGGAGGAACTGATCGGCCAGAATCACCGCATCCTCAACTCCGGCCATCACCGCAAAGAGTTTTTCCTGCAGATGTACCACGCCATCGCGAATGGCGAAGTTTGGCACGGCGAAATCAAGAACCGGGCCAAGGATGGCTCGATTTACTGGGTGGACACCACGATTGTTCCGTTCGTGGGAGCGGAAGGTAAACCGCGGCAGTACGTGGCCATCCGCGCCGATATCACGGAGCGCAAGCAGGCGGAAGAGGCACTGAAGAAAAGCCTGGCCACCAGCGATCGTGCGCTCAGAGAGCTGGCCGACCAAAAATTCGCACTCGATCAGCATGCGATTGTGGCCACTACTGACGTCCAGGGGATGATCACGTATGTGAACGACAAGTTCTGCGCCATCAGCAAATATTCGCGGGACGAACTGCTGGGCCAGAACCATCGCATCCTCAATTCCGGCCACCACCCCAAGGAATTCTTCCGCGAGATGTACCACGCTATCGCCAATGGGCAGGTGTGGCGAGGCGAGATCTGCAACCGGGCCAAGGGTGGTTCGATTTACTGGGTGGATACCACCATCGTGCCCCTGGTTGATGCCGAGGGTAAACCCTGGCAGTACATGGCGATCCGCGCCGAGATCACGGAACGCAAGCGAGCCGAGGAGGCGCTGCGCGAACAAAAATATGCTCTGGACCAGCACGCGATCGTGGCCACCACCGACGTCCAGGGAACCATCACTTACGTGAACGACAAGTTCTGCGCCATCAGCAAATATTCGCGCGACGAACTGATGGGCCAGAACCACCGCATCCTCAATTCCGGGCACCATTCGCAGGAGTTTTTCAAGGAGATGTATCACACCATCGCCAATGGGAAGGTCTGGCACGGCGAGATCAAGAACCGGGCCAAGGACGGTTCGATTTACTGGGTGGATACCACCATTGCCCCGTTCGTCGATGGCGATGGCAAACCGCGGCAGTACGTCGCGATCCGTGCGGATATCACGGAACGCAAGTTGGCGGGAGAAGCTCTGGCCGGGCAGGCGGAGGAGTTGGCTCGACAAGCCGAGGAACTGTCCCGCTCAAGGCAAGCTCTGGAGACTCAAACGCTCACTCTTCAGTCCGTGCTGGACAGTATGGGCGAGGGGTTGGTCGCCGCTGACGAGCAGGGCAAATTCTTGATATGGAATCGGGCAGCGGAGAGGATTGTGGGCTACGGCCCAGCGAACCTTCCCGCCAAGGAGTGGTCCGAACATTATGGCAACTACCTGCCAGACGGTGTCACTCCCATGCCTACCGAACAACTTCCCCTGGTACGCGCGATTCACGGAGAAACCAGCACCACCGAGATATTTCTGCGCAATCCAAATCTCGTCGAGGGTGCCTGGATTGAGGCTAGTGGTAGTCCCCTGAAAGACAAGGATGGCGCGGTGCATGGTGGGGTAGTGGCTTTCCGTGACATTACGCAGCGCAAAGCAGATGAACGGGAAATCCAAAAACTCAATGACGAACTGGAGCATAGGGTCGTAGAGCGGACAGCGCAGCTGGAAACCGCCAACCATGAGTTGGAAGCTTTCAGTTACTCGGTGTCCCACGATCTGCGGGCGCCCTTACGGCATATAAGCGGCTTTTCCAAGATGCTGATGGAGGAATTCAGTGCGACGCTCGATCCCACCGCGCAACACTACGTTGATCGCATCCAGTCGGGAACTCAGAAGATGGGTCTGCTGGTGGATGAATTGTTGAATCTGGCCCGGGTTGGACGGCATGCCCTGAGTCTGAAGCCAAGCCGGTTGAACTCGATTGTGGCCGAAGTGATAGCCATTCTGCAGCCGGAGAGCGAAGGGCGGGAGGTGGAATGGGATATCGCGGAACTACCCGAAGTGGAGTGCGATCCGGTTTTGACCAAGCAGGTCTTTCAAAATCTCCTGGCCAATGCGCTCAAGTTCACCCGACCGCGTGCCCGGGCCGTCATCGAGGTCAGCTGCAAGGACGAGAATGGGCAACCGGTGTTCATGGTCCGGGACAATGGCCTCGGCTTCAGCATGAAGTACGTCGACAAGTTGTTTGGAGTCTTTCAGAGATTGCACCGGACGGAGGATTTTGAAGGCACGGGCATAGGTTTGGCGACGGTGCAACGCATCGTGCAGAAGCACGGCGGACGAGTGTGGGCGGAGGGAGAGCTGGAGCAGGGCGCAACTTTCTATTTCACGCTGAGTGTTGGAAAACAAACGGAATCAAGAAGTAATACAGCTACGGCTGGAGGCCGATCATGAATTCAAGGGAACTCGACATACTGCTGGTGGAAGACAATCAGGATGACATGGATCTTGCTCTGCATGCGTTGCGACGAGAGAAGCTGGCCAATAGCATCTTCGTCGCACGCGATGGCGAGGAGGCCCTGGACTTCCTGTTCTGTCGCGGGGCGTTCGCGCAAAGATCGTTTGAAAATCCCCCTAAATTGGTCCTGTTGGATTTGAAACTTCCCAAGGTTGATGGGATGGAAGTGCTCAAACAGATCAAGAGTGATCCGCGGACCAAAACTATCCCAGTCGTGATCATGACCTCCTCGAAGGAAGAGCGGGATCTGGTGGCCGGTTACAACCTGGGAGCGAACAGCTATATCCAGAAACCGGTCGACTTCGATCAGTTCCGGGAGACGGTGAAGAGCGTGGGCTTGTACTGGGTGGTCATCAATCAGCCGCCGGTAGCGCAGATTGCCGGCCACCTGGCGGGAAGGGCTCATGACCGCAGCTGACCATCCTGACCCACAGCCCAGCCAACTGCGGGTGCTGCACGTCGAAGACAACGAACTGGACGCGGAGCTGGTAGCCACGGCTCTGCGAAAAGGCGGCTTCTCGGTTTCTGTGGCGGTAGTGCAAGCGCAAGACGAGTTTGAGCGGCAGCTGAGCTCGCAACGACCCGACGTAGTGATCGCGGACTATAACCTGCCGCAGTGGAAAGGAATGGAGGCTCTGGACGTGCTCCGGCGCGAAGGTCTGGACATCCCACTGATTTTGGTCTCCGGCGCGCTGGGAGACGTGACCGCGGTGGAATGCATCAAGGCGGGCGCCACGGATTACGTTCTTAAAGATGGCCTGGCGCGCCTGCCGGAAGCCGTCCGCCGGGCGTTGCGAGAAAAGCAATTGCGGGAGCAGCATCGACAGTCGCAAGAGCTCTTCCGGCGCGCGGTCGAATCCTCGCCCAGCGGAATCCTGATGGTGGACGAGTCGGGAAAGATCCTCCTGGCCAACACGGAAACGGAAAGATTGTTCGGATACGGACGCGATCAGATGGTGGGACAGCCGGTTGAAATGCTGGTGCCGGGCCGCTTCCACAAAGTTCATCCCCAGCACCGCGCGGATTACCAGCGCGCACCCGCGAGGCGCGCCATGGCCCAAGGTGGCGAGCTGTATGCCCGGCGGGAGGATGGCAGCGAGTTCCCTGTCGAGATCGGGCTGAATCCGGTTGAGACTACCTCGGGGACCCAGACTCTGATTTCCGTGGTTGACATCACCGCGCGCAAGCAAGCGGAGAGCGCGGCGCTCGAATACACCCGCGAACTGCAGCGTTCCAACGCGGAGCTCGAACAATTTGCCTACATCGCCTCCCACGATCTGCAGGAACCGCTGCGTATGGTGGCGAGCTACACGGAACTTCTTGCCGAACGTTACCGGGGCAAGCTTGATGAGAGGGCCGACAAGTACATCGGGTATGCGGTAGACGGCGCCCGGCGCATGCAGCGGCTGATTCACGATCTACTGGCTTACGCCCGGGTCAGTTCGCAGGCCAAACCGTTGCAGCCGACCGACACCGCAATCCTGCTCGCGTCCGTGGTGGCGATGATGAGCAAAACCATCGAAAACAGCAAGGCGGAGGTAGTTTCTGAAAATATGCCGATGGTCAGCGCCGACGAACTGCAACTGGGACAGGTCTTTCAGAATTTGCTGGGAAATGCCCTGAAATTTCATGGTGAGCGCGCGCCCCGGATTCAGGTCCGGGCTGAGTCCATTGAGAATGGGAATATGTGGCGCTTTTCCGTCGCGGATAACGGAATCGGGATCGATAAGGAAAACGGCGGCCGCCTCTTTCAGATGTTTCAGCGCCTGCATACCCGCGAAGAGTATGAAGGAACGGGCATCGGGCTGGCGATTTCCAAAAGAATCGTGGAACGTCATGCAGGGCGGATATGGTTCGATTCCGCACCGGGCCAGGGGACGACGTTCTACTTCACGCTTCCCCGCCCTGAACGCTGCGCGGGATGACAACAGCGATCCAGATTCTTCTGGTGGAAGATAACCCGGGAGATGCTGACCTGACCCGCGAAAGCCTGGCAGCCAGTAAACTCAGGATTGAACTGACCGTGGCCGTCACCGGGACGGAGGCACTCGATTTCCTGCACAAACGGGGGCGGTTTGCTTCCGCATCCCGTCCTGACTTGATTCTCCTCGACCTGAACTTGCCGCGAATCGACGGACGGGCGGTTTTAGAGGACATTAAGCAAGATGCGGACTTGAAGCGAATACCGGTATGCATCCTTACGTCGTCGGAGGCGGAAACCGACGTGGTCCAGGGCTACAATCTGGGGGCGAACTGCTATGTGGTGAAACCGCTCGATTTTAAAACCTTTCAGAATATCGTGCAGGCGGTGGAGGGTTTCTGGTTCACAATCGTGAAGCTGCCGTCCCGGCCGGAGGACGCGAGGAGCGGGACGAATGCGAGCACCGATACCGGCGGCTTTGCCAAGAAGCAGTGAGATCGAGTGTTGGCTATTTAACGCACGGCGTGTGAGACGTTACGATCTTGGAACGGCGTTTGATACCTGCGGCGCCGGCTCCCCCGTCAGGACGATTTTGGGATGGAAAAGGGTCCCCGCGACGCGGGTGGCAATGGCGATCAGATCTCTTTGCCCACAGAAAACTTTTACTTGCCGGGCACGGGAAAGCTCCGGCAGATTGACGCTGCGCCCGCTTCGAATTCGGGCGGCCGTAGGCTCGTCGGCGGTTACGGAGGGCAAGGATGGAAGCAGCTTGCGCGGATGAATGAACAGATCTTCGACCGCATTTTTCTGGGCCGCGTCCTGCATCTGCTCGAGCGTGCAGGCATCTGAAATTTCGAATTCAGCCGCAGCCGTTCGGCGCAGTGATGCCAGGTGAGCGCCGCAGCCTAAGTGCTGTCCCATTTCGTGCGCCACCGATCGCATATAGGTTCCGGAGGCCACACGAGCGCGAAAGCGGGCATGGTCGCCCTCGGCCGCGAGAATCTCAAACTCCATGATTTCAACCTGAACGGGCTTAAGCACAACCTCTTTTTTCTTGCGCGCCAATTTGTAAGCGGGAACTCCCTGAATCTTCTTGGCGGAAAACGGCGGGGGCATTTGCTCGATCACTCCATGGAAGCGAGTGGCGAGTGCCTTCACCTGTTCCGGCTGGAGGGTTACCGATTGCATCGGTGAGGTAGCCTGTCCCTGTGCATCGTAGGTGTCGGTGGCGAATCCGAAACGTATCTCGCCCTCATAGGTCTTAGGCGATGCGGTGTAGAACTGGGCCAGGCGGGTCAAGCTGCCGGTGACCAGAGGCAAGACTCCGGTCGCCAAAGGATCGAGCGTCCCCAGGTGTCCGACGGAGCGCTGCTGCAGAATGCGGCGCACGCGGTTGACCACGTCGTGCGAGGTCAATCCCGAGGGCTTATCGATGATGAGAACGCCGTTCATGCAGAAGATTTGGTAACTTGATAGTTGAGTAATCGGCGATTCTGATTTACGAAATTGCGATTTCCTCGAGGAGCGGGGCAATTGCTCGATTACCCAATTACTAACTTACTAGGTTACAAGATTCCCCATGCTTCCGCTTCGCGATGATCAGCCCCGCTATAGCACCCCATACATCACCTACTTTCTGATTGGGCTGAACCTGCTGATCTTCCTGTTCGAAGCCGCGTTGGAACCGGCCAGTCTCAAGAATCTGGTCTATCAGTTCGGAGTCGTGCCGGCGCATTTCACGGCATTCCTGGCGGGCTCGCCGAAATACCCCCTCGTGGCAGTAGTACTTCCCTTCTTCACCTCGATGTTTTTGCACGGTTCCTGGATGCACGTGATCGGCAACATGTGGTTCTTGTACATATTCGGCGACAACGTCGAGGATTACCTGGGGCATTTCAAATACCTTGTGTTTTACCTGGTTGCGGGCATCCTCGCAATGGCGGCGCAGGTCGCGACCGATCCGGTATCACGCGTGCCTACCTTGGGTGCGAGCGGAGCGATTGCGGGCGTGCTGGGAGCTTACTTCATCCTTTACCCAAGGGCGCGGGTGTTGACGTGGTTTTTTGTGTTCATTATTTACGTGCCCGCATGGATCATTCTAGGTTACTGGTTCGCTTTCCAATTCCTAAGCGGAGCGGCCACCTCGCTCGTCTACGAAGGCCGAAGTGTGGGTGGAGTTGCGTTTTGGGCACACGTCGGGGGCTTCATCGCGGGAGCGGTGATGATCAAGATTTTTCCCGCGCGACCGCGGCGGTCTCCCTACGCGTACCAGTAAAGAAAATGCTCGCGACCGTGTGAAGCTTCGGAATTAACTCAGATCCTAACATCAGAACCAACGTCAAAATCAACGTCAAGGGCGGCGGCGGACAGGAGTGTCCGCCCCACATTTACTTCTTGGGACGCGACTCTGGGGGCACCAGTCCTGACAGACGATAGTAGACGACTAGCTGGCCGTAATGTTCTCCGGAATGCTCGATGAAGCCGTAGGCCAAGTCAGAGATTCGCATTTTCTGATGGCTGAATGGATCAACCACTAGATCGGACATGCCTTTGTCGCCTTTGGCCTTGATGGCGGCGGCACCGTCGGCATACGCTTTTTTCACGAAAGCGACCACGTCCGCCTTGGTCTTGTATTGCTCCCGCTTTGGATCCTCCTCGGCGGGAGGCTTCTCTCCTCGCGCCAGCTTGGTGAAGAAATAATTGGCGTTAGAGACATGCAGCAACCCTTCCGCGAAGGTGCGCTGAGCCGGAGTGGGCTTGAAATCGTACTTGTCCTCGGGAAAGTCTTCTGCCATGGCGATCAGCTTCCGCGCGATATCGTTCCAGGACTCAAGCACGGCCTGCGACGGACTGGGCGCGGGCTTCACGGCGGTGTCTTTCTTCATGGCGTCCTGGGCGTGTCCAGGAAGCGACGACGCGGTCACGGCCAGCATCGCTGCCATCATCAAGATTGCTCTCTTCATCGCTTATTCCTCCGACGTATGGTTTACGGGTGGTCGTAATCTTAGCGGGAATCGTGGGATGCGTACAGTGGATTTGCAGAGCTCAGGGCAGAGACAATTGTGCATTGTATTGTTGGCCTACAAAGTCCCGGCGGTGGGGAGGATCTCCAGGTTCTCCACCGTTGCGTTGGCGGGCAGAAGAATCGCGCCGATGACCGCTTGGGCCACGGTCGCCGGGGACATCATTTTGCTGCGGGGTGCTTCTGGCCAGAGTGTCTTCCAGATATCGGTGTCAGTCGCGCCGGGGAGCAGACCGATAACGCGAATTCCCTTTGGACGAAGTTCCTGGCGCAGGGTGTTGGTTAAACCCAGCGCTCCGTGCTTTGATGCGTTGTAGGCAGCAGATCCGGCAAACACGCGATTGGCGGCAATCGAGAGATTGTTCACGATCGTTCCGCCGCGCTTCATGAGGGCCAGTGCGCCCTGGGTGATAAGAAACATTCCGTCGAGATTGGTTTCGATCGCGTCTTTCCACACGGGATATGGCAAGCGCTCCAACGGCAGACTCTTATGCGCGATTCCGGCGTTGTTGATGAGAATGTCGATGCGCTTGAATTGGCGACGCACAGCCTGGAACAGTGCGTTCACCGAGTTGGGGTCGCGGACATCGCAGGCGTGGACCACGATCCGAATTCTCCTGGATCCTAATTCCCTGCCGATGCGCGTCAGGGCTGACTTGTCGCGGCCGGTTAGAATGAGGTCACAGCTTTCGGCGGCGAGTGCGCGCGCAACCGCAAGGCCGATGCCGCGAGTAGCGCCGGTAATCAGCGCGACTCGGCCTTTGAGGCGGCCGACCGAGCTTAATGTATTACTTGAAGTATGTCGCGGCAAGGATGAAATTGTTTTTCGAGTCAATCTCTAAACAGCGCGGGGCCAAAACCATCGTCTCTGCTAGCTTCTGGCGGACAGAGCCTGCCCTGAGCTTGCCGAAGGGAGTGTCCGCCCTACACGAGGCCATCATATACCGTTGGGCCGTTGGCGGATCAGCGACAAGAACTCTGAGCGCGTCTCCTCTTCGCTGCGGAAGCAGCCCAGCATCGACGACGTGACCGCGGCGGAGTGTTGCTTCTCGACGCCGCGCATCATCATGCACAGGTGTCGGGCTTCAATGACTACTCCGACGCCTTGCGGTTCGATGACCTTCTGTATGGTTTCGGCGATCTGGGTGGTGAGGCGCTCCTGAATCTGCAGGCGGCGCGAGAACAGCTCAATCAGCCGGGGAATTTTGCTGAGTCCAATCACTTTGCCGTTGGGGACATACGCGACGTGGACCTTGCCAAAGAAGGGCAGCATGTGGTGCTCGCACAGGCTGAAGACCTCCACGTCTTTGACGATTACCATCTCGTCATAATTGACCGTGAACAAAGCGGCTTTGAGCAAGGCCTCCGGGTCTTCGCTATAACCCTTGGTCAGGAACTGCATGGCCTTGCGTACACGCTCCGGGGTGCTCGCGAGCCCTTCGCGCTGCGGATCTTCGCCCAGGCGGACGATCATCTCCCGCACGAGGTCTTCAAAAGTTGCGCTGGTCAGCGACGTTGGTTCGGTGGCCGGTTTCATGAATAGGGTTCAGATCCCTCAGCGGCTAAAAGCCGCGATTCGATTCCCATGTCCCCAACGGCACGGCTGAAGCCATGCCCTGATACGAATCTTTTCAGTTCTCGCCGCGACTATGGCTGCGTTTCAGCGCCGCCCGCGTACTCGAAGGAGTTCATCATAGTCTCTTCGAGCCTCACTCTTTCAAGATGAGCGCGGTGGAAGCCGCGCTGCAATATTTCGAAGATCTCCACGCACAGATTTTCCGTGGTGGGCACGTTCCGGGTGAACTCTTGCAGCATATTCAAGTTCTCCAGGTCGTAGTGGGAGAGCACTTCCCTTTCGACAAAACCATCCAGGTCGACCAGATTGCACACCATGCCAGTGCGCTCGTCCACCGGGCCGCTGACGGTCACTTCCAGAGTGTAGTTGTGCCCGTGTCCATGGGGATTATTGCACTTCCCGTAGATGGCGCGATTTTCTTCGGAGGAGAAGGTGTCGCTGTGCAAGCGGTGGGAAGCGGAAAATCGGTAACGCCGCGTGAGGTGAGCTTTCATGCTTCTCCATAGAAATCTGCAAACAGATCTGGGGTCTCGTATACACGGACCCGGTGGAGTTGAGCCTTTTGAAGCTTCGGGACCAGCCGCTGCCAGATCGCGATGGCGATATTCTCGGTGGTCGGGATTTGACTGGCAAATTCCGGAACTTCTTTGTTCAGGAAGCGGTGATCCATGGCGTCGAGGACTTCGTGGTGCATGATCTCCTTAAGTTCTTTCAGGTCGACGACAAAGCCCGAGCGTGGATCGACCGCACCCTTGACCGTGACTTCGAGAGTGTAGTTATGTCCGTGACCATTGGGATTGTTGCACTTGCCGAAGACGCGACGATTCTCCTCCGGAGTGAACTCCGGGTTGTGGTAATAGTGCGAAGCGGAAAATTCAGCCTTGCGGGTGAGGTAGACCATAGTCTCAGTTCTCAGTTCTCAGTTCTCGGTTCTCAGTTGTGGGGTTCGCGCTGGTCTCGCTTACGTTTGAGCGGCTCGCGGGCGTTGCCTTCTTCATCGGTGGCGGAGTGTAGCTTCGGCCCTTCCAGGCCACGCTGCCATTCGCGTGCGCCCGCTTCGAGCGCAGCAACAAATATGAGAAGAAAGGAAGTCCGAACAATCCCAAAACGTTGGCATCCCAGGAAAAATGTGCTCGCGAAATTCGCATGAAGGTGATAGCCGGAGGAATGATGCACACGGCCGCGTAGAAAGAGTTCTTCTCCGCGACGGCCAGGGTCAAGAGAGCTAGACTCGCCACGATCACGGCGAACTCCAGGAGTCGCCACAAGGCCAGCAACGCCGGGGATGGAAATAGCAGCGCCAGATTCTTAGTCCAACCTTCTCGAAGCTGGGCAAGGCTGCGATACATCCGGGTGCGCACCGCGTCCCCGCCATAGCGAAACAGAATCTTACGGCCCGAGCCCTTTACCGCGCGAGCGAGAGCTACGTCCTCCAGCAGCGTGCCGGAGAGCGCGGCGTGGCCGCCAACAGCATCGTAGGCCTCACGCGTGATCAGGATGTACTGTCCGTTGGCGGCGGCCACCGCCGAGTTCGGATCACTAACCTGGGATGGACTATACCTCGACGCGAGTTCAGCAAAGATCACCGGCATCACCGCCTTCTCCCAAAGGCTGACAACGACCTGCTCCGGCGAATAGGAGAGCAGCGCGGCGCCATGACGCTTCGCCTCATCGAGACTCCGCGCCAGCGATCCCGGCAAATGCACCGTGTCAGCGTCGGTGAACAGGAGCCACTCGCCCTGAGCCATGCGTTCTCCAGAGGTCACGGCATTGTTCTTGCCTGTCCATCCCTGCGGTAGGGCCACAGCGTCGATCACACGCACGCCGGGAAAAGAAAGCGCGATCTCGCGCGTGCGGTCGGTGGAGTGATCGTCGACGACGATAACTTCGAAAGCGACGCCCGTCTGCGCTACCAGCGACTCGAGGCAGGCGCGAAGGCAGGCTTCCTCGTTCCGGGCAGGAACGATCACCGATACCGTGGGACGCGCCGCTACTGTTTCCGTCGCCTGCATAGGTTGAATCTATTATTATAGCTACCGTGCGAAGCATCGTTGATTCTGCGGGTGTGATCTTCGTCTTTATTGTGCTGATGGGCCTCTCTGCCTGCTACAGCGGTTCGCGCCCGCCCCGCATTGGCTCCAGCGCGCCCGATTTCAGCGTGCGGGATTCCGAGCACCAGGTCGGTCTCGCCCAGTTTCATGGCCAGATTGTGGTGTTGAATTTTTGGGCGACGTGGTGCGCGCCGTGCGTGGAAGAAGTTCCTTCGCTGGTCGAGATGCAACGGCGCATGAGAGCGAAGGGCGTGACTGTGCTGGCCGTGAGCATCGATGTGGACGAGAATGCTTACCGGCAGTTCGTGAGAGATCACAACGTGAACCTGATCACGGTGCGCGACCCCGACCAGAAAGTCAGCAAATTGTATGGGACATTCGGGTGGCCGGAGACCTACATCATCGACCGCAGTGGAGTGGTGCGCCGCAAGTTTATCGGTCCCGTTGACTGGACCGAACCAGAGGTTACGGACTTCCTGAGTAAGCTGTAAGAGTGGCCCTGCTTCTCATAACTACTCCCTGGGCAGTGACGTCGGCTCAATTTTCACGCGCAGGAAGTCAGAATCAAGGTCAAAGGCGGCGGGCAGGAGTGCCCGCCCCACACCATCACAGCGTCACCCTCCGCAGGCGTAGCGCATTCGCAATCACTGAGACCGAGCTCAAGCTCATCGCAGCCGCGGCAAAGATGGGGCTTAGCAGCCAGCCGAACACCGGATATAGCACTCCAGCCGCAAGGGGCACGCCGATCGCATTGTAGACGAACGCGAAGAACAGGTTCTGTCGTATGTTGCGCATCGTGGCCCGGCTCAACCTGCGGGCTCGCACGATTCCAGTCAGGTCGCCTTTGACCAAGGTGATCCCCGCGCTTTCCATGGCGACGTCTGTGCCTGTACCCATGGCGATGCCGACGTTGGCTTGCGCCAATGCGGGAGCATCGTTGATGCCGTCGCCAGCCATCGCGACGACTCTTCCCTGCTCTTGCAGTTTGCGGACGACTTCCGATTTTCCTTCGGGCAACACTTGAGCCTCGAATTCGTCGATTCCCAGCCGCTGCGCGACTGCCTGGGCGGTGACGCGATTGTCGCCAGTAATCATCACCACGCGGACACCGTCCTTGCGTAGTGTCTGTATCGCGGCTGGCGTGGACGGCTTGATCGGGTCTGCGATTCCAATCAGCCCAGCAACCTCATTGGCGAGCACGACAAAGATTGCCGTCTGCCCTTCGGCACGGATTTTCTGAAGCGTTGCCGAAAATTCTTTCTTTTCGATACCGATTGCGAGGCTGAGATCTTGCAGCAATTGCTCGTTCCCGGCGGCCACCATCTTTCCATCGACGGTCGCGGTGACACCGCGTGAGGTCAGCGACTGAAAATTCTTTACTTCGGAGGGAGTAAGGTTGCGCTGCTTGGCGGCGAGAAGGATCGCCGACGCAAGCGGATGCTCGCTGCCTCGCTCCAGGCTGGCCGCCAAGCGCAACAGTTCATCTTCACTCAGGCCCGGGAGGACTGGAACTATCGAGACGACCCGAGGCTTACCTTCCGTCAGTGTTCCGGTTTTGTCGACTACCAAAGTGTCGACTTTTTCGAGGATTTCCAGCGCTTCGGCGTTCTTGATCAAAACACCGGCATGCGCACCGCGTCCGGTGCCGACCATGATCGCCATGGGAGTAGCGAGTCCTAATGCGCACGGGCAGGCAATGATGAGCACGGCTACTGCGTTCACCAGCGCATGCGCGAGACGGGGCTGTGGACCCCAGACAAGCCAGGCAATAAATGTGACGGCCGACACTCCGACCACGATGGGCACAAACCAGGCAGAAACGCGATCGGCTAAACCTTGGATCGGTGCACGGCTGCGTTGCGCCTGGCTCACCATCTGGACGATTCTGGCAAGAAGAGTCTCGGAGCCCACGCGTTCCGCTCGCATCACAAAGGAGCCTGTGCCGTTGATCGTGGCTCCAACCACTTTGCTGCCAGCGGACTTCTCGACGGGCATCGACTCCCCGGTGATCATGGATTCGTCCACGGAACTGCTGCCTTCAACCACAACACCATCGACCGGAATTTTTTCTCCCGGACGCACGCGCAGCAGATCGCTAGTCTTTACCTGCTCGAGGGGAACATCGTGCTCGCTGCCGTCGGCGGCGAGCAGGCGCGCTGTGCGAGGGCTTAGATCGAGGAGTGCGCGAAGGGCGGCACCGGTGCGGCTGCGGGCACGCAGTTCCATAACCTGCCCCAGCAAGACCAGCGTGGTGATGGCGGCTGCGGCTTCGAAATAGACGTCAGGATAGCCCGACATGCCGCGCAAAGATGCCGGAACAATCTGCGGCGCGATCGTGGCGACCACGCTGTAGACATAGGCCACCCCGGTGCCGAGGCCGATCAGAGTGAACATGTTCGGGCTGCGGTTAACCAGTGACGTCCAGAAGCGCTGGAAGAAAGGCAAGCCGCCCCACACCGCCACAGGAGTGGCTAGCGCGAATTCCAGCCACGGCAAAGTTGCTCCGCTCAGGATTCGCTGGAACTGCATCTCCCACAACATGGAAGCCATCGCTATCGCGAGCAGTGGCGCGGTGAGGACGAGGCTGATCCAGAACCTCCGACTCATGTCGCGGAGTTCCGGATTCTCCTCTTCGCCAGCGGTTACGGTGCGCGGCTCTAACGCCATGCCGCAGATTGGGCACGCTCCCGGTTCCGACCGGACGATTTCCGGATGCATGGGGCAGGTGTACTCTGTCCGCGTGGCTGCGACGGGGAGTTCTGACTCTAAGGCCATGCCACACGAAGGACAGGCTCCGGGCTTCGGTTCGCGGACCTCCGGACACATGGGGCATACGTACGCGTGAGAGTCTTGCCGACTGGCGGAAGGTGCCGGAGCGTGAGTGGAGGACGACTGGTGGAGCGAAGCCTTTGCGTGGGACGTCGAGGCCTGGACCGCCGGGGCGGTCAGCGGCGGCGCACCCAGCATCACAAGACTCGACGACATCGTCGCTGCTGGCTTTCTTAAATATTTTTCGGGATCTGCTTTGAACTTTTCGGCGCAACCGGCGCAGCAGAAGTAGTAGTTCTTGCCGGCGTGGGTGGCCGTATGTCTGGCCGTGGCAGGATTGACGTTCATCCCGCACACGGGATCTCTCTCGAGATTTAGGACCGCATCTGACGGGTTCCTGGACAATCCCTTAGTTCCTGACCACGAGAATGGGCGCCGACCGCATATGCTCTTTGATTGCCAATGCTCTATATTGGATTCATCCGGCAACGATGCGCGGGGAAATCCAAATTCATCATACCGAATACCGAGAGGCTTATAGATGACGTACTTGGACGTCGTTTTCAGCTACGGTGCTGTGCCCGGCGAGAAGGAACTGCGGGCCATCGATAGCATGCGCGAAGTGTACGGGGTTCGACGGGTTCAATTCAACGAGAAGGAGCGCACTGTGCGAGTCGAGTTCGATGCGTCGCGCATCAAACAAAGTGATGTGGCCGGACTTCTTCGCAGGGCTGGAGTAGATGTGCGAGAGCCACTGGCGCTTGCGTAATAGCTGGAGAGGAAATAGGCGAAGAAAAGATAAGACGAAGTGTTTTGGGGGAGGGATGAAATTGCAAGGGGCGCCCAAGAAAACCTCTGGCCGAAGTTATTCTCTGGAGCGCCCCGTTGCGCGCCACTTCGTCTGCCCTTTGCTAGAGCACATACCGTGCCGTCCGTAAGCCATTGATAAAACAAGGGCTGTGCAGGCTGGACACTGTAGGAATTGCTTCCTGCCGGGAAAGTTTTACGCCGGGCAGTGAGGGCAAGAAATGGGCCAAGACCCTGTTGAAGTTTGCGATTCCCGAAGTCTTCCCGGTAGCGGTCGCACGTGGGTCGCGAGCTGCTGTTGAGCCTACCGCGATGGCCTTAGGGCGACTGCCTTAGGTCCGAGGACTGAAGTCCGGGGCATTGGAAGGCGCGCCGAACCAGCGCAATGTATACCGCATCGGACGCGACCGGTCGCCGATTTTCATGACCATCGAACTTCCGTTATAATCGTCGAGTTTCCTTCCGCCAATATCTGCGCCCTTAGCTCAGCTGGATAGAGCGTCTGGCTACGAACCAGAAGGTCGGGAGTTCGAATCTCTCAGGGCGCACCATCGTCGTACGTAATTATTCGGACTGAAGGCTGCTCGGCTTTCCTTTCCTCCCAGAGACTGGCGTCTTCGGGTGGCGGACTTCTCCCAATCAGCACAGCTCGTTGAGCAAGTGTTGGAATGTATCCGAGCGCCTTCTCTATGGCCTTGAGATTGAGGGGGTCGCGTAGGCTCTCTTCGTAGTCGCTAACCTGAGCTAACGCGTAGGTCAAGGCAGGTGCGAGACCGCGATGTAAGAGCCGTTTACTCGCCAAGACGCTAGCTTCCGGTCCCTTCAACTCCAACAGCTTCACCAACTCGCCAGAATCACGCGGGAGTACTGGAGAGACTGAGAAATCTGGTGTCTGCTTGTTCCTTGTGAAATGTGGTTGGTGGGAAATTGGAACACCCATCATTGCCTCGGCCAGCAAGTCTGGATGTTCCTCGAAAAAGCGATGGAACTCCCGTTCTCCTGCCCTGGGATCATTTAGCAGTTGCTCGAACAGCCATGCTTCGTAATCAGCTCCTTCCTGCTCGCGCCCGATCGTCACGAAGCCGTGAAACCGCCGCTTATCTTTCCCTCCGAAATAGAACTCACTCTCGTTTGAGTTCTTCTTGCGGAATGCTCGTCTAACGCGATAGAGCCCACGGTGAACGGTGACCAAGAATCCCACGCGTTCATATTCAGCCATCGCACGCCGGTGGAACTGATTCACGATCTGTTCGATTTTGTTCCAAGTGATGGGGCTGGCGAATCCCTGGAAAAGCATTCGGTCAGTGAAATCTATAACGTATTCCACGTCGAGTCCGTCATACGCTTCCATTCCGCACGTTTCGGGCAGGTCGCGAATTTTTTCTGAAATGATGGCATTGTGCCAATGCGCTTCCTCCGGCATCATCTGAGGAAAAATCAGGCTCCCGTCCGGCCCCCTTGTGAATCCCTCCATGCGAGGCTCCAGGAACACAATCGCATCAATCGACGCAAATTCTGAGGAGGGAGAGAACAACAGATAGTGAACAACTTCGTTTCCCGGCATCCAGTCAGCAATGCAGAAGTTGTTCCAAAGGGCGAGCGCTTCGCGGCCGAACTCAGGCGTCGTGCTGCATGTCAAGAGCAGGTTCACAGATGCTCGTGCACCTCTTCGGCAACCCATTGATTGTAGCTTTTTGCAAAATTATTGCGGGGGTTCGGGACTAACTGTTGTTCACAGGGCCATTACACTCAAGACCCCGAATCGAGGCCCACGGCCAAAAAAGAAAAGCCCCGCTCATTCGGGCGGGGCTTCCCTTCCGTCCTAGGATCATCTTGCCCCAGCCATCGGAATCACACCCTCGCTGCGCACAGTCTTGAGGTACTCTGCACGGCGCTCTAGCGCGGCGCGCTGGTCGCGGGTGTCCACGATGTCGTAGCGCCGCAGCATGGAGTCCGTCTTGTGCCCCGAGATCGACATCGCCACGTGGGTCGAGACTCCGGCCCGGATCAGGTCGCGGACAGCCGAGCGCCGCAGGTCGTGGAACAGCCGCCCGACGTAACGCAACTCTTCCCGCTTCCACGTCGCCGAGCACTGTGCGCAGCAGTGCTTCTCATCTACATCCCCGGAGCACTGCCGACAGACCATCTTCCCGGCGGCAGCCGCGAAGCAAGCCGTCGCCCATGACTTGCGGAATTCCGTGATCGGCAAACCCTTGCGGTGAAAGATCAGGCTGGCCAGCATGACCGTGTCCTTCACTTTCACCTGCCGCGCCTCACGTCGGCGCGCGATCAACTCTGCCAGTTCGTCGTCGATCGGCAACTCGTTCGGCTCTCCCGTCTTGGCGTTCTCAGCGCGCAACCGGATGGTGTCGCCGTCAACATCGGCCCATTCGAGCGACGCGATCTCCCCGCGCCTCATGCCCGTCAGATAGCCGAACAGCACGAAGTCACGAAGGTGCTCTGGCAGATTGGAGATGACCAGGCGGATCTCCGACTCTGAGAAGAACCCCCTGCGCTCGTTGCCCTTCTCTGACAAGCGGCGGATGCGGGGAGCTGGCAACTCTGCCAACCCGTAAGCCTGATGCAGCAATTGAGTCGCTCGGTTGATGCTGGCCTTCGCATAGCCTTCAGCAAGCCGCCGCTCGATGTACTGATCCACGTCCTCAGCCGTCAAGTTCAGCGCCCGGAACGCTCCGAAGTCGGCACGCACGCGGGCAAGGTTGCTCTTGCTCTGCGCGGTGATCTTGCCGCGGAGCTCAAGATCCCTTTTCAACGCGTCGATCAGATCTGTAATCGTTCGCCGCCTGTCGCGTTGCGTGATGAACGGCTTCGCAGGGTCAAACTCGTGCGCATGAACTTCTTTCAACCTTCTGCGCAGGTACTTCTGCGCCGTCGCTTCATCGCTCGTCTTGGCCGACTCGCGCTGCTGTTTGCCATCTACGTAGAACTGAACCCACCAAGTCTCGCCGCGCTTGTATGTGATCCCGTCGCCTCTCATCGCTTCCCCCCTTTCGCTGTTTCGGCTTTCGCTTTAGCTTGTCTCGCCTTGGCGCTGGCCTGCGCTGCTTTTCGTGCGCGTTCCTTTCGCTGTTTCGGAGTCATGCGGCTGGCGGCGATCCGCCCGCCCTCACGTCCCGCATCAACAAAGTCGCTGCGCTTCATTTCAGCTTACCCCCTAAGCTGAATATTAGCTTACCCCCTAAGTTGTGTCCATAAGGGAGTCAGGTTTTATTTTGAACGTGAGCATGACAAGAAATTAAGCGCGGCGGCGGATGTACTGTTCGATTCCATTCGCCGAGAACCGGAGCGAACGCCTCCTCTACGTCCAGCATGGCGTCGGGGGATTGTGGCTGAAGCGCGGGGGCGGTTAAACGAGCCAGAGCCGTCGTTCTGATCTCTTCCAGGTCACCGAGCAGCCGTGGAAGCTCTTCTGGCGAGAGCTGGCGGGCGGATGAGAGGATTGGTTCGAGTTCCGGCCTCATGCACTCTGCCCCTCTTCGTGCAATGCCCCACCCTGCGCTTGGAACACTGTTCCCTCGCGTTTTCCTCGCGCTCCCCTAGTCCCGCTAACTCCTCTGCCACAGTACTTGCAAAACCGGCGATTCCGCTCCAGCGTGTACCGGCGGCGATATTCCTTCTGGCATTCCGGCGAGCAAGTTCGGGCTGCTCGGCGCTGGCGGCCCTCCGGAATCTGAGATCGGCAGAGAATGCAGAACGTCGTCATGGCCTCATGCTCATGGGCACAAATCGGGCACACTATCCCGTAACTTCTTGCGTTTCAGTACTTAAGTCGGGAACATTTGGTTGATCACCAGATGCTCCCGCGATGTCGTTCACTCGGAGGATTTCCGCTGGCAAGGCTTCGATCTGACTTCCTCAAGACTGGTTAAAATCAGAGCTTGTCCCGAAGGTGTCCATTTCACCTTCCCGAGCGTTGCCGTCTCCACTACCGTGCACCACGTAACTCGACTGCATCGGCGCTAAGCAAATCGCTTCTGCTTCAAGTAAGCAGGTGCGGACTCGCTCCCGGTTTTCCCTGTCAGCCACGAGTTGGTCGGTCAAGCTGGCAGTCGAGATAAGCCGAACGTCAGG
>WNFC01000966.1_pt1 | contig 29176 bp, 42 predicted proteins | sample 5400541 | NCBI WGS metagenome assembly WNFC01 (sample SAMN13153342, study PRJNA577476) | soil metagenome | isolation source: 120 cm saprolite under Douglas fir tree site 2 hole 2 replicate 1 | place: USA:California | collected 2015-04-18
GAGCTTGTCTTTCTTTTGAAGGTTGACATGGTCCAGCCGACGTGTCTCGTGTCTCGTGAGCCATGAGCGCTGAGCGCGTGAGCGATTAAATGGTCGGTCCGGTTAGATCCGACAAGACCTCGGTGCTCAACTTTTGCGACAGTAACTGCCATCCACGACTCCATGACACAACCAAACGTCCTTCGCCGTCTCAAACCATCTATTGTCGGGGCACTCTATGTCCGCTTTCGCCATTCTCTGTCCGGTCTGCAAACGTTCGTGCTGATAAGTTTCCCCTCAGACCATCAACGCGCTCTGCGCCTTCCATCTCTTCTTCAATTACGTGGGATCAATTCAGCTGGTCTGTTGCCGTTCTCTCCCCTTATCGACCTTGGCGGTCTAATAGGCATTCGTATAGGTCAGCGGACCTTCCATGCTTCCCACAATGGCAGAACAGGGCGAGGCCGTCATCGAGAACAGGCTCTCCTTCCGGCTGAACCCAGGTTGCCTGAAACGTGGCGACGTCGTTACTTTCGAATCTCCCCTGGCACCTGGACGCTTGGTGTGCAAGCGGCTGCTTGGATTACCCGGCGACATCGTATGCGTAGATCCAACTGGGTCAAAGGCTCATTCTTCGGAGCACGTGGTCGTTTCGAGAGGGCATATTTGGCTCATGGGGGATAACGCGGACCTCTCACGCGACTCGCGAGATTATGGACCAGTACCGTTGTCTTTGGTTCGCGGCACACTCTGGGCGAGGGTAAGATTGGTGCAGTTGCCATACATTATCACTCCTCACATCACATCCCAACAGGTATATCCCCTCGACCGCGTGACCATCTTTCGTAACCCCACAACCTTCCTCCACTAGGCAAGTCTATTACAATCCCTACTGTTGCGAGAAATTCATCGAATAACCCCCTTGACCGTTTGGCTCGAACTTGAAGTTATCGGTCGATAAGCCGAATCGCCCTGGACCGGCTACTTCAGCCCGTCTCCTTCCGTCTCGCGGTGTCTCACTCACCCAGAATACTATTGCCAACACCCTTCAGCTTGTCCACCATTTCGCCTACTTCCCGCTTCTGCGCTTCCTCTAAACGAGGCTCGAGTAGGCGTAACGATCGCTTCACCTCAGCGACCTGACCCGATGAAGGAGGCAGTAGCGTGATAAGTGTATTGTAGTCTACACTCCTCGATTCAGCACGAGAGCCAAAAGCGTGGTATTGCATACCTTCCTTTGCGCTAGAAAGCGCAGACCACGAGCCTACCTTCTCGTTGCACTGTGCCCGTCGTTGCAGCGCTCTGACATAAGAGGGATCATCCTGCAAAGCTGAGTGTGCGCTCGGCTGGTGCGTTCATGTCCACAGCGTCCCATAGCGAACCTTCAGTGCACGCTTTAACGGCATCCTCGTTTTCACCCTGCATGTTAAGAGAGCAGTCAAGCTCGGCCAGCTTTTAAACTACGAGCATGAGCACTCGCCAGCTTGACATGGCATGCCGCGATATTCGCATTGAGGACACTCCGTGCTTTCGCACATTCGCCCTTCAGCGGAGCATCCACGTCGGAATGAAGAGTAGATTCGTGTTGACTTTCGGCGTCTGTGGGGGCAAGATTAGCATCCCCTTCAGCCAGGAGTGTGTCGCCTTCCTCCTCAGTTGCAGGGCGAGGTGGTGGTGGTGGTGGTGGGACCCTCTTCTTCGGAAGTTGAGCTAGCCCATTCCGATAGCGTTGCAACGCCTCGTCCCACTTGCCACGACGGAACAGATCGTTTCCCTCTTGCTTGAGCTCCTCAGCCTCCCCAAGTTGTGCCTGCATCAACAATGCATGTGCGTCAACGATGGAGACACAAACATTATTACTTTCTTCAGTAGTGGGTGCCCGTCCACGACGTACCTGCATGTCCTCAACGGAACTATCCCCCTCTTCCGTTGTTGGGGTTTCCTGCACTGATGTCGGTTCAGATGCTGTATTTTCTCCAGTATTCAGTGTTGTTGGAGGTTCCTGTGGTGGCTGAGACATGACTGCTTCAGTCCTCTCGCCTTTGAGTTCAAAGTGGCGAGAGTAAGTAACGCGTTTTGCCCGCTGCGCGCTCCCGACCACGAGACGCTACCCAGCTGTTCCGTACCAGCGTCGCAGCGCTCGTAACATCAATATCTCAAAAAGTTGTTACTGAGACGATAGAAAGGGGCATGGGTGGCATCTGTCATTTCGTGACTCTCGAAACATCGTTATCTATGATTTAAAGTTGTGGTATGCTACAATACTTAGTAGATGTATGTAAACTGTCCGCTCAGCACTTGAGTCGCCAGAATTGTACTTAGATTGAAAACAGATGACTTTTGAATCACTTGCCGCCAGCCGTAACGTGCATTCGGGCCAAAACACAAATGACAGGAACACCAAAGAACGCATAAGCTACCCAAACCACTACACGGCGTGAGACGGTACGATCGGGCAAGATGGAACGGAAGAACGTACTCGTAAAACCGTTGCTTATCTGGGCGATGAGATGGGGCGCGTTGTTCCCACCCTCTATGATAGCCGTGTTGAAGTCCTCGACGGCCTTCCCAAACCACATGCGAATGACCAAGAAGGACGTCAAGCCTAAGGCATGGTCGGAACTCTGAATTAAATCCCCGTGAAAGCGAACAGACTTGCCTATCATGAAGCCGAGCAGTCCAAGCCAGGCAGACACACGGTGAAGCATAGGATGGTCCAACACAGCAGACAGCTTGGCGCCGAGGTAAGCCCGAAGGGAGATCAGAGTGAAAATTATGAAAAATATGGTGGAAAGGGCAAGCGCAATCGCAATGAATACGGGTGTGGTGGCAGCTGGTGCAGTCAGGAGAGTCGGGGAGTTGCCGGGCAACGCAGACAGGTCTATATCACCATTAATGCGCTTTCAGGGGGCTAGCCCGTGTCAACGTACCATATGTCGGGGATACTGACGGCGGGATACATGTCACCAGCCCCTTGTTGTTCGGACGGGAACAGGAACCTGTTGCGGGACCATCAGAACTGTTCAGTTCGGACTATGAGGGACGAGTTACCAAGGGCACCCAAGAAAACAGTGGGCCCATCGATTTCTTGAGGTGACGAGGAATTTGTTAGTTGCAATGATGGTGATACCACCAAGAGAGCGACCCTGCTGTGAAGGAGTATTACGGGTGCAGTATATGCGAAGAGAATGAGAAGCAAGGAGGTCAAGGAGAGGACCGGGGCAAGATAAAGAGTGGCGGCCTTAGAAAGGTTAGCGATCATGATAGCGTGTATGAGTTCAATAAGATAATTGGTTAGGGTAGTAGCTCGGTCCTAAGGGTGAAGTGCTGCCAGCAGCCGGGGTACCAGAGACGAGATGGGCGGACAAGAGCGAGGGAGCGAAAGGACGTATTTAAGCATCGGGAGAGAACAAAAGCCAACAAAGGAGGCTGTGATGCACATGGGCCGTAAAGAATGGAATCGCGAGGGATACAATGAAGTCAGAGGTCTCGGTTAGCGTTCGACTGGAAAGCGGTGCAAAAAGTCCTGCTGTTATTAGCACCGAGGTCCAAGCGGCGAATGGGTAGAACAAAGACTGGTATTCTTCCGCTTCCAGAGTACTGTAGCCCGAGAAACCGGGGTGGTCGATCATAGAGACCAACGACTGACTCGGACAAGGGACTTACAAGGGTGTGGGTGGGTCACCGGTTGCCCATGTTCTCATATCGGCCCGAAACTCACACCAACCATGACCAGTGCTATTGACCACCCGCAGCAGCCTGACCCATTTCACCAATTATCCTCGCTCTTAGAATCCCAACCCGAGACATTCGCTTCCGGAAATAGAGAGATACAGGATGCTGCTCTTCGATCAGCGGAACATGTCTTTAATCTTGGTGTGTAGGCTTCCCTTTCCTCCCTCTAAAAAAACCTGACCGCCTTCACGTAGCGTTGAACTCTGAAAGCCAAGCTCAGCCTTACATCTCAACCTTATTGACATCGTTCAGCCCCAGGGAGGCGCCTGTGACGCGTTCACAATCATCCTCAGATGGGAAACGGAAGCGCAGCCCATCCCCACCTCCTGCCCCTCGGGTTGCATTCGAGCGTACACCGTTGACGTGTCTATACGTGCAAGGTCTAGACAAAGACCAGATTTGGGCACAGTTAGAACTCAGGGCTCAAAACATTTGCAAAATGTTGGAGTTTGCTCTCGACGGCACCGAAGAACCTACTAGATACGGTATCGCCCCCACCGAGGACAACTTGGAACACGGTTCTCAGGAGGAGAGCAATTCTGATCTATCGTCAGAAGAGAGCGACGGCGATTCAGAAACGGACGAGGAATCAGGCGAGTCCAGCGACGGGCAGTCGTTAGAGGAGGAGGGCGTTACCGGATTGCGGGACCTGCCTGTCGACGAGGAAGAGGAAGGGTCGACTGAAGAGACTCGCCCTTCTTCCTCTGCCTCTCCTCCGAGAGCGAAGGCTGGACACTATGGATTGAACGACACCTTTTTTGATTTGAAGGAGTTCAACGCGGAAACAGAGGAAGTGGAAGCTGCCTTTGTTTCGAACGGAGCACTCGACACGGACTCGGATGACATTGCCTCAGATGAAGACGACATTGACTACTTCACATCTATCGACGGACAACTGCACGCCGACGATGACCATGGTAGGCCAATCACCCTTCCTGTCATAATGCTGGGACTAAAAAAACTGATTCTGTTAGAGCCGCGCTATTCCGACTTTTTCGATGCGCCTCCTGGGGGTGAGAGAAGGAAGAGTTCACGTCATCCTGGAGCCTCAGTACCCTCGAAAGTCCGTTTTCATGAAGAAGTGAAAGTGAAGACTATAAAAGCTAGGGGAAAAGGACTTCCTCTTTCCACCATGCAACTTCTGGACGATGAATCTGATGAATCTGCTGATGATAATGAGAGCCTCGAAATTGAAAGCGAGGACGAAGGTGACGATGACCAGCAGGATAACACACAACGTCATCCTGTCAACAAAAATTCGGATGCAGTATTCGGTAGCGTTGATAGAGGGAGTCAATTTGGCGGAGATGAAAGCTCAGAAGGCGAGTTCGCTTTCGATGACGGCCATCACACCATCAAGCGATTGCAAGATGACCTCCTCGCTGATGAGGATGAACCTGATGATGGTATGTCCTCGTATCTAATGTCCCGTTCGCAATACACTTATGTCTGCTGGAGGTTTGTCCACACATGAGAAGCGCCTTTCCGCCCTTCAGCGGGAAATTGCAGCCCTGGAGGCCGAAAATGTCGCCAAGAAAGACTGGACTCTGATGGGCGAGGCGACCTCTCGAACCCGTCCTCATGATTCTCTTCTGGAGGAAGACCTCGAATTCGAACGCGTCATGAAGCCAGTGCCTGTTATTACAGAGGAAATCGTAACAGGTCTAGAAGACAGGATCAAGGCAAGGATTCTTGAAGGCCACTTCGACGATGTTGTGCGCAAACGACCCGTAGACAATAAGCCATTCCTACCATCCCGCTTTTTCGAGCTTCAAGACGCCAAATCAAAAGAATCTTTAGCTCAGATCTACGAAGACGAATACACCGCTGCCCAGACGGGCGGCATCGTAGGGGAGGATCGTGATGGGAAATTGGCGGCCGAACACGAAGAAATTACAAGGATATGGGAGACAATCTCCTCGAAGCTGGATGCTCTATCTAATGCGCATTTCACTCCAAAGGCGGTGAGTGTCCATGACACAATGGCATAACAGGCATTGACGTAGTCTTTAGCCCACCGCAACAATTTCAACTGTCACCAACGTTGCATCGACCAGCTTAGAATCTACTTTGCCCACTAGCAACACAGTTGCTAGCATGCTAGCCCCAGAGGAGGTATATGAGGGCTCCTCAGCCGATCCCCGCGCACGGGGCGAGCTTTCTCCCAAAGAAAAGCGAGCAGCACGGAACAAACTGAAAAAGGCGAAAAAGAAGGCAAGGGATGCCCTGGACAGTAGCGTTGACAAGTTTGCGAAAACGAAGGGGTCAGGGGGAATAAAGGCACAAAAGTCGGCCGCTCTTCGGAGTGTAGTGAAGAGTGGAAAGGGTGTCACTGTGGTTGGTAAACGTAATAATAGACGGACAAACTAGATGAGATGGGAATTAACTTCCGTTTTTGTATGTTGCACTTGGCACCGCCCCCTTGATCTGTTCAAAATCACATCACCACGCAGTCACTGCCTATCATTCACTTGTTTCCTTCTGACACATGTCTTGGTTCCAGAAACGCAAAGACAGAAGCCTTATACCCCCCGTCGACTCAGGTGCTGGCGACTCGCGCGAGCATCTGAATTCACCCTCAATTGGTGACTCATACAGCAGCAGGTCTGCTGCCACCGACCCCTCGACCGATTCCTACGCACAAGTCAGTGATCGCTATCGTCGAAACAACCCGGTTGATGTCTATTCACGTGGCCAAGGCAACCTCGAGAGCGACAGAAATGAATTATTCTCTGGCTACAACCCGCAGAAAGCAAAGACTGGCCAATTTGACTACGATGGACCAACGCTGGCTGAACCTACCCCAGGGGAGGAGAAGGAAGAGGATGTGGAAGCGATCAAGCAGCAGACAAGATTCGTAAAGCAAGAAAGTGTCAATTCCACGCGCAACGCCCTCCGCATGGCGCGTGAGGCAGAGGAGACTGCGCGAAACACCATCAATAGACTTGGGACTCAGTCTGGTGCGTCAGAGAATGGCCGCGGTGGCGGGATCTTGCTTCATACTTATCACCCCGCCGTTTGTTCGTAGAGAAACTTGCCAACACGGAGCGCCATCTCGACGTGTCCAAAACTCATTCCCAACGTGCAGAGGATAAGACGGATGAACTCAAGAAGCTGAACCGCTCAATATTCCGCCCTGCCGTCACCTTCAACAAAGATGCGAAACGTGCTGCACAGGAGGCGAAGATAACGCAGCGTTATGAGGAGGAACGGGAAGAACGCGAGAAGGCTATGACGGACATACGCGAAACTCAGAACCGTTTGGGTCAAGCTTCGACCTACGGTCAACGCGAGGAGGAAGAGGGGATAGGGCCGAATGGAAGGCGTAATAGGACGGCTGCCCAACAGGCACTTCGGCAAGAACAGAGGAAGCGCTTCCAGTTTGAGGCCACTGCGTCCGACGACGAATTTGAAAACGAACTTGATGACAATCTTGACGAAATATCTGATGTTGCAAAGAGGCTCAAGGCACTGGGAACGACTATGGGCCAAGAACTCGACACCCAGAACAACCGCATTGAGCGCATTGAAGAGAAGACTGTCAGCCTCGATAACAGAGTCTTCAGGAACACCGAGAGGGTACGTCGTCCCATGCGCGAATTCTTTGCTCTAGTTCTCATTGCAACTGTTTGCAGCTCAAACGAATCAAGTAAAGATACCCCCGGGCCTCAGCCTGTCAATCCCTCGCCTTGAGAAAGCAATTTTACTAAATTTGGACGGTTTTGATATGTCGAACGTTGTTCTGTTCATTAATGGAAACATTTCGGTACATGCTTTGATTCCTGTTGATGGTTTTGCTGGAGCACGACAAGCACCGGTTAAGAGTCTAATTATATTATAGAGTGCAAGCGAGTATCTCTGTTAAATCCCTGTTGTGGAGCGATCCGATGATTGGTCCAGCGACGCAACTACTATGTTCTCAATATGCGACAGATGGGCCCTATAATATCTGTGGTCCTCGCTCATAATTTCTTGGTCTGCGGTTCGTTTCCTGTCTGTGTCTATCCACCCAGCAGTTCGCACTGGCAGAATCAGTATCACATGCCGAATGTCTGGGAGTCTTTTTATGCATCATCTCGCTCTCTGGATCCGTTATGATCCTTGGACGGGTTGCGGGTGAGCCCACAGCCTTGCGAGATTAATATTGATCTAGTCGGGCACCATTTACGTCTCGTCTCCCATACAGTATTTGGGACATCCCTACCGCATGTCTCGGCCTCATGAGCGGGGCGGTGTTCAAGTTGGGATTCCCCCCTCCCCACTGCAATAACCTCCTGCGGATCGCGTAGATTGCGCGGCAATGGCCCAGCGATCCGTACCTCAACTCCGAGTTAGGCACGAAACCGCGACTCACTTGATTGATGAGCTGTGTGGCCTCGTTGAGTTGATCCCTTCAATTGCCCCGGCTTGTATCTCTCGGCTGTGCCAGGTGGTCACGTAGTCATCGGGCTGATTGGACACCAACCAACTTTATCTCCGAATGATCGATCCACCCCTGAGAGCGAGCAGACAGCTCCTCGTCATCCAGCTCACATGCCTATGATCATGACCTCTGGCCATTCCCATGTCTTATTATGACGGTTGTGAGATCATGATACGATCGGCGCACTCACTGGCAGGCTGTGTCGAGGCGAGGTCCGAGACCACAGGGTCTACTCTCTGCCGATTTCCATCAGTACGACGTGTTGCAGGAAGTCATGACCATGGCCAGTGCTACGACGCAGCTGCTCGTGGAGCTCAGAGAGATCAAGATTAGTAATCTTTATCACACCAAAGCTCATCTGAGGGCCTCCCATGTGAAACTCTTTGATTTCGCGGCTATTACTCCAAGGAGTTACCTCCTTCTAAATTCTTGAACCTTGTCTCCATGCATCGTGTACTATTCATGTGAACGGAGTTCGTTCGAGCATTCGGGTATGATTGACGGATTATTACTTGTATCGAACTCCCCTGCTTAAATCACCGTGTAGTAAACATCCCAAAGCTCATCTGAGGGCATGCAGCGCGATGTGGCCTCCACCGCACATTTCAACCCTCTGCCAGAAGTAATGTACATACCAGCCACGTTGCGCATCTATATTTGCTATCTATGCATTGGCACCCAAATACTTACTGCAATTTGTGCCCGGCGCCGTTGATGGTTTCGCATCGCATCTACGTGTTATATTTTCGCTGCAATGGCTTTGTCGACTAATTGGAGAAAATCTGTTCTGTCGAGTTCCTCAGTTGATGTCTCTCTTTTTCCCACTGGGGAGGAATCTGATCCGCGTCTCGTCTTCCATAACCAGTATAAACCCCGCACGGCATCCTCGAGAGCATGACTACCATCGTCCTGATTGGTTCCTTGATGCGATGATGAGTTTGCTGCTTCAGTGGCCACCGTGGACGATGGGGTGCGTTCAGGCACCTTCTGATTCCTTTGGGGGTGTCCCCATTCCCAGGTGTTTTCATCGTCAAGCAACGACGACGGGGATTCAGTGTCGTCATCAGTTGTCCCCGGTATATCTTCTTCGGGGTCTGGTTCAGGAAGGCTGCCTGAGAGGGGGCTAGCGTTCGAATGTCGTGGAGATAGTGCGGCTAAGCGATGTGCCAGGGTGCTCGGAGACGGAGGTGCCTTGGGGTCGCGTAGGCGGGGATGGGTATTCATGTCGATGATGGGAATGGTCCCTTCACGGGGGATGTGGTGTGCGCCGGGTGCCGCTTGAAGACGTGTTTTCTTGTGCACAGGGGATGGGATCGTAGAGTCGGCCGTACCTTCAGCGGTGCATGGTCAGAATATATGACTCGGCTGCGAAGGCACCACAGACGCCATATCATACCTTGTACTGAAGCATATTGAGCCCAATATGCATCTTCGCTCGCGTTCATCTCTTCCTTGCTGGTGGATGGCAGGAGTTGAGTGGCATCGTCCTTCTCCACGCCATATGAGTTCCAGTAGTCGTCGTCATCATCATTGACGTCACTATCGCCATCTTTGTTCTGTTTTTCCCCTCCAAACTCCGAGATGGGGACAAGATGGGACGCATCATTGGCAGGGTCATTGCCCAAAGAAAGATGCGTCCCAGGAGGGAACGGCATCACATTTGCGTCATGGTATTTCCAGCTCTCTTCGCCGTCCCACTCAAAGACGAGACGTAGACCATCGTCTCCGGTGGACTTGACGTGGGCGTGGGCGTAGGCATGTTCTGGGTCGACTGTATACCCGACCAGAAAATCCGGAGCTAGTTCATCGAGAGACATTGGGAGAGATTCTAGATGCTCAATGGCGCGTTCACGACCTGCAGACGGCCAGGAAAGATAGGAAGGGGAGTCCTCTGGGGAGATCTCGAGGAGGGAGTGTCTTTGCAAGAGAGAACGTGAGAGTAGATTTGGAGGAATTGGGCGAGCTAGTTGTGAAGGGGGAGAGATGTACTGCAGGATAAGGTCGATAGTGTAGGATGATATGGGAAGAGGGTCCATTGCGCACGGAAGAGAGACTGCCTTTTGACTGCGGGCATGAGTGTGGCTTGCAGTGTCCGAGTCCCGAGTCCCGTGTTTCCCGAATCGAGTCGAGCACCGAGCACCGCCCGCCACCCACAGCGCCTCCAACTACACCAACAACTCCAGAATGCGCCCAGTCCGTTTCTATTCTCTCTTTCTGGTCCCACTCACTTTCACAGGCGTTCTTGCACAGGTGAGTCACAGCCAGACGTTTCTTTTTACCCACTCGTACCACGTACCACGCTCAACCATTCCTCTCCCTGGCGTCTCAGAACAACAATGCAACAGCCCCCACGGTGACCGTCTTCTCCTCGACTTCTACCGGTGTCTCCCTCGATCAAAATCGCCAGACCGTTCCCTTCACGGTCGTCATTGCCATCACTTCCACTCTGGCCGCCAATGCCCCGGCGTCGAGTGGAAACAGCACGGGCAATTCGACGAACCCTTCGTCAAATTCTACCTCCACAAACGCTACCTCCACTGGTCCTCTACCAACCGCCGCCACCAATGTGAACGGTGGAGGAAATGGACCAGCCGGCGCTCCAAGTCCGGGTCAGTCGGGAGTGGGTGGTATATATGGGCCACCCGATGGTTATGTCTCTGGGGTGCCATCATTGCAATGGAACGCAATGGTCCTCAGCATCGCAGGAGTCATCGTTGGCGCTTTCCTTCCCTTACTATAGTATGCAACATGTTGCCACTGCATGGACAACTTGAACAGTACCCCGTCCTTAGTATAATACCCATAGACATTGGACCTTGATCGCAGGCGTCATCATCATCATTGAATATGTAGTCACTGACACTGACTTTGCTATGACATTTCTCGTATGTACGTATTTTTCACTCTACAGGAGAGTTACAGGAACTGCCGTGGGAATATAGAATTCTTAACTCTTAACATAAACAAAGCTGTGGCAATCATCAACCTTGAGACTTGCTTCGAGGTCTATCCGGATGGCATCGGTCGATATCTCTCATCCAGCGAAGAGACAGAGAACTGAGGCTGGAGGATCAAAAGTGCGTCTCATCTGATTGTTATATGACACAGGGTGCTGGACTTGCTCTCTCAAGGTCATTGGAACCCACAATGGCACTTTTCACTGTGACGAAGCTCTCGCAGTGTACTTGCTACGACTCACAGACGCCTACCGTGATGCAGGCTAGTCTTTCCGCTTAGACATCCTATAGCATCCTGTTGAACTTGCACAATAGACGTGGTACGCACTCGGGACCCCAACATCCTGGACACTTGCCACATAGTCGTGGACGTCGGCGCCGTCTACGACGAGAGCAAGCAACGCTTTGACCACCACCAGCGCGGCTTTGACGAAGTGTTCGGCCACGGATTCACGACAAAATTATCCTCAGCAGGCCTCGTCTACAGGTCAGACTTTTTTTATATTCGTCACTGTCGCCTCTTCGTTGACGACCCTTTCAGACATTTCGGTCGCGAGGTCATCTCGAATCAGTTACAGCTGACCCCGGACGACCCAAAAGTCGAAAGCCTTTGGTTGAAACTATACAGGGTACTCTTCCTGCCCTTCCTTGCGTGCACCGAGCCCCTATGTTCACCTGTATTTCAGGAATTCATCGAAGCGCTTGATGGGATCGACAATGGCGTTTCGCAGTACTCCAGCGATCTTCAGCCCAAGTATCGGAATCGCACGGATCTCTCCAGTCGCGTGGGCTGGCTCAATCCAGCGTGGAACGAGCCTTTCGATTCGCAAACATTAGATGTTAGGCTGTTATGTTTTTCTCCGCCCTCTATCGATGCCTAATTCGTTCCCCCCCCCCCCCCCACTAGGCCCAATTTTCGAAGGCCTCACAACTAACCGGGGAGGAGTTTCTTGGTCGCCTGAACTACTACGGCAGGTCGTGGCTCCCGGCTCGTGATCTTGTTCTCGACGCACTCTCTCGACGCACAACCGTAGACCCCAGTGGTCGCATCATCATTTTCGATCAGTACGCTCCGTGGAAGGCATGTTCGAATTTTTTTTGATCGTCATGATGGGTATAACACCTTATCGTAAAATAGGAGCATCTCTTTGAGCTGGAGCAAGAGCTGGCCGTGCCGGCACATGTGCAACCCTTTTATGTTATCTATCCAGACGAAGCCGGTGGTAATTGGCGCATTCAAGCAATCTCTGTCTCTCCAGAAAGCTTCGAGAGTCGTAAGGCGCTACCGGAGACTTGGCGCGGGGTCAGAGATGAGGACCTTTCGCGCGTCACTGGTATTGAGGGTTGTATCTTCGTGCACGCGTCCGGTTTTATTGGGGGGAATAAGACCAAGGATGGTGCTTTGGAGATGGCTAAAAGAGCTGTGAAGTTTTGATGAATGAAGGACCTACGAGGAATATGTATCATCACCGCTTTCTTTTCTATTTTCTGTAACCCGAGAAGACGAGGTGCGATTGTGTACAGCTTCGAAGACCGGTCACGGTTCTGGTAACGTCTTCTGAATTTTGTTGCAACACAGAGTGCTGTTATTCCTCTTCTCTTCGCCCAACAATATCGAAAGATTCACGCGAGGTGAGGAAAGAACGCGACCTTGTTTCTGAGGCAAATCGTCGTACTAATTACAAGCTTCAACACACTTGAGGTAATAAAGAGATAGTAGAACTAGATTTGTGTTTATATGACCGTTCCATACGCAGGCGCACCAAGCGAGCTTGACTGCTCACTCTGACAGATACACTCCTGATTGTCCCCTGTAGTTAATTTCTACCATACCCCTTTTTCCCCCCTTTTACATTTTCCGAACCAACATTCGTCTTGCGCGTGACCTAATTGGCCACATCCACGACAACGGTTCATGCCTAGGCGACGGCAGTCTTCCGTATTATGATCACGTCGTTTACACAGTCCGCAGAACGCGTACGGGGGTGTGCCTCGATCGAGGTCCGAGTCACAAGAGTGGGACCGCGTTTTCGGGTTCGCGTCGTAGATATTCTTTTTTGAGAATTTGGATGAACTGTTGTGAACTCACAACCTTTCTGAGATCGTTATCGACGACGTCCTTTCGACCCCCAACATATGCTTCAGTGAATGTGTCCCAGGAAGGGGGTAGCGAGGCAGCGATGATAAGTTTGAATGAACCGTCCGAGACCTCAAAGTCGCTATCGCCCATGAGATTGATCCTTGCCCGGTACTGTTGAAGCTTGTTCAGGTGTTCGCTTATATTGTCGCCCTCTTCTGCGAAAGTGCGAATAAGAGTTGGGTGATAATACGGTAGGAGGATCCGGTAACCCGTCGACGAATTTACGGCCTCGAGATTGGTCCACATATCATGAGCGGTAGCGCACCGAATAACGTGCACCATCTGGGAGGATGTGATGTTATTGGTAATGAGAAATTTTGCATATGTATCGTTAAAGGTCCAATTGGCTGAGCCAACAGGATCTTCTTCAGGATTTGGACGAGTGGTCTGGCCCATAACGTATGCGTCTAGCCCGCACAAATGCAACGCAAGGCTCATACGGTGGCGCCAAACATGCCAATTGGATTCATCAAGGGGTTCCCTGATTACTGTGATGGCCGAGTTCTCACTAACACGGACTCGTCCTATGCCTGCCTCGGAGACAGAAGTCATTTGCTTTGTTTTGGATGGTAGGGCACAGGACGAAGTTAAAAGATATGTGAGTGTGAGGTTGGTGAGAGCAAGAGGGAAGACGATATATTGTTATGGCCCCTATTTCCCCCCTTTTATCGTACGTTGTACGTTACGCAAGCAAGCCCAGTCATTCTGAATACCGCTGGCATGGCCCCGAAAGAACAACCGACTGTCCTGCTTACTGTGACCACTTTTCCCCTCTGAATGATTTCCAGTGCGTTGACAGCTACATAGAATGATGATGGCCCACCTAGTGTGGATTCTCCGTACATTTTCGGGTTGTATAAACATCTCACCAGGACCCTCGGTTCGTCTTGCCTTTACATATTCCATCCATCGCATCAGATCAAAACAAATCCAACGTACATATTTACCTAGGTTGGAATGTCAGAGTCGTCATACCTAGCTCACAAAAGTCATGGATCGGTTCGTAACTTGCCCTTCTCGGTGTAGAGGTTCTGTTGTGATAAATCACCGATACAGGAAAGGCCTACCAGCTCCATGATATTATCCGCGGACGTTTCTACTATCCCAGGGATCCTGGTAAGGGCTCACCACCCATGCAGATCCGGGGTAAAACCTCAATTGTATAACCTCAGATGGACAGGGCGAGTTCTCGGACTCTCCGCGGGCCCTCAAAGAGGGAGAGATTGGTGAATGGATCCTCTTAGATGGCGTGAGTCCTGGCACTCAGGCATCACCTACATATCCAAAAACTACCGTCAGACCCCAGCGTCGTGCTCTAATATCGCACTCCACAATCTGTACCCCGGCGAGATCGACTTGCTGGTATGTTGTGGTTTACGTGTTCGCCCCAGGCCCCACACTAATATATTCATCCATCTACGCATCTTCCATCCAGTTGTCCGGGCCCAATTTGGGGAGGAACACGTCTTGTGAGTCCGTCACGTAGCGAAGCACGATCCTTTTCCCCAAACCAACATGGAAACGCCTTTTCTCTCAGCCGCATTCGCGTTATCGTCTGGGACCCTTGGCGCTTCTTTGTCTTCTGCTCTCTCCCAAACGCGCAGCATCGCTCTGTCCTATGGAACGGTCGAACATCCCACGCCGCAGGCCTATTTTGAGCCCTCTCACGCCCTTTCCGCGAAGATCATTCGCCATCTTTGGGAGAACTGGGGCAAAGACGAGGGGGGTTTGCGCAACGGGGAGATTGACCTCTACAGCGTGAATATTCCCATGATTTCAGGGTTGTTGAGCGAGGAAGGACTTCCTATCATTTGGACGCGCCTCTGGCGGAACTCATATCACCGTTTATTTAAGGCGTACTCCGCAGAGCACGCAGCGGAACTGGAGCACGCGTTTCCACAGGCAGGACCGGATTCCACGAAGACACCACTTGCACAGACAATCTCTCAAGAAGCCAAGGACGCCTCCCCAAAGAAGATTGGTGGTTTAATGTTCAAGTTCTCACCAGACATGAACGGCTTAATCGACCTTCAACTATCCTCCCTTCCGGAGGGTTCTGACAGTTGGGCCATTGAGAAAGGATGGGTGAGTGTCACTCCGATGAGAGCCAGCTTCGGGGAGCCGCCCGCGGAACATGTATTTGTACCTGGTGGGACGACACAGGATAGAGTATGGAAGATAAAGCTATGAACAAGTTGAACCGTAAAACAACATATAGTCCATGTATGAGGCCCCGAACGGCCGTGACTCCAATGCGACAGGTGCACGTCATAAAACAAGAGAGAATGCAGTTACCATAACCATGCCCAGCAACATGGGCAGGTGCAATTGCATAATGGGGGAGGGAATGCCCGCATTTGTCACCCCAACAATACTTTGGCGGCGGTATACCTTGAGGTAATTGATACTCCAGGATGCATTCTAAACAGCAAAGTTGAGCACAACAGCAAGGGGGCAGGTGGCGTCATACCACAAAATTTGTTGGGTCCATAAGATGGTCGGAACACGTTCCAGGACAACCCGATGTCGCGTATGAGTTTCCAGCCCAGTCACCTGGAATATAAAGATCGGGGTGAGTCTTCGAGTTGCGCATTTACTCGCTTGTACGCACCACAGAACGTAATGTCTTCTTCAACTTCAGCGCTTTATCTCATAGTGAGAATGAAGAAGGGACCCACCGAATATGATCGAGTGATTCTGGAAGTATTTTAGCGGGTCGCAACCTGCAGCTTCCAGAGTGGCAGTGGGATTTGGCCAGTTGGCAGGATTTGGGATTCCATCTAGGATATCCTGGGGTATAGCAACGCGATAAAAGTTCCCTTCAGCAGATAGTTCAGCAATAGTCATGGCATCATCCTCGGTAGTGACTCACAGACTGATATTCCGTCCTGGTCCCATTTCATAGCGAAAACGCCACCTCCTTGGGCATCAAAGGTGGGCCCGTACGATGCCCGACTCCATTCGATGACAGCACATCCAAACGCGGTGCTGTTGCTCACGCAGTCCAGGTTCGTTTGGTTGTTTGTTTGCTAATACGGGTAAAGACGGTGGCTGAAGGCGTAAAGGCACTACTCACCGTGATGGTGCCAGTATAGCTACCATTAACAGGGGGAGTTAGCATGCATCCTAGCATCACATTAGCAACCTCGCGAGGTCAAACACACGTGAAAATTAACCTGGGCTGGTGTGCCATGTCACCTGATTATGTTCGTTGTCATGTACGCCTTCGATTATGTCAATCTCTCCCGTCTGCAAGATGAGGTGAGGTGTCACGTCTGTCAGTGATATCCGGGAAGTGCAGCTCACACTCGGCCATACTCCATTTCCAAGTGTCCAGAATGCCGGCCACACGCCTCGTGGTTGAGAACGATTGCTTAGTTGATCGTCCGGAGTGGAAAAAAAAACCTACCACAGCCCCAAGGCGCACGGTTTATGTCCAGAATGAAAAGACCGGTGTTATATTGTGCGTAGCTTGAAATTCGGACGCTGATTGAAGGTCAATAGTAGAAAACTAAATCATGATGTCGACTCGCACCTCTGCCGGTTCTGGCCAGACTGCAGCGTGGTCGTATTGTCTCCTTTCATGACGACTGTCTTATTCGAGATGTACGACAGGTTGTTGGCAAACGCTGTCGTAGCATTTACGTATCTGTAGGACGACATCAAATTACTGGGAGCTAGCAAAGGCGGGAAAAAGCTGTGACTATACTCGACAGTTCCACTGGGAAGGGGTCAGATTACGCGTGAGAGTTGAAGAAAATACATACTGTGTCGGGTCAGGTCCGGTATAGAAGGTAAAATAACTGATGGAGGCCCAACCCCGTCGGCGGCAGTTTTGGATTCAAACCAACGTTGGACTCACTCGAAAAAGTTTGGCGCAGCATAGGTATCTTGGATGATCCATAGAGACTTCTCCGAACCCGACGTGATATTGCTGGTAATATTATTGAGAACAGTACTGTTTGAATCCCTGCGTAGATCTGGGGTGTTGCGCGGCAGCAGTATTGGGGGGCTTGAAGTAGAGTCATTGCGGTCCGTGGGGTTGACGACACTGACTGCCACAGGTAGAGATGAGAATAAAATGGTTAACGTTGATATCATCAAATGCAGATCGTAAAACATGTCGTCGTCAGAAAAGCGAGGATGAGAGAAGATGGGTTATGGGGAATGCAGCATGGTCTACACACCATGTTCGATTTCTGTGTGGGCGCTCCGAAACTCGCTTACTCTCAATTACTCTACTCGGGTTTGTTTTCCAAACTCTAAACTCATAATCAACTCTCTTCGCGAGTAGGAGCAATCCCGACCCCGTAGTGGGGAGAATACGCCCGAATCATTTGGCTCGAGCTTCGGGAACAATGGGCTGCTACAGTGTACTACGTCTGGTTCGAACGCGAGAATTTTCGCATGTTGATCCACGTTGTTCCCACCCAGCTGCGGAACCAAAAAAGTGATCTCCATATGGAATCGCAGATGTCCCGCGCCAAGACGCGGATACAAACATGTGATGTATTGATTGTGTAGAAGAGACAGATAGGCGTGCATAGTATAAAAGAAATACTATCATCGGTAGCGGCGGAGGCTGAGCGTATTGTGTCTTTTCCAGGTGGCAACACGAGGTGTGTTGTTGTACCTGTGACCTTTTCCAATGCCGCGGTTCTGGACACGTAATATGAGTAAAGGAACACGTTGCGAGGACATCACTGTTGCCAAACTTACCTTTTTCCCAACGCTGGTGAGGCCACGAGCTTCCCGTCTCTTGTGTACGGGCTTAGTGATCCAGTTGATTCGAGGGTCTCGACGGATCTGATCACCCGTAAGCCGCGAGGTGTATATGATAATCCCGATGCTTACCGCTTTGTGGCTGGGGTCGACGAGTATAACTTCATAATACTTGTACACACCGTCCTGATTGATCCAGTACGAGTTCAATACACGCAAGTTACCACAACGACGGCCAACGCGTTCTTCCGCAACACTCCGTAGGCCACGCTGGAACTTGAGATGGTTGACACCCTGGCGGACAGGTTTGCCATATGTCGCACCTGGACCAAGAAAATTAGCCCAACCAGGGATGAAAATGAAACGTACGCACCCTTAGGGACATGCTTCTTACGATTACCACGCCGCACACGCACGCGATAGATAACGTATCCTTGTTTTGCTTTATAGCCAAGCCGGCGAGCCTTGTCCGGGCGTGATGGGCGTGAAGCCCGGTGGATGACGTTCAGCTGGCGATACTCCCAGCAGCTGTTCCACATCCGCAATCGGGGTACGTCCAACAGCGACAGGTAGAATGGCGACATACCGAACACGAAGCAGGAAACGAAGGACGTCCGACTGCTTCTTCTTGTACAACTCGCCAATGTACTTATACGCGCCCATCCTGTGGGCAGTTGTTAGATCAGTGTTGACTGCGTCATCTGCTCCTTCTCAAAAGCATCCATCCAGCTAGTTGAAATATAACTCCAACCAAACGCCATCATAGTGAAAGGAAAAGAATAGCTTCCTAGTCCACTGAAAATCATCGTAGACAAATGATCAAGCTCACCTGTTGTCGATACTGACGACTTGAACCTCTGTGTGTGTGTAGTCGAATGATGTGCGCGTTTGAACAAAGTTCAGGTGCCCTTTCGGCAAACACCGTGTCTCATCAAAATACAATCGAGACAGCATAGTACTGTACTCCCGTAGTGCAGTTCAGCCAGCACACCTCCCGTATACTCGAAGTAGTGACCATATGGTACGAAGAGGTCAGAACCACCACCATGAACTCCTTTTCTTCACTTCAGCCGTAGCTGCGTAGTCATAGGAATGGTGATCATCTCGCTGCAACCAGCACAACACACCCTCCACTGAACAACGTTCCTTCATGCGTCAAGGTGGCTGGGCGCGGAGCCAAAAATTGGCCGAAGAGCCTGTTACTGTGTTCGGTGCAGATCACTCGGACTGAAGTCGTTCCTAGAAGAAGAGGAATACCAATTCTCCAGGGTCTTCATCGTTGGTTTTGACTTTGGTCATCTTCGATGCTGCACACGCCTCAGTGTCGAGTGGCATAAATCTGGCCTTTGCCACCACCGCATTGTGAGGTCGCGCCAGCGGATCCCAAAGAGATACTGCAAAGCTGTCGTTTGGTAGCGAATGATTCATGCATAGGGCACACTACTAGTATATGTAATGCCATTGAACGTCATGATACATGGGTGGCGTCGAGCAACAATGAATATAGGCAGGCATCTACTCTTCTGAACGGAGGCGTGCTGCAGGGTTGGTTACCTTCAGGCCCAGTGCTTTGGCCCTGCAGGTAGGTACGGTGTCAGTTGCGATATGCAAAGTATTGTCTAGTTATCACACCTTTCTAAAATGACCACACGGTTTCGACTACTGACATTGTGCGCGATTTCCGCAGCATAGCTTTTGTTGTGCATAAGGAGTAGTTCGAGCTCCCTGACATTATTCACTAGGAACTTCTTGAGGCCATTGGGAAGTAGGTGGCGCGTCTTCTTATTGCTACCATAGCCGATCTTAGGAGTATGTAAGTACGCGCTGGTGGGTGAGGTAGATTCACCTTCACATACCTTAGGCATAGGCAGCTGGCCTTTGAATCTGCGCCTCACCCTGTTGTCAATACCCTTGGGTTTCCTCCACGCCTCCTTGACGCTCTTATAGCGGTCGGATTGATGACGCCTGTGAGGTAACATATAAGTCACTCAGTGTAAATCGCGATGCATTGTCGCGCACTTGAATGGCTTGGTGCGCTTTTTTATGATCGGTGTCTTGATGGCCATGGAGAGCTGTGGAACGGGCGCGTAAGAAAGATTGTCGTAGCACAAAACACAAATGTCATCCAACGGAGGACCCAGGCATCCGTCGGATTTTGAGCCCCTCTTCATGCATTCTAAGGCATGATATATATTGTCGAACCAAGAAAGGCCTATGGGAAGCACCATTGCCGGAGAAAATATACTCACTGTCTTTCGGGGGTTGAAGGGAATGTTTTGGTCGACGTGGCGGAGGAGGCTGCCAGTTTGGGAAAGTAAGCACGTATCAACATGGTCGTGGGAATGTTCATGATCATTCTGCCAGCGTGAACTGTTTTGCGGTCTCAATCAATTAACAACATACGCTCAACGAGCTCTCTTGATCATCTTTATTGTACGCGACTTCTAGAAGGCATCATATATTTTTCTTTCCATTCGCAAAAGTAGGACTAGGAGGGTGGGACCAGTGACTGGCACGTGTGTGGTGTGGTGTACCTGGCTTGCCGTGAGAGATATCTGTGTCTTCGCCTCTCAGCTGACTTATGTAGGCGAAAGCCCCACCACTTTCCCCCCATCTTGAAAATCAATTTTCTGTGATCCAGCCACGTCTTTCATCCAACATCCTATTGCACTTTTGATCAACTTGATTCACATTATCTTCACCCTTCCACGTACCCCGACTATTCTATGCTCACAGCGCCTGCAGCGGTGGATATCACCTTCGACGACGACAGCTGGGGTGCATCTCCCGTAAAACTTGCCTACAATCGGGCCATCAGCGTCGGAAATAGCTGGGGTGTTACCTCTATCGGCCGCGGATTTAATTGGGCCAGAGAAGAAGAGGAACTGAACGGGCTATCGGACGCCCAAGGCGACCCCAAACTAGACGATACTCTCCCCACCCAGAGTTTCATCCGCCCACGATCCCCTGCCTACGCGGTCGCATTCGCAACCTCTTCCAACTCCGGTACACTATACCCTGCCACCATCCTCACCCCATCTACTCCTCTGTCTCTACAGGCGCAATCATCTCGATTCACCTCTGACCCCCTCTGTCTTTCTCCGACCCAGTCTCCTTCCCTCTCTTCTAGACCTCTGACCCCAACAAGTCCTTCATTAAATATCCCTAATATCAACTCACCTCCCAGGCCAGTCCGCACTCCTACCACTCCTCGGCCTCGACGTCGATCGTCCCAGCAACGTGTATCTCTAATAGCCGGGCGTCTCTCCATAGCGCCCATCGAACCTCCTTCACCGCCTCCCGTGGCTCCTCAAAAACTTATCCGGTCTGGCAGCACCCCAAGCTTGCTCAGTCTTGACACCAGCACTCGTCCGCCCACTCCTACATCGTCGATTGTTGCTCAAACCTCGAGCGAGCGTAGTATATCAGAGTTTGTCATTCAAGGCGAAATTGGCCGCGGCGCATATGGCCTAGTGAAGAAGGCAAGGGAGATGAGACCCGATGGGAAGCTTGGGGTAAGTGATATCATGCCCTGCTAACCGTATCTTGATATGAGCTTGGACAGCCCCCACTCGTAATTAAGCAGGTCATAAAATCCCGAATCTTGGCCGATTGTTGGAAAAAACATCCAAAGTATGGGACAATCCCCATCGAAATCTACGTCATGTCTGCAATCTCAAATACGTCCTATATCTTGCCCCCACGTCGACCGTGGGATCCTTCCCGAGGTGACCTTGCTGATCCATCCCACTCCCAATCTGAAGTTGGAGATGGTTTCGAATGGGTCGAGGGCAAGGTGGTGAAAGGACATCCCAACATTTGTCCGCTTCTAGATTTCTTTGAAGACAATCACTATTACTATCTCGTACTACCCTCCACAATCCCCGAACCAGCACCAAATGCATCGATTCCACCTTCAGACCTGTTTGATCTGGTAGAAAGTTATCCAAATGGCCTACCACCGAGCTCCGTACGCAGCTATCTTGGGCAGATTGCGGACGCCATGAGTTTCCTGCATTCCAAGGGAATAGGTATTCTCCGTGTGACATTCATTTAAGAAGATTCTGACATTGTGGAAAAGTTCATCGAGACATTAAGGATGAGAACGTCATCCTTGGGCCTCGCAACAGATGCATTCTGATCGATTTTGGCAGTTCCGGTCTTGTCCGGAAGGGTGGCTGGGACACCTTCAGCGGAACGTACGTGCTGTCACACATTTGTGTAACGATCGTTCACAGTGAAACTCGTAGCTTGGACTACGCTGGTCCTGAAATTTTGCGAGGTGAGAGGTACCAAGGTCCAGAGCAGGACGTCTGGGCCTTTGGCGTTGTAGCATATGTGATGCTTGTTGGGGAATGCCCATTCACAACTGCCTCAGAGGCTCAAGACGGGCTCGTGTCACCCCTCTCGAACGCTTCCATCGCCCTTGACGAACGCTGTCTGGAAGGACACGAGATTGAGGGCGAAGAGCCTGACGGTGGCGGCGCTCTTATGGATGCTGCCGCACTTGTGCGTGCTTGTCTGCAGCTTGAAGTTAGTACGCGCCCAAGTTTCGACAAGATTCTGGAATCACGATTTCTGTCAGGAAGAGGAGGTTGGGGTATAGAAGATTTGTACAGGGAATAGATAGTTCTCACGGTCCCTCTGATGTGCCAGCTAGGCATTTCCGTTCCTTGTGACGCTGACATGGCATCTTGTTTTTGACTAGGGAGCAAGTTTTTACGTATCATCAATCATCATCCAAATCTCCCCCATGTTGTATCCATCGTAAATTTCCCATCGGAATGATGACCTTTACAACACATAGCCATAACTTACGAGAAGTGCATACCCTTGGTAGTCATTACTTTGTATTTTCGTACGAATGGAATAACACTTCACTGGTTTTAACGAGGCCCCGGCGGTGGCGGCCGGCGCGGAGCCCAGAAAGGTTTATCGGATCCTAGTTAATCGATCAGGAAAAAAATTTCGCGCCCCGCGCATATATCTACGCCGAATGTTCCAGTCCCACTGACTCGTTTGCTTTCCCCCCCAACTTTCTTACATCTCCTTGTCTCCCCTCTTTTGCTATTCTAACGAGTTTTTCTGTGAGTGTTTTATCCTTCAAATTTTTTGAGACTACTTGCTCCAGTCTCGCACTTTGCGACACTGGTGGATTGTGAGGAATCGTATAAGATGAAGATTTCTCTTCCAAGCGCCTCGATACTCTTTGTGACAATAGCGATTACTGATTTTACTATCCATCTCTTCAGATCTAAAAAATGGGCAAGGAGAAGACCCACATCAACGTTGTCGGTGCGCGAATATTTTACTTGATCCCTTAAATCCGGTTCTTAACTTGCCTTGCAGTTATCGGTCACGTCGATTCTGGCAAGTCTACGACCACTGGCCACTTGATCTACAAATGTGGTGGTATCGATAAGCGTACCATCGAGAAGTTCGAGAAGGAGGCCGCTGAGCTTGGGAAAGGCTCGTTCAAATATGGTTAGTCGAGGATTGATGTGCAATCACGATGTTTTGTTCACGCCGCGATCAATGTTAGCGTGGGTGCTTGACAAGCTGAAGGCCGAGCGTGAGCGTGGTATCACCATCGATATCGCCCTCTGGAAGTTCGAGACCCCCAAATTCATGGTTACTGTAAGGGCAGCCGTACAGCCTTTATCCCGATTAGGATCACTGATCTGCGATCCCAGGTCATCGACGCCCCTGGTCACCGTGATTTCATTAAGAACATGATCACAGGTACCTCCCAGGCTGACTGTGCCGTTCTCATCATTGCTAGTGGTACTGGTGAATTCGAGGCGGGCATCTCCAAGGACGGTCAGACTCGCGAGCACGCCCTTTTGGCCTTCACCCTTGGTGTCCGTCAGTTGATTGTCGCCGTCAACAAGATGGACACGACCAAGGTGGGTTTCGAAGCTTTATTAGTTTCCTCTATTCGAACGACTATTCCAGTGGAGTGAGGACCGCTTCAACGAAATCGTGAAGGAGACTTCTACCTTCATCAAAAAGGTCGGCTATAACCCCAAGGCTGTCGCATTCGTACCTATTTCAGGCTGGCATGGTGACAACATGCTGGAGGAATCCAGCAAGTTCGTACCATACTACTACTGGCTAAGAACGCACGACTCACCGACCGTTGTAGCATGCCATGGTACAAGGGTTGGACCAAGGAGATCAAGGGTGGTGTCGTCAAAGGCAAGACCCTCCTCGACGCCATCGACGCCATCGAGCCCCCAGTTCGACCCTCCGACAAGCCACTCCGTCTTCCCCTTCAGGATGTTTACAAAATCGGTGGTATCGGCACTGTCCCTGTCGGCCGTGTCGAGACTGGTATCATCAAGGCCGGAATGGTTGTCACATTCGCTCCTTCTAACGTCACTACTGAAGTCAAGTCCGTCGAAATGCACCACGAGCAACTTGAACAAGGTCTTCCTGGCGACAACGTCGGTTTCAACGTGAAGTGGGTCTTCACTGTCTGCCAAATGATGCAAGTACTCATTTTCATGTTCAGGAACGTATCTGTCAAGGATATCCGCCGCGGTAACGTCGCTTCTGACTCCAAGAATGATCCCGCCAAGGAGGCTGCATCCTTCAACGCCCAAGTCATCGTCCTCAATCACCCTGGTCAGATCGGTGCTGGCTATGCTCCTGTCCTCGATTGCCATACGGCCCACATTGCTTGTAAATTCGCTGAGCTTCTTGAGAAGATCGATCGCCGAACGGGCAAGGCTATCGAGCAGGCCCCCAAGTTCGTCAAGTCAGGTGATGCTTGCATCGTCAAGCTTATCCCCAGCAAGCCAATGTGTGTGGAGTCGTATTCTGAGTACCCACCGCTTGGTCGTTTCGCCGTCCGTGACATGAGACAAACTGTTGCTGTTGGTGTCATTAAATCTGTTGACAAGACTGAGAAAGGCGGCAAGGGTGAGTTCAGTTGACATGCAATCGTGACTAGTCTTAACGTCGCTGTGTACAGTTACGAAGGCCGCGGAGAAGGCTGCCAAGAAGAAGTAAATGTAGATGTACATCACCCTCTTCCCCCCTTTCACGCACATTTTCCTTCCTCTGCGCCAGGCATACCACGCATCATTTTTCTACTGTCATGACAATTCTGTTTGCACGATTACGACGATTTACGACACTGGGTCATGTCGAAGGGCTTCAGGTCGTCGTGTATCTATAGCTTGCGGTGTTGTTCTGATATTTGGGCCGAAGGAATGATAATGTTGCAGTTGTATTCCTCTGAATGCTTGTTTACGTTGGATTGTCCGGGCGTTCATCCCAGCAAGATGCATGCTATCGTGAGCAGTTGAATTGAAATCAGATATACAAGTACAAGCGTAGATCAAAGCTAACAGACGTGTTCAACTCCCTTGCCGCCTTCGACCTTGGGGCCAAGATCTCTGCCCACCGTTCGCTCAAACACCTCCATCATGAAGCTGAACAGCGAACGCGTCAAGGCCGCATCCCATCTTCCTTTGGAACTCTCGTCACGGATGAAGGCGTGTTGGGCCTGGACCTCCAGAAACTGAAGTACTTTTAATGGCGATACGCGCCGAAATAAAGAGGAAGAACGGACAGAGACAGGGACGCAGGCATCTTCCAGGGTCTTGCGGATGAGGTCTCTACCAGCACGCGGAACGTGGGTATCCTGGCGAACGATTCTCGCATCGCTAAATGCAACGAGAGAGAGAAGGGTGCGGCTTACCTGCTTTCCGAATATCATCTGTGGAACTCATCTATTGAGTCCTGCGGCCAGCAAAGCGTCAACACGGCCACGATGATCGTACCACCAGCTCGCCTTTCCCAGTGAGCTCCCCGGCCTGCACTCGCGCTAGTGAGTCATCGCCGCCTTTACCGAGCGTGGCGCTGTGGATATCGGTGGCGAAAAAGCAGACGGCTGAGAGGACGCGGGGATCAAACGCTGCCTGGAAGACGTTTATGGACTGAGTGGTGGAGATCCGAAGGGCGGTGAGCTTACGCGAAAAGCCTGTTGGTAGACAAATTAAACGGAAAGGGTTAGACACGGAGATGAGAGAGGGGCTACGAAAGGGTTCGCTAACCAAATGCCCGCCAAGGCACATGCCCGTAGCTGAGAGGAGTTATATCACATCATGTCACATCCCTTTTTTTTTTCTGCGCCGAGGATTTCTCACCGGCTATTCTTCCGTTACAGTTTGGCAATGACGTGAGGAGGTCCACCGCTAACGTTGCATCCTAACGGCAAAGTAGGCTTTCATCAGTCGTGGAGCTCACTCAGAGGGGCCAAATTACGAAATGCTCACCTCGTCATAAGCAGTCACCTCTTTCTCTACCTACGATAATCGACGATGAGATTTCTTTATCAATAACTTTCAACAAGCAGCCGGGCATTACTTTGTACTTGTTGCCCCTATCGGTTCCTATGCCAGTGAAAAAGAAGCCACTGTAGGTCGATTGATCTGCACAAGTGTTAAAACGTAACGCACAGACCTTCGACATCGTATGGAATTGCCTCGGGTCCCTCAAACTCATGGAAGGATGATGGACAAGCTACGTGCAACCGACGCGTGATTAAACACACAATTGATTGACGAGATGACGGTTGGGGGGCTTAGATGGCAACTGCCTCACCGACTACGTAACCGTGGCTCGCGATCTGGCCGGCAAAGCGTTGAACAGGCCCCGTCACTTGGTATATCTCGCTACAATGGCACGGTCAGAGGAGATGCCTTTAGAGCGCGATGCTGCCAAACCTGAAGACGACGACGCCTATCGGGAAAGAAGTGAGTGTTTGGCGAGGTGGATTGCCACCAAGGACAATGCCAGTGCATACCGGGGAACTTGGCTTGAGGATAGCCTGGAATGTTTGGAGAAATGACAAATATCCTGATTGGAGCCCCATTCCTGGCCAGCTTTGTCGGTACATCGTGATAACTGTTGGTGATCAACATGGCCGTTTGAGTGAGTGTTGGCGTTTGATCGGGCCGATGACATTGATCCAATCCAATTAATCTAATCTAATCTATTTCCTTCGTGCGCCTACGAACGTGGTCAACAAATAACCGTTAACGAACGTGGGTCAAACTCGCCAGCTCATAGGTTGTCCGGGAATAATATAACGGCCAGCCATGTGCTTCCTCGCAATGTTTGAAGTGAAGACGCGTTCTTTTCATCGAACACGTTCACCATGCCAGAACCAGCCCCGGCCAGGATCCGCGCGTATTCCCCGAGCGATGAAAAGCAGGTGCGCTTCATGATCGGGCAGGCGCAGATGGAGCCCCTCGCGTACGCGAACAACAAAAGTAAGGACCGACTTGTCTTCGTTTGCTTGCCACCTTTCCTTCCGAGAGCCCAGCCAGTTTCTGACGACCCCGTTTATTTTTATTTTATTTTATTTTAAAAAAATAATAATTTCAGCGTACTTTCATCCGATCACTCTCGCCGTGTGGATTTGCGTGTCTTCCGTGTTCGCTCAGTACATGGATTGGTGGCCGAACGCCGAGTACGGACTTTGGAGTTGGTTGCAGGTCCTCCCGGCGTTTTTCGCCCCAGCCGTGCCCATAATGTTCCTCATCGACTGGTATGTTATACCCCCCAATCGCCGCCTCCGCTCCGCTAAAAATAAAATAATCTCCTCCTCGCTCACTAGGATAAATAGACCGTTCGTGGAAGAGGCAGTCGAGAACGTCCTCCGCCGCATCGACCTGCTGAACATCGAAGCGCACTACGCGCGCTCGCCCGCCTCTGGATTCTGGATCCTCGAGCACGCGGGCAAGCTCATCGGGCTGATCGCGATCGACGCATCGGCGGACGCGGCGAGCGACGAGCGGGCGACGGAGCAGACGACGGAGCGGCTCAAGGCGCAGCTCGGGCAGAAGGGCACGGCGCGCGTCGCGACGATACGGCACTTCTTCGCGGAGGAGGCGTACAGGCGCGTCGCCATCGAGGACGACATGCTCCAGTTTGCCGTCAAGTCGACGTTTGGCGCGGACCGCGCGGTCGACTCGATTCGCATGTTGGCCTCGCCGTTGCGTCCTGCGATCCTCGGCTCTCTTCGAAGGAATAATTTTGCCAAGGGAGATCGGGTGGGTGTGATTGGATTGCTGAGGTGGGAAATTTGCTGGTATACCCTGGAGAGGACTCGGTGGCAGGCGGCGAAAGAGACGTAGTGGGTTTATTGGATTGATTTGGCTGTGCCTTATCTATACCTCTCCGAAATGGATGAGATCACAATTGAATGGGACTCGACAAGTAACCTTAATTTTAATGCCGCGCCTAATTGCTACTATCATCTCGGGCGCGTCGCGTCCATACTTTCCCTTGATCGTGCTCGAGTCCTCGCTCGTGCAATCCAGCTTGCCCGTCTTGCGCGCGCTTGTGAGCAGCGAAGGTGCGACCACTCACGTGTTGCTCTTCAGCCTTCTCTACCCGCCGTCAACATGGGTGGGGGTTCCTCCCAGAGAAGGACTATGCATCGTCGATAGGACCGCAGAAGTACCCGGCTACAGCGAGACATACACCGATCTCGCCGAGTTCATTTTGAACAGGGTGAAGCAAGGTAAACGAGCTACGGTTCACATTACATCCCACGAGCTGTTGTTTACTATCCGTATTTGACAGCGCCGGATGGGCCGTTGACGGTCGTCATAGACTCGGCAGACGTCCTGTGCGCCGACCTCGAGTCGCCATCCAAATCATACACCCTCATCGTCGCCCTCCTTTCCAGTGTGTTATCTCATCCCAGTAAGTCTCGTTGCATCTTTCACGCACGTCGTCGCCAGTTACTCAGAACTTGCCTTGGCATCATCAGAACCTTCCCGTCTCGTCCTACACTTCTCCACCCACTCTCCACTGCGCGATCTCATCCTGACCCCTCGCCTCTCTCCTACACTCGCACACATCATCGCACATCCTCCCGCGCTTCTAGTGCACCTTGCGACCGCGCAGCTCACGCCTCCACCCCCTGCGAGCACGCCCGATCGCTTCTGGCGCGTCTTTGCACCGCTTAGTGCTCGCAGGTGGGAGGTAGAGCAGATTGTTCTGGGCCCGGGATGTGCGGGCCCAAACGACGATGGGGAAATTGTCCTGGAAGTGGTCACCCGTGCACCAGAAGGACGGGATCGAAACATAGCAAGGGAATTGGAAGGATGGACGGTGGACGGGCCGTGTTCGTTGTCAGAGCTGGACAGGCTGAAAGACATATTAGAAGACAAAAGAACGACAGGACGGGCCGAGGTG
>WNFC01001883.1_pt1 | contig 29168 bp, 23 predicted proteins | sample 5400541 | NCBI WGS metagenome assembly WNFC01 (sample SAMN13153342, study PRJNA577476) | soil metagenome | isolation source: 120 cm saprolite under Douglas fir tree site 2 hole 2 replicate 1 | place: USA:California | collected 2015-04-18
CCGCACCCGACGGAAAGCGCCGCGCACAAGCCCAACGACGCGGCGCTGTTCGACCTGCTGTCGGACTGGGCGCCCGATGAAGCCGCACGCCGTCGCATTCTCGTGAGCAATCCCGAGACGCTGTACGGCTTCGAGAAATCGAGCTGAGCTTTTCGCGAACCGAAGCACCGCATCTCTTCAAGCAGAGGACACCTCCATGGAGCTCTATGCAGGCGGATCACGGCCCACGCGGCGGGGGCCCGCGCAGTCGTTCACCGGGACCGTGTGGCAGGACCCGATCATCGAGGCGCCGGCGCCGGCGCGCATCAGGTCGGGCCGCGTGAGCTTCGAGCCGGGAGCGCGCAACGCCTGGCATACGCATCCGCTCGGCCAGACGCTGCACGTCCTCGCCGGCGTGGGGCGGGTCCAGCTGTGGGGCGGGCCCGTGCGCGAGATCCGTGCCGGCGACACGGTGTGGATCGCGCCCAACGATCGGTTCCAAATCTTTCTTCGCAATCTTACTTTGGGATATTATGATTGCTTCGTCGTGTTTTCGCGCTCCTCGCAATGACGGCGCGAGCTATGCGCCACGCGGATAGCCGTTGAGAGCGCGCCCTTGTTCTCTTCCTGATCTGATCAAGCGAGCGCCTTGCGAGCCATGCGGCGGACGAATGGCGGAAGACGCGTCCGCCATTTTGGCAAAACAAAGCTAACTCGACACGCCCTACACCCCCGCCGCGCCACCGTCGGCGCGCGGGTCGTGCGCGCCTTCGAGCATGCGAAGCTACTTGTGTGTGATGCCTTCGTCCAACCGCACGGCGTCATCGTCCGCGCAAGCGGACGATCCAGTACTCCGTGTCGCCTGCCGGTGAGTACTGGATTGCCCGCTTGCGCGGGCAATGACGGCAGAGCTTCCGGGATTACGCGGCACGCCATTTTTGACAAAACGAAGCTAATCGGAGGCTCTACACGCCGGCCGCGCCGCCATCCGCGCGCGGGTCGTGCGCGCCTTCGAGCATGCCGCTCGGGTGCAGCACGACCGCGCCGGCGTGGCCCATCGTGTCCGAATAGGGCTCGGGCAGCACCTCGACGTCGTGGCCGGCCGCCAGCATGCGGTCGACCAGGTTTCCGTCGAAACGCGACTCCATGCGCAGATTGGTATGGGGCGAGCCCCAGGTGCGGCCCAGGAGCCAGCGCGGCGCGTCGATCGCGCGGTCGAGCGGCGCCCGGTAGAGCGCGTAGCGGGCGAACAGGGCGGCTTGCGTCTGCGGCTGGCCATCGCCGCCCATGGTGCCGTAGGCGATGACGCGCCCGTCCGCGAGGCGCGCCAGCGCCGGGTTGAGGGTGTGGAAGGGAAGCCGCCCGGGCGCGAGCGCGTTGAGCGCGCCGGGATCGAGCGAGAAGCTCGCGCCGCGGCTCTGCATCAGCACGCCGGTCGCGGGCAGCACGCAGCCCGAGCCGAATTCCCAGTAGAGCGACTGGATGTAGGAGACCGCGAGGCCGTCGCCGTCGGCCGCGCCCATCCAGATGGTATCGCCTTCGCCTTGCGGCGCCGGCCAGCGCGCGGCCTTGCGGCGGTCGATCTTCGCGGCCTCGGCTTCGAGGAAAGCGCGATCGAGAAAGCGCTCGGGCGGCGCCGGCAGGCGGTCGGGATCGGCGATGACGCGGTCGCGCACGCGAAACGCCCGCTTGGTCGCCTCGACCAGCCCGTGGATGTGCTCGAAGCTTTCCGCCTGCGTGACGCGCAGCCGCTCGAACAGCGCCAGGATGATGAGGGAGGCGAGCCCTTGCGTCGGCGGCGGCGTGTTGTAGAGCGTGCCTGCCTCGAGCGTCACGTTCAGCGGCTCGGCCACGGTCGCGCGATATTGCGCGAGGTCGGCCCGCGTCACCGGGCTGCCGATGCGCTCGAGATCGGCCGCGATCTCGCGCCCGACATCGCCGCGATAGAAATCGTCGAGACCCGCACGGGCGAGATGATCGAGGGTGGCGGCGAGCGCGGCCTGCCTCAGCGTGCTGCCCGCTTCCGGCGGCTTGCCGTCGACCAGGAAGGTCTGCGCGAACCCCGGCACATCCGTGAGCTCGCCAAGCTTCTCGGCAGTGAGCCGCGCCTGGCTCTTGGCGACCACGTAACCGTCGCGCGCATGGCGGATGGCATGGCCGAGCAGCGTGTCGAGCGGCAGGCGTCCGCCCTGCGCGGTCGCGGCTTCGAGCGCGAGCGCCCATCCGCCGACAGCGCCCGGCACCGTGAGCGCGGCGAGAGGACCGCGCGTCGGCATCGCCTCATGCTCGCGGTAGAGCTCGCGCCGCGCGTCCGCGCCGGCGCGGCCGGCCGCCATCAGCGCCCGCACGCGGCCGCTCCGCTCGCGCAAGAGCCAGAAGCCGTCGCCGCCGATGTGGTTCATGTGCGGATAGACCGCCGCGATGGTCGCCGCCATCGCGACCATGGCTTCGAGCGCGTTGCCGCCCTCCGCCAGCACGGCGCGGCCGGCCTCGGCGGCCGCGTGGTGGGGAGCGGCCGCGATCCCGCGGCGGTGTCCGGCGCTGTGGAGGTCCATGGGTCAGGCCGGCGCCGCGTCTAGCGCATATTCCGACGAAGTGGATGCCGGTTCGTCGACAAGAACATGCGCCACTCTATAGGAGGCCGCGCCGCTTGAGCAGCGCCTCCTCGGTCGGCAGCCGGCCGCGGAAGGCGGTGTAGGCCTCGTCGGGCGCGCGCGAGCCGCCGGCCGAGTAGATGAAGCGCAGCAGCCGATCGGCGGTCGGCTTGTCGAACACGTCGCCCGCCTCCTTGAACGCGTTGAAGGCGTCGGCGTCGAGCACCTCCGACCACATGTAGCTGTAATAGGCCGCCGAATAGTGGTCGCCCGCAAACACGTGATTGAAGTGCGGCGAACGGTGCCGCATCACGATCTCGTCCGGCATGCCGATGCGCTCGAGCGCGGCGCGCTCGAAGCCCGCCACGTCGGTCACCTCGCCTTCGGGCAACGAATGGAAATCGAGGTCGACCAGCGCGGAGGCGACGTACTCGACCGACATGAAGCCCTGGTTGAAGGTGCGCGCCGCGAGGAGCTTCTCGATCAGCCGGTCCGGCATCGGCTCGCCGGTCTGGTGATGGACCGCGAAGGCCTTGAGGATTTCGGGCGTGTCGAGCCAGTGCTCGTAAAGCTGGGACGGCAGCTCGACGAAATCGGTCGAGACGCCGGTCCCTGAAATGTACGGATAGGTCACGTCGGACATGAGCGCATGCAGCGCATGGCCGAACTCGTGGAAGAGCGTGCGGGCGTCATCGAAGCTCAGCAGCACCGGGCCGCCGTTCTCGCCCTTGGAGAAGTTCAACACGTTGAACACGAGCGGACGGACCTCGCGGTCGAGTTTCTCCTGCTCGCGCAGGCTCGACATCCAGGCGCCGCTGCGCTTCGAGGGGCGGGCGAAATAATCGCCGAAAAAGAGGCCGAGGTGCCGCCCGTCGGCGCCCCGCACTTCCCACACCCGTACGTCGGGATGCCAGACCGGCACGCCGTCGACCGGCGTCACCGTGATGCCGAACAGGCGGCGGGCGGTCTCGAACGCGGCCGCGATCATGCGGTCGAGCTCCAGGTAGGGCTCGATCTCGCCTTCGGCCAGGTCGCAGCGCTCCTTGCGCAGCTTCTCGGCGTAATAGCGCCAGTCCCAGGCCGCGAGCGTGAAGTTGCCGCCTTCGGCGCGGATGAGCTCCTGCATGGCGTCGCGGTCGGCGAGCGCGCGGCCGCGCGCGGGCGCCCAGACCTTGGTCAACAGGCCGCGCGCCGCCTCGGGCGTCTTCGCCATGGCGTCGTCGAGCCGGTAATGCGCCCAGGTCGGATAGCCGACGAGCTTTGCCTTCTCGGCCCGCAGCCGCACCATTTCGGCGATCACCGCGGTGTTGTCGTCCTTGCCGCCTTCGCCGCGGGCGATCCAGACGCGAAAGAGCTTCTCCCGCAGGTCGCGCCGCCGCGCATAGGTCAGGAACGGCTCGGCGCTCGAGCGCGAGAGCGTCACCACGTGCCGGCCGGCAAGCCCGCGCTCCTCCGCGGCCGCGCGGGCGGCGGCGCGCAGGTGCTGGGGCAGCCCGGCAAGGTCCTCCTCGCCCTCGAGCGCGAGCGTGTAGGCCTGCTCGTCCGCCAGCACCCGCTGGCTGAAGCGGGTGCCGAGCGCCGCCAGCCGCTCGCCGATCGCGGCGAGCCGCCGCCGCGCGGCGGCGTCGAGGCCGGCGCCGGCGCGGCGGAACGCGATGAAGTAGCGCTCCAGCACGCGCGCCTGCTCGGCCGAGAGGCCGAGCGCCGCGCGCCCCTGCTGGAGCGCCGAGACCCGGCGGAAGAGCCCCTGGTCCATGTAGATGGCGTCCCAGTGGGCGGTGAGCTTCGGCGAGATCTCGCGCTCGAGGGCGAGGAGCGCCTCGTTGGTGTGGGCGCCGGCGAGCGCATGGAAGGCCGCCGACACGCGGGCGAGGCGGCGGCCCGAGCGCTCGATCGCCGCGATCGTGTTCTCGAAGCTCGGCGTCGCCTGATCGGCCGCGATGGCCGTGACCTCGCCGCGATGCTCGGCGAGCGCCGCCGCGAAGGCAGGGGCGAAATGCTCCGGCTTGATCGCCGCGAAAGGCGGCGTCGCGAAGGGCGTCGTCCATTCGGCGAGGAGCGGATTGTCGCGGTCGGCCGGGGAGGCGGAAAGCTGCGTCATTTGCGGGTTACTGGCGTTGAGAGCCGGGCTTGCCGGGCTTGATCGTGGGGACCATATCGTAGACATTGCGGCCCGAAACGAGGACCTACCTGATGTCGCAGATCGCTTCAACCAAGGGCGCGCGCCGCATGAATTGGCAGAACGTCTCGACCGTGCTGAGCGCCGCGATCCTGATCGGCGCCGAGGTGTTCGGCGCCGCCTTCGCTGGCGGCTGGGCGGCGGCAAATCTGCTCGGGCTCGGCGACATGGGCGTCTATGTGCTGCAGGTGATCTTCTTCCTCATCGGCATCGTCGTACTAGGCGCCTTCATCCGCAACGCCATGCACGTCGAGTCCTTCACGCAGCCCGGCTGAGCCGCGCAGCAGCGGCACGAACGCGCCGCGCATTAAGCTTCTCGAAACCTTTGGACGCGTGCTGTGTAAAAAATTCGCGCGCGCCGCGAATTTTTCTTGCGCGCGGAGCAGAATCCACTTATTTCATGGTTGCCCAAATTCGCACGTGCCTGTGGCCGTGTGTCGGTCGGTGGGCATCCGGACAAGAGGCCGGACAGCCGCCCGGAGTGAGATCGCCAAGACGGCGTGTCGAACAGACGAGATGTCTCGAGACACAAACTCTGCGGTCGCTTGCAGCTCCGAACACTTGACTGACAGCCGGAGGCGAAACCGGCGCACCTCGTTCTCCACGGGGGACGCGGCTTAAAGCAACGACGGAGCGGGCTTTTTTGGTCTCTGCCGGTTCTCCACCCACCGGCTCGGGCTACCGAAGAGGCTTGTTCATCATTGCCGAGGCGTGCGGATCGGGGATCTCCCCAATCCAAACCAAGGCAGCATTGGTCGGGTTTTCGAGTCTCGTCACCGGCGCGTCCCCATCGCGGGTCGGAGACGAAGTCAGGAAAACCCGCATCACATCGGGCGAAGTGTGCCCGTGACTTGGGGAGAGCGCCATGACGGAGCGCATCCGCGAATTCCTCCGCAACCGACGCGAGGAGGGCAAGGACGACCGTCCCTGCCTCGTCGTCGATCTCGAGACTGTCCGCGACAACTACCAGGCCTTCGCCAAGGCCCTGCCGGACACGCGCGTCTTCTACGCGGTGAAGGCCAATCCGGCGCCGGAAGTGCTGGCGCTGCTGACCAAGCTCGGCTCCTGCTTCGACACCGCCTCGATCCCCGAGATCGAGATGGTGCTCGCCGCCGGCGCCCCCGCCGATCGCATTTCCTACGGCAACACGATCAAGAAGGAGCGGGACATCGCCCGCGCCTTTGCGCTCGGCATCCGGCTCTACGCGGTCGATTCCAAGGCCGAGGTCGAGAAGATCGCGCGCGCCGCCCCGGGGTCGAAAGTCTTCTGCCGCTTCCTGCACGATTGCGCGGGGGCCGAATGGCCGCTGTCGCGCAAGTTCGGCTGCGATCCCGCCATGGCGGTGGAAGTGCTCGAGCACGCCCACCGGCTGGGCCTCGTCGCCCACGGCGTCTCCTTCCATGTCGGCTCGCAGCAGCCGCGCCCGCAGTCGTGGGACGGCGCGCTCAAGTCGGCGGCCAAGATCTTCCGCGCTTGCGCGGAGCGCGGCATCAGCCTCGCCATGGTCAATCTCGGCGGCGGCTTCCCGACCCGGTACCTCAAGGAGGTCCCGGCGGTGAAGACCTATGGGACCTCGATCTTCCGCGCGCTGCGCAAGCACTTCGGCAACGCCATTCCGGAGACCATCATCGAGCCGGGCCGCGGCATGGTCGGCAATGCCGGCGTGATCGAGGCCGAGGTCGTGCTGGTCGCCAAGAAGAGCGAGGCGGAGGACGTGCGCTGGGTCTACCTCGACATCGGCAAGTTCGGCGGCCTCGCCGAGACCATGGACGAGTCGATCCGCTACCCGATCCGCACGCCGCGCGACGGCGACGATCTGGGAGCGTGCGTGATCGCCGGGCCGACCTGCGATTCCATGGACGTGCTGTACGAGAAGGAGCCGTACATGCTCCCGGTCAGCCTGGAGATCGGCGACAAGGTGCTGATCGAAGGCACGGGCGCCTATACGACCACCTATTCGTCGGTCGCCTTCAACGGCTTCAACCCGCTTCAGACCTTCCACATCTGAGCCGCGCGCTGCAGGCGCGGTCCGGGCGAGCGCGCCACGCGATGGCGCGCCGTGCCCGGGCGCGAGGACAGACCATGGTCAGCATCCGTCCAGAACGACCGACCGACGCCGCGGCGCGCGAAGCGCTGCTCGACGTCGCCTACGGCGCGGTCCGTTTCGCAAAACCCTCCGAGCGGCTGCGCGAGCGCCGGCCGCCCGCGCTTGCCCTGGTGGCGACCGAGCACGGCCGCCTCGTGGGCACCATCCGGCTGTGGCACGTCACGGCCGGCGATGGCCGGCCCGCGCTGCTGCTCGGTCCGCTCGCCGTCCTTCCGGATCGGCAGCGACGCGGCATCGGGGCCGCCTTGATGCGGCGGGCGATCCGCGCCGCTCGCGCGCTCGGCCATCGCGCCGTGCTGCTCGTCGGAGATGCCGCCTATTGCCGCCTATTACGGGCGCTTCGGCTTCACCGCCAAGGACACCGGCGCGCTGCGCATGCCCGGGCCCTACGAGCAGGACCGGCTCCTCGGCCTGGCGCTCTCGCCCGGCGCGCTCGACGGCGCGCGCGGCCTCGTCCGCGCCGCCGTGCCGGCGCGCCGCCGCGCCGCCGAGGTCGCTCGCGCCGCATAATCCAAACTACCGGCTTCCCTCGGCGCCGCGCGGGCGATAATCGTGCGGCGCCGTTCTTGTCGCTTGCACCCGCCGCCGCATTTCCGGATTTCGGAGACCGAGGATGACCCAGTGGCCCGTCCACGCCCGCATCGACGGGCCCATCGTGATGATCGGCTTCGGCTCGATCGGCAAAGGCACCTTGCCCCTGATCGAGCGGCACTTCGCCTATGACAAGAAGCGCTTCGCGGTCATCGATCCCGAGGACAAGGATCGCAAGCTGCTCGACGAGCGGGGCATCCGCTTCATCCATCAGGCGGTCACGCGCGACAACTATCGCCACCTGCTGGTGCCGCTGCTCACCGCCGGTGGCGGCCAGGGCTTTTGCGTCAACCTGTCGGTCGACACCTCGTCGCTCGACATCATGGAGCTGTGCCGGGAGATCGGCGCGCTCTATGTCGACACCGTGATCGAGCCGTGGAAGGGCTTCTATTTCGACAGCAAGCTCGGGCCGGAGGCGCGCTCCAACTATGCGCTGCGCGAGACCGTGCTGGCGGCGCGGCGCCGCAAGCCCGGCGGCGCCACGGCGGTGTCGTGCTGCGGCGCCAATCCGGGCATGGTGTCGTGGCTCGTCAAGCAGGCGCTCCTCAACGTCGCGGGCGATCTCAAGCTCAAGTTCAAGGAGCCGAAGACGCGCGAGGACTGGAGCCGCCTCGCCAGGAAAGCCGGCATCAAGGGCATCCACATCGCCGAACGCGACACCCAGCGCGCCCGCATCCCGAAACCGATGGACGTGTTCGTCAACACCTGGTCGGTGGAGGGCTTCCTGTCGGAGGGGATGCAGCCCGCCGAGCTTGGCTGGGGCACGCACGAAAAATGGATGCCGGCGAACGGCCGCAAGCACAAGACCGGATGCGGCGCCGCGATCTATCTCCTGCAGCCCGGCGCCAACACGCGCGTGCGCTCGTGGACGCCCACGCCGGGACCGCAATACGGCTTCCTCGTCACCCACAACGAGTCGATCTCGATTGCCGACTACTTCACGCTGCGCGCGGGCCGCAAGGTCGTCTACCGGCCGACCTGCCACTATGCCTACCACCCCTGCAACGACGCCGTGCTGTCGCTGCACGAGACGTTCGGCCGCGCCGGCACGCCGCAGGAGGAGCACATCATCCTGGACGAGCACGACATCGTCGACGGCATCGACGAGCTCGGCGTGCTGCTCTACGGCCACAAGAAGAACGCCTATTGGTACGGCTCCCAGCTCTCGATCGAGGAGACGCGCTCGATCGCGCCCTACCAGAACGCGACCGGCCTGCAGGTGACCTCGGCGGTGCTCGCCGGCATGGTGTGGGCGCTGGAGAATCCGAAGGCCGGCATCGTCGAGGCGGACGAGATGGACTTCCGCCGCTGCCTGGAGATCCAGATGCCGTATCTCGGTCCGGTCGTCGGCCGCTACACGGACTGGACGCCGCTCACCGACCGTCCGGGCTTTTTCCCCGAAGAGATCGACAAGCGCGACCCCTGGCAGTTCAAGAACGTGCTGGTGCGCTGAAACAGCCGCCGAGATGAAAACGGGCGGCCCATGGGCCGCCCGTCTTGTGCCGAGCCGATAATACGTGCCCGGACGCTACCTCTTCTCCTCACGCGGCTGCGGGCCGCGCGGCGCAGCACCGCTCGTGGACGGCGGCTGCGGATGCGGCGCTTGCGCGGCGGGCGCCTGCGGCGCCGGTGCGCGGGCCGCCGGTGCCTGCGGTGCGGGCGACGGAGCGCGTGCGGCTGGCGCTTGCGGCGGCGGCGTCGGTGCGCGGGCCGCCGGTTGCTGCTGCGGACGCTCCTGTCGCGCGGCCGGGGGCTGCGGAGGCGCCTGCGGCTTGGCCGCCGGGGGCGGCGCGTGCTCGCGCGGCGGCGCTTGCGGCGTTGCGCGCGGCGGCGGCGGAGCCGCACCGGTGGTGCCGGGCCGCTGGCTCGGCGTCTGCGCGGTCGGCGGCGTCTGCGGAGCAGCGCCGGGCTTTAGCTGCGTCGGGGCCTGGCCGCTCGTGGCCGGCGGCTGGCCCGGCTTCTGCGCCGATGGTGCCGGCGGCTGAGCGGGCTTTTGCGCGGTCGGCGGCGTCTGCGGCGCAGCGCCCGGCCTCGCTTGCGTCGGCGCCTGGCCGCCGGTGGCCGGCGGCTGGCCCGGCTTCTGCGCAGATGGAGCCGGCGGCTGGCCGGGCTTCTGCGCGGCTGGCGGCATCTGCGGCGCCGGCGCCGTCTGTGTCGCCGACGGCATCTGCGTCGGACCCGTGCCGGTGGTGGCGCCGCGCGCCGCGCGGGGCGGATTGTCGCCGAGACGGCCCGGCGCGTTCGCGGCGAGCGGCTGCGGCGGCGCAACGCTCTTCGCCGGCTGGATCACGTTGTTGGTCTGCTGCACGGTGATTGCTTGCCGCGCGACCACGTCGCGGCGCTGGCGCAATTCATCCGCCCGCACCGTCGTGGCGCCCGCGATATTGGCGGTGCCGGCGACGACGACCGGCCGCACCTGGAACGTGCGGATCGGCTGCCCGACGGCGGCGGCCACGATGGCCGCCGAGATTCCCGGGTTCACCGCGAATCCGCGATCGCGGATAATGACGGTCCGGTTCTCGATCACGGTACGCTCGATCAAGATCGTGCGCTCCTGCGGAGGCACGAGGACGGTCACGAGACGCGGCGCCAGAAACTCGCGCGCCGGCACGAACGCCCAGTACTCGGGATCGTCGCGTACCTCGACGACGATCTCGTCGGGAGGCTCCGGCGCCCAACCGATGTAACGGTCGCCGCGACGCCAGTTGACGAACGCCGGACCCCAGACCCGGCCGGGCACCCAGACCCAGCCGAGCTGGCGGTCGACCACCCAGCGGCCGTAGTGGAAGGTGACCCATCCCCAATCCGCCTCGGATTGGTCGGACGCCCAGTACCAGCCGTAGTCTTCCGAATTCACCCAGTGGCCGACCGTATAGGGCCGCCATCCGCGGGCGACGTGGGTCGGTACCCATACTTCGCCCCAGCGCGGATGCGGCTGGAACGCGCCATAGGGTTCGAGTGCGATGCGGAACTCCTCGGAAATCTGGACGCGTTGCGCCCAGGCCGGCGTGACGGAGGTGGGGACGATCGGCGCCGCGAGCAGGAACGCGGCGGCGGTCACCAACGCCGCAACGACACGCGTGATGATGGGCATGGTGTTGCTCCCTCAGAAAATGCCATGCCATCAACGTGCAACGTGTTTCGCGGGTTCCAAATCCAACAGTGCAAATGGTTCAAATGGTTGTTGAGATCCGGGATGAATGGCGATTCATCATCGGGCGATCGGTCGAATCAGAGCGGGATCACGCCGGCGTCGCCGTCCTCGGTGCCGAACGCGAGGCGCGTGCCGGCCGCGTTCCAGGCGAGCGCAGAGATCGCCGCGTCTGTGGGTTTGCGCGCCAGCACCTCGGCGCCGTCCTCGATGCGGGTGAGCAGCATCATGCCGTCTTCGTAGCCGACCGCGCACACCTCCTGCTTCGGATGCGCGGCCACGGCCGAGATGCGATGGTCCGCCGGGCTCACCACCTTCGGCGTCTTGCCCATGGGGCCGTCCTTGCCCGCAAACGGCCAGATCACGAGCTGGGTCGCGCCGGACGTCGCCAGCCATTTCGCGCCCGGACCCCAGGCCAGCGAGCGCACCTTGGTGGCGTAACCCGACATGCGCATGTGCTTGCCGTCGACCAGCCGCCAGCCGTGCAGCATCGGTTCCTGCATCGCCGTGACGAGGAAGCGGCCGTCCGGGCTGAAGGCGACGTCGAGATGCGAGCCTTTCCATTCGAGGAATTCGGGCTTCGCGTCGGTCGCGTTGGGAAACCAGAGCGTCGCGCCGTTGTAGTGCGCGATCGCGAGACGGAAACCTTTTGGCGCAAAGGCGAGCCCGCCGGCGCTTGACGGCAGATCGAGCGCGCGTTCGGCCTTGGGCGTCCGCACATGCGCCTCTTTCCCGGCCGCCCAGGCGATGCCGTCCTGGGTGACGGCGACATGGTCGATCCAGCGCCGCTTGGGATCGGCCGCGACGGTCTCGCTCACGCCCTTGGCATCGGTTGCCACGACCTTGCCGTCGTCGCCGCCGGTAATGATGCGCTTGCCGTCCGACGCCGATCCGAGGATCGCGCCGCCATGGACGGCGACGCGCTTGTCCTCGCCGTCGCGCACAAACAGCAGCGCCTCCTCGCCGAGCACGAACACCGCATCGTCGCCGAGGAAATGCACGGCGATGACCGTGGCGCCCACGGCCACCGGGCGTATACGCTCGACGATCGATGCGGTGTCGGCGCGGACGTCGCTCATGCGCTCACGCCACGCATTCCGCAAAACCCTTGCGGATCATCTCCTCCGGCAGCTCGCGGCCGATGAACACGGCGCGGCTCACGCGTTCCTCGCCGTCCTTCCAGGCGCGCTGGTGGTCGCCGTCGAGAATCATGTGCACGCCCTGGAAGACGAAGCGGTCGGGATCGTCCTTGAACGACAGGATGCCCTTGCAGCGCAGGATCTTCTGGCCCTCCTGCGCGACCAGATTCTGGATCCAGGGGAAGAACTTGTCGGGATCGAGCGGATTCTCGGTCTTGATCGAGAACGATTGCATCTCCTCGTCGTGATAGTGCTTGAGCCCGCCGTGGTCGTGGTGATGGTCGTGATCGTGACCGTGGTCATGATCGTGCCCATGGCCATCGGCCTCGAGGAACGCCGGCTCGATGTCGAGGATGCGGTCGAGATCGAAGGCGTTGCGGCCGAGCACCTCGGGCAGCGGGATGGCGCAGCGCTCGGTGCGATGAATGTTGGCATAAGGATTGATGCCGCGGATGCGCGCCTCGACCTCGCGCAGGTCGGACTCCCCGACGAGGTCGGTCTTGTTGATCAGGATCACGTCCGCGAAGGCGATCTGGTTCTTGGCCTCGGGCGCGTCGCGCAGCCGATCCTTGAGCCACTTGGCGTCGGCGACGGTGACGACCGCGTCGAGCTTGGTCTTCTTGCCGACGTTCTCGTCGACGAAAAAGGTCTGCGCCACCGGCGCCGGATCGGCGAGGCCGGTCGTCTCCACGATGATGCCGTCGAACTTGCCCTTGCGCCGCATCAGCCCGTCGAGGATGCGGATGAGATCGCCGCGCACGGTGCAGCACACGCAGCCGTTGTTCATCTCGAACACTTCCTCGTCGGCGCCCACCACGAGGTCGTTGTCGATGCCGATCTCGCCGAACTCGTTGACGATGACAGCGAACTTGCGGCCGTGGGGCTCCGAGAGGATGCGGTTGAGCAGGGTCGTCTTGCCGGCTCCCAGATATCCGGTGAGCACGGTGACGGGAATCTTGTCGGTCATATCTCCACTCCGTTCGGGCTCTATATAGGGGAGGGGACGGCCGGTGGAAAACCCTGTTAGGGTCGATTTCATGCCGATTCATCGCCATCTCGCCGCCGTCGCGGGCGCGATCGACCGCCTGACCGCCGCCGTGGGCCGCGCCGTCATGTGGTGCGCGCTCGCCATGGTGATCGTGCAGGTCACCGTGGTGCTGATGCGCTACGTGCTTGGCGTCGGTTCGATCTGGCTCGCGGAGGCGATCGTTTACGCGCATGCGACGCTGTTCATGGGCGCCGCCGCCTGGACGCTGCAGCAGGGGGCGCATGTGCGGGTCGACATCTTCTATGGCGGTGCCTCGCCCCGCACCCGGGCGATCGTCGATCTCTTGGGCGCGGCGCTCCTGCTGCTGCCGTTCATGGCGGTGCTCGCCGTCGTCTCGTTTCCTTACGTGGCGCGCTCCTGGGCGATCTTCGAGCGCTCGCGCGAATCGAGCGGGCTGCCGCTCGTCTTCCTGCTCAAGACGCTGATCCCCGTTTTCGCAATCTTGCTCGGCCTGCAGGGCATCGCGCAGGCGATCCGCGCCGGGCTGGTCCTTGCGGGCGCGCCTGCGCCGGCCCGCTGAGGCGACGATGGGCCTGCCAGAGCTGCTCGCCATCCTCCTCGTCGCCTGCGTCTGCGTCGCGCTCATGGCCGGCTATCCGGTCGCGCTCACGCTGGGCGGCGTGGCGCTGGTCTTCGCCGTGCTCGGCGATGTGCTCGGCGTGATGAGTTTTTCGCTCATCGGCGCGCTGCCGCCGCGCGTCTTCGGCGTGATGACCAACGAGGTGCTGCTCGCGATCCCGCTCTTCATCTTCATGGGGGTGATGCTCGAGCGCTCGCAGATCGCCGAGGAGCTCCTGGAGACCATGGGCCGCCTGTTCGGCTCGCTGACCGGCGGGCTCGCGATTTCGGTGACGATCGTCGGCGTGCTCCTGGCGGCCGCCAAGGGCGTAGTCGGCGCGACCGTGGTGACCATGGGGCTGATCACGCTGCCGGCGATGCTGCGCCACGGCTACGATCCGCGGCTCGCGGCCGGAACCGTGGCGGCGACCGCGACGCTCGCGCAGATCATGCCGCCCGCGACCGTGCTGGTGCTGCTCGGCGACCAGCTCAACACCGCCTATCAGGCGGCGCAGCTCGCGCAGGGCGTGTTCGCGCCGGACCAGGTCTCGGTGAGCGATCTCTTCGCCGGCGCGATGCTGCCGGCCCTCGTGCTGGTCGGCCTCTATCTGCTCTTCCAGATCGCGGTCGCGATCGTCCGCCCGCAGGCCTGCCCGGCCATTCCGCCGGAACCCAATGCGCCGCGGGGTTTCGCGCTCGCTCGGCGGCTTACCAACGTGCTGGTCGCGCCGGTCGCGCTCATCGTGGTGGTGCTCGGCTCGATCCTGGGCGGGCTCGCGACGCCGACGGAAGCGGCCGGCGTCGGCGCATTCGGTGCGATCCTGCTCACGGCGCGCAAGGTCGATCCCGCCGGCGCGCGGCCGGTCGCAGTCGCGCTGCTCGCGCTCGCGGCGCTGGTCGTGCTGCGGGGCACGGTCGACGTGCGGATGGCGCGCGCGTCGAGCGGGCCACTCGGCTTAGCGGCGGTCGCAAGCGTGTTCGTCCTGCTCGGTGCCGTCGCCTACGGCACCACGATCGCAATTCTTTCGATCGCGCGCGCAAAAATCCTCGCCGCCGTGCTGACCACCACGACCCACATCACCGCGATGATCTTCGTGATCCTCATCGGCGCCACCATGTTCAGCCTCGTGTTTCGCGGGCTCGGCGGCGACGACATGGTGCAGCGTGCGCTCTCCGATCTGCCCGGCGGCACCGGCGGCGCCATCCTCACCGTGATGATCGCGATGTTCCTGCTGGGCTTCGTGATGGATGCCTTCGAGATCATCTTCGTGGTGGTGCCGATCGTCGCCCCGGCGCTCTTGAAGATGCCGGGCGTCGATCCGGTCTGGCTCGGCATCATGATGGCGGTGAACCTGCAGACCTCGTATCTGCATCCGCCGCTCGGGCCGACGCTTTTTTATCTGCGCGGCGTCGCGCCGCCGCAGATCACCACGCTGCACATCTATGTCGGGATCATCCCGTTCGTGCTGATCCAGCTCTTCATGCTGGCGGTATTGTGGTTCTGGCCGGGGCTTGCGAGCTGGCTCCCGCACGCGCTTTATGGATGACGCCAGGGAGGTCGAAAACATGCGCGGGCGGCGAATTCCATGAAGGCAGCCGAATTGTTCGATCTCACCGGCCGGGTCGCGCTGGTGACCGGCGCATCGAGCGGGCTCGGCGCGCGCTTTGCGACCGTGCTCGCCGAGAACGGGGCGGCGGTCGCGCTCGTGGCCCGCCGCGCCGACCGGCTCACGGCGCTGCGCGACAAGATCGCGGCGGCGGGCGGCAAGGCGGTGGCGCTCGAGGCCGACGTGCTCGATCGCGCCGCCATGACGGCGGCGTTCGACGCGGCCGAGAAGGCGTTCGGCACCGTGACGATCCTGGTCAACAATGCGGGCGTCGCCCATTCGGGCCGCGCGGTCGAGCTGCCGGAGGCGGAATGGCGGCGCGTGCTCTCGACCAATCTCGACGCGGTGTTCTACTGGGCGCAGGAGGGCGCGAAGCGCATGCTTGCCGCCGGAAAGAAAGGCGCGATCGTCAATATCGCCTCGGTGCTCGGCTTCGGCGTCTCCAAGGGCGTGGTCGCCTATGCGACCGCGAAGGCGGGCGTGATCCAGGTCACCAAGGCGCTCGGCCTGGAGCTTGCGTTCAAGGGCGTGCGCGTCAACGCGATCGCGCCGGGCTGGTTCGTCACCGAAATGAATCGGGACTATCTCTCGAGCGATGAGGGCAAGAAGCTCACCCGCGATATCCCGGTCGGCCGCTTCGGCCGCGAGGGCGACCTCGACGGCGCGCTGCTGCTGCTGGTGGCGGATGCGGGAAGCTATATCGCGGGCGCTACCATCGTGGTCGACGGCGGCCAGATGGTCGCGCTGCGAGGATAATCCGGGGATGGACACATGATCGACTTCACGCTGCCGCCCGAGATCGAGGACCTGCGCCTGCGCGTGCGCGCCTTCGTCGACGAGCACGTGCTGCCGCTCGAGAGCGATCCAAAGAATTTTTCCGAGCACGAAAATATTCCGCTCGACCGGCTCGCGCCCGTGCAGGCGAAAGCGCGCAAGGCCGGCCTGTGGGCCCCGCAGTCGCCAAAAGAATTCGGCGGCATGGAGCTGCCGATCGTCGCCTGGGCCGTGATGTACGAGGAGGCGGCGCGCTCGCTGTTCGGGCCGTTGAGCTTCAACTGCATGGCGCCCGACGACGGCAACATGAATCTGCTCGCGAAGGTCGGTACGCCGACGCAGAAGGAAAAATGGCTGCGCCCGATCGTCGACGGCAAGGTCAAATCGTCCTTCGCGATGACCGAGCCCGCGCCGGGCGGCGGCTCCGATCCGAGCATGATCCAGACGCGGGCGACGCGGCGCGGCGACAAATGGGTGATCCACGGCCGCAAGTGGTTCATCACCGGGGCCGACGAGGCGAAGCATTTCATCGTGATGGCGCGCACGTCGGACGATCCGCGCCACGGTCTCACGGCGTTCCTCTATCACCGCGACCAACCCGGCTGGCGCATCGTGCGGCGCATCGAGATCATGGGGCCGGAGGAGCACGGCGGCCACTGCGAGCTCGAGTTCGACGGGCTGGAGGTCGCGGATGAGAACGTGCTCATGAAGATCGGCGACGGCCTGCGCGTGACGCAGATCCGCCTCGGGCCGGCGCGGCTCACCCATTGCATGCGCTGGCTCGGCTGGTCGAAGCGCTGCCTGGAGATCGCGCAGGACTACGTCGGCAAACGCGAGGGTTTCGGCATCAAGCTCGCCGACCGCGAGAGCGTGCAGATCAAGCTCGGCCAGGTCGCCCACCAGATCCAGATCGGGCGCCTGCTCACGATGCACGCGGCCTGGAAGCTCGACCAGGGCGACCGCGCGCGCAAGGAAGTCTCCATGGCCAAGGTGCATGTCGCCGACACGCTGCACAACGCGGCCGACGTCGCGATCCAGCTCAATGGCGCGCGCGGCTATTCGAAGGACACGATCCTCGAATGGATCTATCGCGCCGCCCGCGCGGCGCGGCTCGTCGACGGCGCCTCCGAGGTGCACAACATGGTGCTCGCCCGCTTCATGCGCGAGGAAGGCCGCGATTTCTGGCGCTGGAGCGCGGGCAACCAAGTTTGATTTGTGCCGTCATTGCGAGGAGCGCGCAGCGCGACGAAGCAATCTCGGCCACTCGTCCATGCGCAAGTGAAGTGAGATTGCTTCGCTTCGCTCGCAATGACGGCGAAGGAGCCGCCGTTAAGCTTTCCCATTAACCCTCGGTTAAGCATGTGCTTGCGGCCGGCGCGCGGCGTGGCAACCTGTGGGCATCGAACGGGAGCAGCCGATGCAGGAGCACCGCAAGGAAGGACGCTCGCCAGCCTATCTGGCCGGTCAGATCACGACCGACCGGCGGCTGATCGCGATCGATTGCATCGTGCGCAACACGTCCGGCACGGGCGCCAAGCTCGTCGTGCCCAACGCCACCCTGCTTCCGGAAGAATTCGAGCTCCACATTCCGCGCAAGAACAGCGCCTATCGGGTCTGCACCCGCTGGCGCCGCCTGCTCGACGTCGGCGTCGAGATCATGCCGATGGAGGCGAGCGACGCACCCGTTCCGCTCGCGCTGGCGCGCCGCCTCAAGCGGCTCGAGGCGGAGAATGTCGGCCTCAAGCGCCAACTGGCGGACCTTCGCGAATAGGCCTACGCTGAGCCGAGGTTGGACGCGCGGTGCGCAGACTCGGCCGCCGCCGCGGCATTGTCCCGTCAATGGCTATAGCGGGAGATACCCATGAGCACCTCGGCACAAGGCAGTTTGCAGGTTTCCGACAGCATGAGCGCGGCGCTTGCGCGCAACTGGTGGCTCATCGCGCTGCGCGGGGTGCTCGGCATCCTGTTCGGCATCGTGGCCTTCGTCTTCCCCGGCGCAACCATCTTGTCGCTGGTGCTGTTCTTTTCCGCCTACATGCTGATCGATGGCATCTTTGCCATTGCGGCCGCGGTGCGCGCCGCGCAGGCGCACGAGCGCTGGGGCCTCCTCGTGCTCGAAGGCATCGCCAACATCGCGTGCGGCGTCATCGCATTCGTGCTGCCGGGCCTGACCGTCCTCGTCTTCGTCCTGTTGATCGCGGTCTGGGCGCTGATCTCCGGCGGTTTCATGCTGGCGGCGGCGTTCCGACTGCACGCCGAGCACGGCCGCTGGTGGCTCGCCCTCGGCGGCGTCATCTCGATCATCTATGGGGCGCTGCTCGTCATCGCGCCGATGGTCGGGGCGGTGGTGCTGACCTGGTGGCTCGGCGCCTACGCCCTGGTGTTCGGCATCGCGCTCCTGGTGCTGGCCTTCAAGCTGCGTTCGCGCGCAACGGCCTGAGCCGAATTTCCTTCAACGCGGGTGGGCATCGCGGCTGCTGGCGTCAGCCTGATCGGGCGATGCTCTTCGCCTTGTGGCCGGCGGGCACGACCGCCGTGCTGGCGCGCACGACCAACTCGAACGGCACGCGCGAGGTGGCGATCATCGGGCGCCGATCGATACACCCGAGCAGATATTCGGCGGCCCGATCACCGATCTCGTCCGCGGGCAGGCGGATGGTGGTGAGGGCGGGTGCGAGGTTTGCGGCATATTCCACATCGTTGATCCCGGCGACGGAAAGATCGCGCGGCACGACGATGCCCAGCTGCTGCGCCGCGATCAGCGCACCGAGCGCGAGCATGTCGGTGCCGCAGATCACCGCGGTCGGCGGGGTTGCGAAGCGCATGAGGTCGCGCAGCGCCTCCCGACCCTCGACGATCTTGTAGGGGCGCTCGATCAACCGCTCTTCCGGCGGAGCGACCCCGCGCGCTGCGAGCACCTCGCGGATGCCGATCACGCGCTCCGCGGCGCGGTCGCTCATCGCGGCGATCTGGGAGATCACGCCGAACCTGACGTGGCCGAGGTCCAGCAGGTGGCGGGCGAGCGTGCGTCCGATCTCGCGGTTGTCGAAGCCGACGGAGGGATGCTTGGCATCGAGCACCCACGTATTGACGAAAGGAATCCTCTTCGCGCGCAGGAGCTCGTAGAGGGCAGGCGCGTGGCAGCCGCCCACCAGCATCATTCCCGCGACGCCGTGCGCTGCAAGCGCCCGCACCTGACGTAGCTCTTCGTCGCGGTCGTAGTTGGAGCTGGCCAGAAGCAGCGTGTAACCCGCCTCGGTGATCCGCCGCTGCAGTGCCTCCACGCCGATCGCGAAGTTGATGTTCTCCAGCGTCGGGATCACCGCGCCGATCGTGCGGGAGCGCTGGGAGGCGAGCGCCCGGGCCGCCGCATGGGGCGTGTATCCGAGCCGCGTCGCCGCCGCCATGACGCGCTTTCTCAGCTGCTCGTCGACGCTCGGCTTGCCGTTGAGCACGCGCGAGACGGTCGCCATCGAGACGCCTGCGGCGCGCGCGACCTCCTGCGCCGTGACCATGTTGGCGCTCGGCCGCGGCAAACGCTTTTTCGGCCGCCGCCGGCGGCTCATCGGATCGCGTCTTCGGTGGCGGGATCGAAAAAGTGCAGCCGCTCCGGCTGCACCGAAAGCCTGATCTTGTCGCCCGCCTTGAGCCGCGCCTGCGGGTCGACGCGCGCCACGGTCAGCCGGGAATCGGCCGCCACGGCTTCGATCACAATCTCCGAACCGAGCTGCTCGAGCATTTCTATGCCGGCCTCGAAGCTGCAGGGACCCGCGCCGTTGCCCAGCATCAGGTGCTCCGGACGCACACCCATGCTGACGCGCCGGCCGAGCCACGCAGCGAGACCGGGACGCTGCGCCGCCGGCACGGCGAGGCGCAGGAAGCCGGTCTCGGCGACGAGCGTCGTCGTATCTCCGCCGACCGATACCTCGAAGAAGTTCATCGATGGCGCCCCGATGAAGCCGGCGACGAACTTGTTCGCCGGGTTGCCGTAGACCTCGAGCGGCGTGCCGACCTGGTGGATGCGCCCGTCCTTCATCACCACGACGCGGTCGCCGAGCGTCATGGCCTCGATCTGGTCATGGGTGACGAACACCGACGTGGTCGGCACCCGCTGGCGCAGCCGCCTGATCTCCACCCGCATCTGCGCTCGCAGCTTGGCGTCGAGGTTGGAGAGCGGCTCGTCGAACAGGAAGACCTTCGGATTGCGCACGATGCATCGACCGAGCGCCACGCGCTGTTGCTGTCCGCCCGAAAGCTCGCGCGGCTTGCGCCGCAAGAGATCGTGCAGGCCGAGAATGCGCGCCGCCCGGTCGATCGCGTCTCGGATCTGGTCCTCCGGCAGCTTCTTGTTGCGCAGGCCGAAGGCGAGGTTGTCGTAGACGCTCATGTGCTGATAGAGCGCGTAATTCTGAAAGACCATCGCGACATCGCGATCCCTCGGCGGCAGCCCGTTCACGACTCGGCCGCCGATGCGGATTTCACCGCTGGTGATGTCCTCGAGGCCCGCGATCATGCGCAGCGTCGTCGACTTGCCGCAGCCCGACGGCCCGACCAGCGCGACGAACTCCCGATCCGCGATCGCGAGGTCGACCTCCTTCACCGCGTGGTGAAGCTGGCCGTAGTGCTTGTTGACCTTGCTGAGAACGACGTCGGCCATTTCCTATCACCGGTTCCGGGCCGGAGTCCGCGACGGAGAGACGTGGGCGGACTCCGGCAGGGGGAGGCCGCTATTTCGCGGCGTTGCTCACCAGCGGCGCGCCCTCGGCGAGGGCCGCGGGAATGTCCTCGCGCCGGCCGGTGACGGCCTTGGTCACCGCGTCCGAGAACGCCTTGTGCACCGCCGGCCATTTCGCGAAGTAGTAGGCGCCGCGGACCTTGCCCGGGACGTCGAGGCTCACCTTCTTGAGCTGACGCATGAAGGGGTCGTTCTGGGCAATCTTGTCCCACAGCTCCTTGTTGGGCGGCGGCGCGCCCGTGGCCTTCCACAGATTGAACTGACCGGGCTCGTCGAGCATCATGTCGGAGAGCATCTGCTTTGCGACCTTCTTGCGCGCGGCCGAGATTGTCTTCGGAATCGCCCAGCCCCAGATGTCGTTCCAGGCGAAATGCTCTTTGCGATTGGGACCGAGCGGGAAGAACGTGATGTTGATCCTGCCCGCGACCTTGGATTTCGCCGGATCATTGAAGGTCGCCCAGTACACCGAATCGCCGACCGTGAAGGCGGCGTCGCCCGCCATGAACACCGCATTCGCCTCGTTGCGGTCGTAGGCCGGCATGCCGCGCGGACTGATCTTGTGGACGTTGAGCGCGTCCCACCAGAACTCGGCCGACTGGCGCATGCACGGCTCGTTGAGTGCCGATTTCCATCCGGTTTTCTCCAGCACCTTGTTGTCGCGCTCGAAGATCGGCAGCAGCACGTCGCAATTGTTGGTCCACATCGACCAGAACCACGTGAACCACGTGTTGTTCATCGACATGCCGCCGACATAGCCGAACTTCACCTTGCCCTCGGCCTGCAGCTTCTTGCTGATCCGCACGACGTCGTCCCAGCTTTTCGGCACCTCGTCTTCCTTGACGAGGTCGGTGCGGTAGTAGAACACGCCGAACGTATGGCCCATCGGCACGACCGTGTTCTGCCCCTGGGCATTGTTGAAGATGATCGGGCTCATGCCCCACTTGTCGGCGTATTTCAGGCCCTCGACGTCGTCTGTGGACTCGAGCAGATGGGCCCAGAGCTGGCCCCAATCGTCGTTGTGCCAGATCACATCGTACTGATCGGACCCCGAAGTGAGCGACGCCGTCATCTTTTCGACGTAGACGCCGTACGAGTTCGGGATCTTGACGATCTTGACCCCGTGCTTCGCGCCCCAGGTCTCCATCATCGCAATCGATGCTTCCTGGATCGGGTTCGGCTGATATCCGATCCGCAATTCCTTGACCTCTTGCGCCGGCGCAACGCCGGTCAGCCAGAGGCCGGCGGCGCTTGCGAGGGTCCATCGACTGAGCTTGCTCATGATCATTTCCTCCCTGGTGAATGCTGCGCTGTCTTGTCGGCGTTTCGTCCTTGTCCTCCGTCAAATCCGCAGACCCCGGATGACGTATTTCTGCCCGAAGAAGGTAAGCACGAAGGCTGGCCCCAAGGCCAACACGGCGGTGGCGCTCATCAGGTTCCACTGCATGCCCATCTCGCTCACAAACTGAGCCATCACCACCGTGATCACCGGCGTTCGCTGTCCGGTGAGGATGAGTGCGAACAGAAACTCGTTCCAGGTGAAGAGCCAGCAGAGGACGGCAAGCGCCGAGATCGCCGGAATCGCCGAAGGAAGCGCGACGCGCAGGAATGCGCCCCATCGGGTGCATCCATCGATCAGTGCCGCGTATTCCATCGACGGGTCGATGCCGTCGAAGAAGCCCTTCATCAGCCAGGAAAAGAAACAGATATGCACCGCGATGTGCGGCAGCAGCAGGCCGACGTAGGTGTCGTAGATGCCCCAGCTCTGGGTGACGAAGTACAGCGGCAGCACCCACGAGATATAGGGAACGCAGCGGAACACGTAGATCGTCCCAAACCAGGTCTGCGCGATGGGGCCGCGGAAGCGCGAGAGCATGTAGCCGCTCGACACGGTCACCATCAGCGAGAACACCGTCGCCAGCGTGGCGATTGCGAAGCTGTTGAGGAACGCTTCCAGGATGCGCTCGTTGTGCAGCACGGCGGCAAAGTTTCCGAGAGTGAACTCGGAGCCGCGATGCACGTAATAGACGCCCGATTCCGGCCGCAGCGAGGTCAGGATCAGCCACAAGACCGGAAAGGCGAACAAGAAACAGATGCTGGCGATTACGAGCGCGAAAAACGCGCGCCGGGCGCCGGGCGCCAGGTCCGCGAAAAACGCAGAGCGCGCGCTCCCCATGGCCCTACACCTCCATGACCCTGTTCACGATGCGGTAGAGCGCCATCCCGACCACGAGAATGATGGCTCCGCCGATCATCGCGGCCGCCGAGCCGCGGCCGAAGTCCAGGTTGAGAAACGCATGCACATAGGCGTAGAGGCTGAAGAGCTCGGTCGAGCGCGCCGGGCCGCCGCCGGTCAATGTCCATACGATGTCGAACGTACGGAACGCGTCGATCGAGCGAATCACCACGCAGACCGCGATCACCGGGCGCAGCATGGGGAGCGTCAGATAGCGGAAGACACGCCAGGGAGTCGTGCCGTCGATGGCGGCCGCTTCGAACGGCTCCTTTGGCAGGCTCTGGAGCCCGGCGAGCAGCAGGAGCGTGAACCACGGCGTCCACGACCAGATGTCGGTGAGCAGGATGACGCCGAACGCGCTCCAGCGCTGCGCCAGCCATGGCTGGCCTTCGAAGCCGAGCGCCTCGATGACGACGTTCACGATCCCAAACTGGTCGTTGAACATCCACCGGATCATGATGGCGGCGATCACGGGCGCTACCATCAGCGGCAGCAGGAGCACGGTTTGCACGAGCTTTTGTCCGTGAAACCGGCGGTTGAGCAGACCCGCGAACGCAAGGCCGAGCACGAGCGAGCCGCCGACGCTCACCAGCATGAACAGGAACGTATTGGGCAGCGCGACCTGCAGAAACGCCGGGTCCGTGATCACGTAGGCGTAATGCGCGAAGCCGAGCCAGGACTTCTTCGGGTTGTACAGCGTCCAGTCGCGGAAGCTGGCGTTGCCGCCGATCGCGATCGGTACGATCTGAAAGAGCAGCAGCAAAAGGCCGGCGGGCGCGATCAGCAAGAGCACGAAGCGCTCCTGCTCGCCCAATTTCCATCGCGAAAGGCCGGCCGGCAGCATCACGATCGCCCGTGCAGCGGTGTTGCGAGAAAGCGCTTTCTCGAAAGCTTCACGCCGAGACGGTGCGCTGTCAATAGCGACCTGGGTGTGGGGGATCGCCCGGAGCCCGCTTCGCCCGCCGGCTGGCGGCGATTGGGAAGACGGATATGTGATCCAAAGGTGGTCAGGGGCGGGGCAACGATCCCGGTAACGAGCCGGCTCGAAAAAAAATTTCTGCTGCATTGCGCCAAATTTCGCCCGTCCGGCCGGCGCCGAAATTTCCTGGCTTGGCCGCCGTGCACAACGAAATTGACGCTTTCCGCCTGAGGTGACAGGCTTTTCGCCAACTTGCGCGGCCTCTATAGCGGCCTCTATATATGAGTCCGCGCGGTCCCGAATGGCCCGCACGCGGGAACAAACATGGCGCTCAAGCGCGTCAGCCTCGACGACAAATATGACCTGACGCAAAGCCGCGTGTTCGTCACCGGCTATCAGGCGCTCGTGCGCATGTGCCTGGCGCAGAAGGAGCGCGACCGGCGCGCCGGCCTCGACACCGCCGGCTACGTCACCGGCTATCGCGGCTCGCCGCTCGGCGGGCTCGACTACCAGTTCCAGCGCGCCGCCGCGATCTGCAAGTCAAACGACATCCTTTTTCAGGCCGCCATCAACGAGGACCTGGCCGCGACCGCCCTGTGGGGCTCGCAGCAGGCGGAACTGCGCGGGGAAGGCCGGTTCGATGGCGTGTTCGGCATCTGGTACGGCAAAGGCCCGGGCGTCGACCGCTCGGGCGACGTGCTGCGCCACGCCAATTTCGCCGGAACCTCCAAGCACGGCGGCGTGCTGGCGCTCATGGGCGACGACCACACCGCCGAATCCTCGACCACCGCCCACCAGTCCGAGTTCAACTTCGTCGACGTGATGATTCCGATCCTCAACCCGGCCGGGGTGCAGGAGATCATCGACTACGGCATCTACGGCTGGGCGATGTCGCGCTTCACCGGAACCTGGGTCGGGCTCAAATGCATGCACGAGACGGTGGAATCGACCGCCGTCATCGACGGCAGCCTCGACCGCGTCGAGATCGTCGTGCCGGCCGATTACGCCATGCCGCCGGGCGGGCTCAACATCCGCCTCGACGACACGGTTCTCGGCATGGAGGCGCGCCTGCACGACTACAAGCGCGACGCCATGCTCGCCTTCGTGCGCGCCAACAAGCTCAACCGGGTCATCACGTCGGGCGGCCGCACGCCGCGCATCGGCGTCATCACGGTGGGCAAATCCTATCTCGACGTGCGCCAGGCGCTCGACGAGCTCGGCCTCGACGAGGTGCGGTGCAACGACCTCGGCCTGCGCATCGACAAGATCGCCTGCCCGTGGCCGATCGCGCAACGCGAGCTGCAGGAATTCGCGCAAGGGCTCGAGCTCATCATCGTGGTCGAGGAGAAGCGCTCGCTCATCGAGGTGCAGGTGCGCGAGGAGCTCTACGGCACCGCCAACCAGCCGACCTGCATCGGCAAGAAGGACGAGGCCGGCAACTGGCTCTTCCCGGTGAAGGCCGCGCTCGATCCGAACGAGATCGCGATCTGCATCGGCGACCGGCTGCTGAAATACGTCACGGACGAGAACCTTGCCGGCCGCGTCGCGCGCCTCAAGCAGGCGCAGCGCGCGCTCGCCGAGGCGCAGGATGTCGCGGTCCGCGTTCCGTATTTCTGCTCCGGCTGTCCGCATAATTCCTCCACCGTGGTGCCGGAAGGAAGCCGCGCCTATGCGGGCATCGGCTGCCACTACATGGTCCAGTGGATGGATCGCTCCACGCTCGGCTTCACCCAGATGGGCGGCGAGGGCGCGAACTGGATCGGCGAGGCGCCGTTCTCCGAGCGTCCGCACGTTTTCCAGAACATCGGCGACGGCACCTACAACCACTCGGGCTACATGGCGATCCGCGCCGCGATCGCGTCGGGCGTCAACATCACCTACAAGATCCTGTTCAACGACGCCGTCGCCATGACGGGCGGCCAGAAGAACGACGGCGGGCTCGACGTGCCGCAGATCGCCCGCCAGGTCGCGGCCGAAGGGGCCAAGCGCGTCGTCGTCGTGAGTGACGAGCCGCGCAAGTATCCGCCTGGAACGAAGTGGCCGGACGGAATCACTTTCCATCACCGCGACGATCTCGACGCGGTGCAGAAGGAGCTCGCACAGATTCCCGGGTGCACGGTGCTGATCTACGATCAGACCTGCGCGGCGGAAAAACGCCGCCGCCGCAAGCGCGGCCAGTTCCCCGATCCGGACAAGCGGGTGATCATCAACGAGCTCGTCTGCGAAGGCTGCGGCGATTGCGGCGTGCAGTCGAACTGCGTGTCGGTGCAGCCGCTCGAGACCGAGTTCGGGCGCAAGCGCACCATCGACCAGTCGAGCTGCAACAAGGATTTTTCCTGCGTGAAGGGCTTTTGCCCGTCCTTCGTCACCGTCGAAGGCGCCAAGCTCAAGAAGGGCAAGGGCGTCGCGGCGCCGGCCGAGCAGCCGCTGCCCGAGCCGGTGCTGCCGCCGATCGGCCAGACCTACAACGTCATCGTCACCGGCATCGGCGGCACCGGCATCGTGACGGTCGGCGCCATCATCGGCATGGCGGCGCATCTCGAGGGCAAGGGCGTGGGCGTGATCGACATGGCCGGGCTCGCCCAGAAGGGCGGGGCGGTGCAGAGCCATATCCGCATCGCCAAGGATCCGTCCGACATCCACGCCATCCGCGTGGCCGCCGGCGGCGCCGAGCTGGTGCTCGGCGGCGACATCGTGGTGACCGGCAACAAGAAGGTGCTGGGCGCCGCGAAGCCGGGCACGACCACGATGGTGGTCAACACCGCGGAGGTGCTGCCCGGCGCGTTCACGCGCGACACCGAATTCTCGCTGCCGACCGAACGGCTGCGGCGCGCCATCGTCGCGGCATCCGGCCGCGACAAGAGCCATTTCCTCAACGCCACGCGGCTCGCCACCGCGCTGCTCGGGCAGTCGATCGGCGCCAACATGTTCCTGCTCGGCTACGCCTACCAGATCGGCGCGCTGCCGCTCTCGGCGCAAGCGATCGAGCGCGCGCTCGAACTCAACGGCGAGGCGGTGGAGATGAACGTCACCGCGTTCCGCTGGGGCCGCCGCGCCGCGCTCGAGATGGCGGCGGTGGAGAAGCTCGCGGCGCCGGCCGTGGCCGATCCGGCGCTCCAGCTGTCGCAGTCCTTCGATGAGATGATCGCGCGCCGCGCCGCCTTCCTCACCCGCTACCAGAACGCCGCCTATGCGGCGCGCTACCGCGCCTGGGTCGAGCGCGCGAAGAGCGCGGAGGCGAACGCCGCGCCCGGCAAGTGCGGGCTCGCCGAGGCGGTCGGGCGCTACCTGTTCAAGCTGATGGCGTACAAGGACGAGTACGAGGTCGCGCGGCTCTACACCGAGGAGGCGTTTGCCGAACAGGTGAAGAATACCTTCGACGGCGAGAAGCTGCGGCTGCATGTGCATCTGAGCCCGCCGTTGCTTGCCCCGAAGGATTCCGCCGGCCGTCCGCGCAAGATCACGTTCGGGCCATGGGTCTTCGGGCTCTTCCGGCTGCTCGCAAAGCTCAAGGGCCTGCGCGGCACCGCCTTCGACATCTTCGGCTATAGCGCGGAGCGCAGGACCGAGCGGGCGCTGATCGCCGATTACGAGGCCATGCTCGAGGAAGTCCTGCCCAGGCTCACGCCGGAGAACCACCACCTCGCGGTCGGGCTTGCCGCCATCCCGGAAAAAATCCGCGGCTTCGGCCACATCAAGATGCGTAATCTCGCCGCAGCCAAGGCGGACGAGGCGGCCTTGTTCGAGCAATTCCGCACCGGGCCGGCGCCGCTTCTCAAGGCGGCCGAATAGCCCCTCGGGCTCCCGGCCAAAAATCAAACTAAGTGTTGACCTTAGCGCCCTTGACCGCTTTCCGGCGCTGCCCTCAAATCCGGGCAAAGCCGTGATCAAGCGGCGAGGGATCACCGGACATCACGAGGGGAAGCGCCGTGGCCATCGCGCCCGCCGCTCGCGCGGATACGTTTCCAAAGCTGCTCATCCGCAACGCGGAGCTTTTTCGCGGCCGTCCCGCCGTACGTCACAAGGATCTGGGGATTTGGCAGACCTGGTCCTGGGAGACGGTGCTCGACGAAGTGCGCGCCTTCTCGGCCGGACTTTCCGAGCTCGGTCTCAAGCGCGAGGACAACGTGGCGATCATCGGCGCCAACCGGCCGCGCCTCTATTGGGCGATGTGCGCCGCGCAGGCGCTCGGCGCCGTGCCGGTGCCGATCTATGCCGACTCGGTCGCCGAGGAGATGGCCTATGTGCTCGAGCACGCCGAGGTCACGGTCGCCGTCGTGCAGGATCAGGAGCAGGTCGACAAGGTTCTCTCGATTTCCGACCGCCTCACGCGGCTGCGCCACATCATCTACGATGAACCGCGCGGCTTGCGCGACTACGACCGCGAGCGGGTGAGATCGTTCGCGGACGTGCAGCGCATGGGACGCGATCGCCTCGCGTCCGGACCCGCGCATCTGGCGAAATGGGAGAGCAGCGTCGCCGCCGGAAAGGGCGACGACCTTGCCATCATCCTCTATACGTCCGGCACCACCGGCCGGCCGAAGGGCGTGATGCTCAACTTCGACAACGTCATCATCTCGGCGCAGAACGGCAACCTGTTCGATCGCCTGGACGAGCACGTCGAAGTCATCGCCTATCTGCCGCTCGCCTGGGTCGGCGATCACATCTTCTCCTACGCGCAGTCGTACGTCGCCGGCTTCTGTGTGAATTGCCCTGAGGCTCCCGAGACGGTGGTGGAAGACCGCCGCGAGATCGGCACGACCTACGCGTTCGCGCCGCCGCGCATCTACGAGAACCTCATCACGCTCACCATGGTGCGGATGGAGGACGCCGGCGCGCTCAAGCGCGCGATGTTCCACTTCTTCATCGGTCATGCGCGCAAGTGGGGCGAGAAGATCCTCGACAAGGAACGCGTGCCGCTCGCGGCGCGCCTGCTCTATTGGCTGGGCGAGATCCTGGTCTATGGTCCGCTCAAGAACCGGTTCGGCCTGTCGCGCATCCGCGTCGGCTACACGGCGGGCGAGGCGATCGGTCCCGAGATCTTCCGCTTCTACCGCGCGCTTGGCGTCAACCTGAAGCAGCTCTACGGGCAGACCGAAGCCTCGGTCTACATCACGGCGCAGCCAGACGGCGAGATCTATGCCGACACGGTGGGCAAGCCCAATATCGACGTCGATGTGAAGATCGCCGAGAGCGGAGAGGTTCTGTTCAAGTCGCCGGGCGTCTTCATCGGCTACTACAAGGATCCGGAAAAGACCGCCGAGACCAAGACGCCCGACGGCTGGGTTCACACCGGCGACGCCGGCTTCTTCGACGAGAAGACCGGGCACCTCAAGATCATCGATCGCGCGAAGGACGTCGGCCGGCTCGAGGACGGGACGCTGTTCGCGCCGAAATACATCGAGAACAAGCTCAAGTTCTATCCGAACATCAAGGAGGCGGTCGCATTCGGCGACAAGCGCGGCTTCGTCTGCGTGATGCTCAACATCGACATGACGGCGGTCGGCAGCTGGGCCGCGCGGAACAACGTCGTGTACGGCTCCTATCAGGAGAT